>SL_3KL_010_SEDDRAFT_10006235_pt1 | contig 10673 bp, 7 predicted proteins | sample SodLakKL_010_SED_2_FD_10381 | JGI IMG/M metagenome (IMG submission 10381)
CCGTGGCAGACCTCAGGCATTATGGGGAATATGTGATTAACGCCTCTGTCAGCCTCCCTGAAGAGGTGAATGAGCCGGAAACCGGGAACAATGACCTCACCAAGTCATTCTTCAGCACACTGATGGATCCTGAAGCAAACGATGTATATGTCACCTTTGAAAAATATGACAACCTGGAAGAAACCGATTGGACGGTTTTTGACCTCAACCAGGACGGATCCACCTGGGATCTTGGGGTGAATTTCAGCAACTATGCCTACTCGGGTAACCGTGTAATGTACTACTCCTTCAGCCAGGATAACCAGGCCGACGACTGGCTCTTCTCCAGCTGCGCAAGGCTGAAGGCAGATACAGTTTATGTGGCAAGCTACTTTTACAGGGTATTTGACGCCGATTATCCGGAAAGCATGAACTTCGGCATCAGCAGCACCCCGCATCCTGACAGCATCATTGAGGTGCTGGATGTAAGAGAGGAGATCATCAATTATCACTACAGAAAAGCCAGCTACGCATTTACGGTGGAGGAAGACGGATTGTATTACTTCGGATTTCATGCCCAAAGCGACCCGCACCACCGTTTTATCTTCATGGATGACTTCTCACTGAACAAAGCATTGCAAACGGATGCAGCCGTCCATGCCATTACCGCAGACACACACCCTTGCGACTTCAGCCAGGAAACGCCGATGCAGGCAGTCATTAAAAACCTGGGCAATGAAAACCTGCCTGCAGGAGAAATGGATATTGCCTTCACCTTTGAAGGAGAGACACAACAGCACACATTACCAACACCTGAGATACCAGTACTTGGTTATGATACCCTTGATTTTAATCTGGACATCAGCCAGTATGGCCGCCATACGCTAAACTATGATCTCCTTGTGGAAGATGATCAGGATACCGGCAACAATCAGGGAAGTATAAACTTCTACGGTATCCGTAAAGATCTGAGTGGTCCCGGACTCTACTTCAAGCAAGACTTTGAGTCGGTATTCGCCTTGCGGGAGGTCGGCTGGTCCATCCATAACGAAAACCAGGACGGACGCTATTGGGGACTCCGTGTGAATGATCCCGGACTGGCCCATAGTGGAAGTAACTATATTGTGTACTTCATGGGTAGCCAGAATGGTCCGTCGGATGACTGGGCCATCAGCGGTTGCTATACGCTCGAAGCAGAAAGAAAATATAAAGCTGCCTTTTATAACCAACTGGGCTCAGGCTCTCACAACCTGCGCATAGCCACCGGCAATCATCCGTTTGCCGACAGCATGGAAGAGGTAATCTGGGAAGAAACAGGCATGACAGACAGTGATTATGATGGCTATCATCCTGTGGGAGATGTATTTGAAGCCTGGGAGTCAGGCACTTACTATTTCGGCATACAGCAGTTCAGTCCGATGGGGGCCGGCTCTTCCATTGCCGACGACTTCATGGTAATCGCACAGCCCGACATCCTGCCTTTAGACCTTGACGACCCGGACACAGGAGATATCATAACCCTCGAAGCCATAGGAAGTGACTCCCTGCAGTGGTTTGCTGATGCTGACCTGACTGAACATCTGGGCGACGGAACCACACTGGAGTATGAGATCTCTGAACAAGGGTATATCGACATTTATGCCGCAGAAAATGTTTTCGGCATCATGGGGCCGGCCGATGTGATCACCCTCGAAGTGGCAGTCGGTTTAGATTTGCCGGCTAAAGCAGGTCAAATAACAATATACCCGAATCCTGCAGGTGACTATGTCAACCTTAATATAGAAGAGCAAATTTCTGATAAACTTACCGTCTCCATTAAAAATATCATGGGAGATCTGGTACAATCAACAGACCATGACGGATCCTCTGAAATTCAACTGAATACCGCCACATTACCACCTGGCAGCTATCTCGTCGTGATAAGTAGCAGTGAAAGAATATGGACAGGTAGATTTATGAAACTATAATCGCTCTTATCAAAAAAACAAACCTTTTAACAAAACACAAAATCTATGAAAACAAAAAACATGTGTTTGTTCACAATCATTTTTATCCTTATTGTTCTTGTGAGCTGCGAACAACCAGACAGGGAATATCAGCAACAGATCCAGGAACGTATCGACCAGTATGAAAAGGTCACGCTGACCACCGACCTCACCTGGCTGAGCGAAAAAGAAAGGGAAATGATACCTGTGCTCATTACAGCCGCTGACATTATCGATGAGATTTTCTGGATCCAGTCATACGGGAACAAAGAACATTTGAAAAACCATATCGAGGATCCTTATGCCTGGGAATATGCACTCATCAACTATGGTCCCTGGGGTCGTCTGGAAGGCCACACCCCTTTCGTTCATGGATTTGACGACAAGCCTTTTGGCGCCAACTTTTACCCTGCCGACATGGAGCGGGAAGAGTTTAACGAATGGGATGATCCTGATAAAAGAAGTCCCTTTACCATGATCAGACGTACTGCGGATGGCAATCTTGTTTCTTTGCCTTATGCTGACGCTTTTGCTGATCAGAATGAAGAGATCGACCGCTTGCTTCAAAATGCCGCCAATCTTGCTGAAAATGAAGGGTTGGAACGCTATCTCAGGCTATTGGGCGAATCGCTTAAAAATGACGATTATCAACTCAGCGACAGGGCCTGGATGGAAATGAAAGACAACAACATCGATTTTATCGCGCGTCCATTTGACACGGGTGAGGATCGCAAGTTTGGGCATAAGAAAGCCCACAGCTCTTATTTGGTTGTTAAAGATCACGAATGGAGCAGAAAGCTCGAGCACTTTGCGGATATGATACCGCAGCTGCAGGAAGGGCTTCCCGTGCCCCCTCAATACCGGCAGGAAAGTCCCGGCGATGATTCTGAGATATTCGTCTATGATGCCATCTACTATGCCGGACATTGCAATGCCGGGCCAAAGATCATCGCCCTGCACCTCCCCCATGATCCCGATGTTACAGAAGAGACCGGCACGCGGTCCATGCAGCTTAGAAACGTGATGGAAGCCAAGTATGAACATATCCTGGAGCCCATAGCAGATATCGTCATCCACGAAGACCAGCGTGATTTCGTGAACTTTGATGCCTTCTTTCACCTTACGGCATTCCATGAGATTGCCGGAGGACTGGGGATCTCACGTCGCATCGACGGAGAAGGCTCCGTCAGGGATGCGCTGCGCGAGTATTATGGCATCATCGATGCCACCAATTCTGACCTGATGGCACTGTATATGATCAATCAGCTTTATGAAATGGGAGAACTCACCGAGCAGCAAATGCAGGAAGCTTATGTTACCTCTTTTGCCAGCATCATGCGCTCCAGCAGATTCGGTGACGCCGGAGCACACGGCACAGCTGCCATGATCCGCTTTAACTTCTTTGCCAGAGAAGAAGCCTTTAAACTTGATGAAGGAACAAACAGCTACATGGTGGATTTCGAAAACATGAATGCAGCTGTGGAGAAATTGGTAGAAAAGCTTATCCTCCTCCAGGGAGATGGCGATTATGACGCCGCAAGGGAAATGATACAACGCGACGGAGCCATGTCCGAAACACTACAGGGAGATATTAACAGGATAAACCAACAAGACATCCCTGTAGATGTATATTTTGACCAGGGAATGGAACATCTCCACCTGAACTGATCGAAATACGGACTATTACGCTTTTTTTACCATACCAGCCACCTTTTTGTCAATCGGAAAGGTGAGCATATCAGCTGATAGCTCATGTAAGGGGACCCAGCGGCAACGCATGGCCCCTTCTTTTGTCTCTTCAAAATCAAATGGCTGCCGTGAAACACTCAACATCGCAGGTTGCCTCAACAAGATACGGTAATAAATGCTGATCAGCTGACGCCCCTCGACAAAGCGGGCTTTCTGAAAGAAATCAGTGGTATAGAAATGAGATATAATTTCTATATCCTGATTCAGCTCTTCCATACACTCGCGCTTTAAACAGTCTATGGTTCCCTCCCCATACTCCATCCCTCCACCGGGAAATTTGGTCATAAACGTATCAAACCAGTATTCATCACACACAAGCACATGCCCGTCATGGATGGCAATACCATATACCCTGATAATGAATGGCTGCTGCTTCAACGTCATATTCAATCTGTTTTTAGCGCTCTTGTTATCTCTCTTTTACCCGTAGGCCCCGGAGGGTGTGTCAGGATGAAACCACATGCTTTTAGTGCCCTTTTTACTTCCCCCTTTGCACAATACGTGGTGAGGATGCCTCCTGTCCGCATGGTCCGGTATATGCGCGCAAACAGATTAACATCCCACATTTCCGGCTGAAACTGGGGAGCAAAGGCATCATGATATACCATATCAAATTGATTATCCGGCAAATCCAGTTCCTGTACCCTATGTTTATGTTTTACCATATGAAACTTACCTGATAAAAAGGTTCTCTTCCCATAAGGCATCCCATGCATGTGCAAAAATTCTTCCCTGAAACGGCCACCTGCCACCTGGCCGGCCAGGTTGATGTTTTTGGCTTCGTCCATGCTTAAAGGATAAGGCTCAACAGCCACATATTCCACTTCCAGGCTTTCTGCTGCGGAACGCTCAAGGGTAAGGATCGCGTTGAGGCCGGTGCCAAAGCCTACCTCCAGAACATTGATCTGCCTTTGACAACAGCTAACATGGTCAAAGCCCTGCTCAATGAATACATGGCGGGATTCGCTAACCGCGCCATGCGTCGAGTGATAATGTTCATCCAGACCTGGCAGGTATAACGTATGCGAACCGTCGGCTGTAGTTTTGCTATATCGCTCGTAAAACTTATCCAAAAAAGAAAATTTTCTTCAAAATTAAACAAAAGACTCGTTTCACTCATTAAATATGCATAAATTATAGTTAATTCATCTTTTTCAACTAATCACTGACTAATACCTGTCGATATGAGTAAGTTTAAAATCTGGATGGCACAGATTCGTGCCGATTTTCTTGTTCTGGCTGTTTTTTTGGTGGCCATTGGCCTGGCATATGCTGCCCTTTACCAGCCTGAATCGTTTAACTGGCTTCATGCCATTCTAATTGCCGTTGGGACCATTTCTGCCCATATTTCGGTAAACCTCTTCAATGAACTCTCAGATTATTATACGAAAATTGATTTTCGCACGAGCAGGACTCCTTTTAGTGGCGGAAGCGGAATGCTAAGCGGTGGAAAGACGAAACCCGGGCAAGTAAAGGCCGGTGCCATAGCCAGCCTCTCGTTGTCTGCTGTCATAGGCATTTATTTCACGTTTACTGCACACTGGTCCATATTAATCTTTGCCATCATAGGTGCCACGGCCATCGTATTCTATACGAACTTCCTGGCTCGCTATCTTTTAGGAGAGTTTTTTGCCGGTCTGGCTCTAGGCTCCCTGGTGGTCATTGGTGCATATATTGCTATGGCAGCAACACCCGGACAAGCCCTCAGCGATATCGTGCCCCTGGAAGTATGGCTCATCTCCATCCCTCCAGGTATCCTCACATTCCTGCTTCTTTTGTTAAATGAGTTTCCCGATGTGGAGGCCGACAAGACAGGAGGACGAAGGCACCTGGTCATCACATTTGGCAAGAAAATAGCTGCGGGGATTTATACCGCGGGAATACTGGCGACCTATGCTGTTATCATTATCCTGCCAATCGCAGGCATTTCCTCTTACTGGCTTTATCTGGCCCTGCTGCCTCTGCCGGTGGGGTTAAAAGCATCACAGATTGCCCTGTCACATGGACACGACAACGTCAGGCTTCTTCCTGCGCAAGGAATGAATGTAGTAACCGTGCTCGCCACAGACCTGCTTATCGCCGTTTCCGTTATCATACAGCTCTGGTAACAGACCCACGACTGGGGGATGGTTATTGTGGGCTGGTAGCTGGGCGCTGTGATGGTTGAAAGGGTTGCCGGGGTTAAAGGGTTGCCGGGGTTAAAGGGTTGCCGGGTTAGAAAGATTGAAAGGGTTACCGGGTTGACCTTTTGACTTTTTGAAAATATGCTTCATTTGGTTTTTGATAGCTCTGCCACGTAGTTGTAGTTATCGCCTGTATATATAATCCGGGTTTTCAGCCCGCACATGCGTGCAGTATATTCCAGGCTGTCAGGGTCCACGAAAAGCCAGGGAAAAGGCTTTGTTTCAAGGTCCTGGCATATAAGGCGGTATTCAAGCTCACCATAATATTTCTCTCCCATGGGGATGCGATAAGACCCATCTTCATCCTCATACATGTACATAATATCAGTTGATTCTATATAGATCAATCCTCCCGCGGAGAGTAATTCTTCAGCATGGTTTAGAAGTTTTTTCAAGCCTTTCAGGTCACCTGCCAGTCCGGCACCGTTCATCAGAAAGAGTATGGTATCAAAGTGGTCTTTATTTAAATCATAGAAATCACCACAATGTGTTTCTTTCACACCGCGCTGCCGCATGGTCTCCACCGCCCCCGGAGAAACATCCAGGGCGAGAACCTGCAACCCTCGTTTTTGCAGTTCAAGCGCATGACTGCCGGCACCGGCCCCGACGTCCAGCACACGACCACCCGAACGCTCAATGACGAGCTTTTCCCCCTCCGGCATATCATCCCAGGACCTGAAAAAGTAAGATACCGGAAGTTTCTCCGGCCCTGAGATATCCGTATATACTGTTATCTCCAGGTCTTTTTTGCCGGTCATATAATCCTGAAAAGCTTTCCCGAAAACATCCATCGTTATTTCCATTTATCCTATGCCAGACGGCTCAAGTGCTATCCTTAAACCCGTCAACCCTCTTAATCCGGCAACCCATTACTTAAGCGACAAACCGCGAACTCCAAACCCGCTAACCTTATCCCACATATCTAATCAAGATTGTTTCTGAACAGCAGACATGCATCCCCATAGCTCAGGAAGCGATAATTCTTCTTCAGGGCATGAGCATACATATCCTTCCAGCGATCTCCCACAAATGCAGCCACCAGTAACAGGAGTGTGCTGCCAGGCTGATGGAAATTGGTAACCAGCGCATCGGTCAGGGCAAAGTCATATCCAGGGACAATGATCAGGGCCGTCTCCCCTTCGAGGCTATCCTTTCCTTGTTTGCCAATATATTCAGACAAAGCAGAAAGTGCTTCTTTCTTGTCAGGCAACGCTCCTTTCCATTCATAAGGAGCCCATTGTGAAAGAAAAACACGGTCAGCTGGTGGCATGTGTCCGCGGGCTAGCTTTGCTCCTATCCAGAAGATACTCTCCAGCGTACGCATACAGGTTGTTCCCACAGGAACCACCGGGGCATCCTGTTTAAGGAGCTTGTCAACAAAAGTCTTTTCAATGATGAATTGCTCCGCATGCATGTGATGCTTTCCGATGGTTTTGGCTGTTACCGGTTTAAATGTTCCGGCGCCCACATGCAGGGTGATGTAATCTACAGATATGTCTGTTTTTTTTAATGTGCTGAAAACCCGGTCGGTAAAATGCAGGCCAGCAGTTGGGGCTGCCACGGAGCCATCTTCCCGGGCAAAAATCGTCTGATACGTGGTTTTGTCTTTGTCTTCGGCTGGCCGGATAATATATGGGGGCAAAGGGGTTTTTCCCACCTTTTCCAGAACCTCTGCAAAACTCATATTTGCAGGCTTCCAACTGAAGTCCACCAGATAGCCGTCGGCCTGTTTTTCGCCTTTAAGCGCCTGAAGCACAAAAGTGCCATCAGGGCTGGCAATGGTAAGTGGGCCTGACTTCCATTTCTTAGCATTTCCCACCAGGCAAAGCCAACGCACAGGAGAGGGTGCGCCAAGGGCAAGTGCCACATCATAAAAGGGATTTTCGGGTTGCAGGCAGAAAACCTCGATGCGTGCTCCTGTTGCTTTGAAAAATTCAAGCCTGGCCTGTACCACCCTGGTATTATTGAAAACCATTAGGCTGCCTGGGGCAAGTTCATCGGCAATATGGCTGAAACGGGTATCTATGATCTGTTTGTCCTTGTATACAAGCAGTTTTGACGTATCACGTCCGGCAAGAGGATATGCAGCAATTCGAGACTCCGGAAGATCATACGTATAATCTCCGGCTGACAAACCACGCACACGCTCTATTTTTGGTTTTTGGCTCACACGGTTCAATATTATCAGGGATTATTGTTTGCCCTTAGTGGCAAGTGAAGCGATCGTGTTTCTGTTAAAAGGATTCATCAGGTCTTTCCCTTCCGGGGTATAGAGCGAGTCCAGTTTAGACTGGTAATACTTATGTATGGCGGGGCGGACAATCTTCATGGTGCTGTTCATCAAACCATTGGCTTCTGAAAATGGTTCTGAAATGAATGCGGCGGCTGTGGGCAGCCATCGGGGCGGGAACATTCCTGCGAACTCACCTCCCTGCATAAACCGCTCGATTTCATAGCGCAGCTTTAAAAGAACAGCACGCTGGCCTTCTTCAGATGTCACATCCAGCTCTTTTTTCCTGATATAATCCTGTACGATTGATTTATTGATCACAATCAGCCCAACGGTATAGGTGTTCTGATTGTTATACAGCATCACCTGGTCGAAAAAAGGAGATTTTTCCACCATGGCCTCTTCGATTCCCTCGGGACTGTATTTTTCACCGTCGCTGCCAATCAGCAGACTTTTTGTTCGTCCCTGCACATGCAGATACCCATCCTGATCCAGGTAACCCAGGTCTCCGGTATAGAGCCATCCTTCCCTTATGATTTCACGGGTAGCTTTTTCGTTATTCCAGTATCCCATCATAACGTTATCACCTCTTACCACGATCTCCCCCTGTTCGCCAATGGCTTTTTCACCACCATTTTCTCCACATATCTTCAGGTCCAGCCAGGGCACGACCTTTCCTGAGGAGCCTATCTTATGGTGATCAGGGGTGTTGGAGGAAATAACCGGTGAGGCTTCTGTAAGGCCATACCCCTGGTACATGGGCATGCCGAGAGCGTAAAAAAAGCGCTGCAAGTCAATATCCAGCAAGGCACCGCCGCCCACGAAAAACTCCAGCCTTCCTCCAAATCCTGCCCTGATCTTCCTGAAGAGGATCTGATCAAAAAGCCGAAATACCGGGCCAAGCAGTTTACCTGGTCCGGTTGCCTTATTATGCCCTTCCCGGTTATATGCATAGGCTGCTTTCAGGCCCACCCGGAAGAGCAACGATGCCAGGGCACCTTTTTCTCGTACTCCTTTTTCAATGTTTTTCCGGAAGTTCTTTGCCAGGCTGGGAACACTCAACAGAAAGTGCGGCTGCACCTCACGGATACAGACAGGAATATTTTTAATGGTCTCATTCAGGGTCTTTCCCAATTTGAGTGACGCCAGGCTGGCGCCATTCCTGATCAGGGCATAGATACCAACGGTATGCGCGAAAGAGTGATCCCATGGCAGAATGTGCAGAGAAGTATATTCTGGTGGCACCACAAAGATAGCAGAGGCCTGTTCTACGTTATGCAGATAATTCAGATGGCTTAGCATGATTCCTTTGGGGTCAGCAGTGGTGCCGGAGGTATAACAGATGTTCGCACAGTCGCCCGGGGTGAGGGATTCTTTGACCCTTTCCAACTCAGCCTCCAGGATATCCTTCTTTTGATCACCAGCAAGCCTTAATTCTTCAATATAATATATGGGTTTTGAAGTTTTGTCTTGTGCCAGCCGGGCAGCTTCATCATGCGGATCAAGCACGATCACCATCTCCAGGTCTTCCAGCTGATCGAGCAGATCAAAGACTTTGTGCTGATGGTTTCCTGATACGATTACCGCTTTGCAACCTGCATGTTGCAACCGAAAATGAAGGTCTGCGGGCTCTTCGATCTTTACTGACAAGGGTACACAGATCGCCCCACAAAACAAGATGGCCAGCTCGCTTATGACCCAGTCATTTCGTCCTTCAGAGATCAAAGCAACCCTGTCGCCCTTACCGACGCCCTTACTTATGAGGCCTCGGGCTGTGCGTCTCACAGAATCATAGGCCCTGGCGTATGTCATCCCCTCATATGCTGTATGACGATTTTCTTTTAACAGGATGTTCTCCGGAAAAGTATTTACACTATTCTCGAAAAGGTGAGCCAAACTAAGGTGCTTCATACCTGATAGCCTATGGTTTATAAAATATTTCCGACAAAAACAGTTTAACCCATCAAAAAAACCGCCGTAAACACGCACAAATAACGTAATTTTGTGCGTGTTTACCAAGCACATTAATCGGCACATGGCCTGTATGCCGCTGCATTACCAATAAAACCACAGATAGAGGTTATCACGGAAAGTTAAGGTTTGAAAATACTAATAACACATGAAGAGCCCATTTAACCCTGTCTTTTTTTCTGTCATTAAAGAATACAAAAAAAAATTTCTGCTTTCTGACCTTACCGCCGGTATTATCGTAGGTATTGTCGCGCTCCCCCTTGCCATAGCTTTTGCCATTGCCTCAGGAGTACCGCCGGAGATGGGACTTATCACTGCGGTCATGGTAGGTTTTTTCGTGTCTTTTCTTGGGGGATCCAGAGTGCAGATCGGTGGTCCTTCCGGGGCTTTCATCGTGGTGATGTATGGTATCACGCAGCAGTTCGGGCTTCAGGGTGTGGTCATCGCCTCCATTATGGCTGGTATTATGTTACTTATCATGGGATTGATACGTGCCGGCACGATCATCCAGTTTATGCCATATCCTATCGTGGTAGGCTTTACCAGTGGGATAGCACTCATCATCTTCACCACGCA
>SL_3KL_010_SEDDRAFT_10006236_pt1 | contig 10671 bp, 11 predicted proteins | sample SodLakKL_010_SED_2_FD_10381 | JGI IMG/M metagenome (IMG submission 10381)
GTTTTATCAGTATTTTCGTATTTTTTAACCAGATTAATGTAAAGCTCCGGAATTGTTTCAAAAGCGACTACTGCAGGCATAGTGTAAAGTGTTTGGTAGTTGTCATTTTGAGCATAAGATAAAATATTAACACAATTTTAATAGTGTTTTGTAAACTGATACACTCATTTTTTAATACGATTAACTAAAACAGAGCGTTCCGTTTTTACAAGGGGATATAAAAAATATACTTTAACATACCATTATGGCACACCCTGCACACGAAGACACAATACACCTGGTAAAAGAAATTTTCAGGACTTATCTGAAAGAAAAAAATCAACGGCAGACACCTGAACGATTTATGGTGCTTGAAGAGATCTACAAATCTGATGGCCATTTTGATGCTGACGACATTTTTTTCAGTATGAAGAATTCCGGTACACGCGTTTCAAGAGCCACCGTTTACAATACACTCGATTTATTGATTGAATGCGGTCTTGTGCAGCGCCAGCAGTTTGGTAAAAACCAGTATTACTATGAGCGATCCTATGCCTACCAGCAGCACGATCATATGATCTGCAAAGAGTGCGGGGTTGTTATTGAATTTTGTGATCCGCGAATTTTGGAAATACAAAAACTGATGGAGCAGTTACACAACTTTAATATTGAGGGGCATTCACTGCATCTTTTCGGTACATGCAACGATACTGAAGAATGCAAAAAACGAAAGGCCAGCGGAGATAAAATTAAGTCACTATCTGGTAATTAACCGCTTATCCATATCGTGTAATATTGGTAACGACTCACCTTCATTCAAAGATGCAGAAACTGCTATAAGCTGAGTTTCACCTGGGGATCCCTACTGGGGCGACATAAAATCATTAGTATAAAAGTGACTTTGATCCAAAAAAGGTGTCATCCCGGACGCAGCGTTAGCGAAGATCCGGGATCTCCAAGCGTTGATATAGGCAGGAGATGCCACGCTGGGGCGTGGCATAACGAAATTGATTAAGTCTTAAAATAATAATCGACTTTTAGGGACAATCTAACTGTTTTACCAAAATCTTATATCGAACTGACGTTACTGTAAGCCTCAGCCAGTTAATTGATCAACCGTACACGGTAGTTTCACTAATGAATCTTTTTGCTGCCCACTTACTGCCCATCCAGCCCATAAGAATTGCGAGTAAAACAACTGCACCTACCAGGTAATACCATCTGCCAAACGGCCATCCCAAAATACCTATCTGTGAAATGTAATGCGGAATCACCCATTCAAAGATAAGGTATAACAGTCCGGCTGCGGCGGTGCCGGAAATTAATCCCTGTATTACTCCTTCAATCAAAAATGGACGCCGGATAAAAGCGTTTGTTGCTCCAACAAGCTTCATTGCCCTGATCAGCTCCCGCTTTGCATATATTGTTAAACGGATGGTGTTAAATACAAGAATCATCGCCACAAACATAATGAAAATGCCAAGCGCTCCGCCTGCAATTGCAAGCTGTTCGGTTCGGGTTTCCAATATTTGCAGCAAAGCCAGGTTAAAGCGTACATCATCAACACCGGCATACGTTTCAATTTCTGATACAAAAACTTCTATCTCATTTACACTTGCCTGCTCACTAATTTTGATTTTAAAAGATGCAGGCAAAAAGTTTAAATCAGCCAATGCTTCGCCGCCCACGCCAAATTCTTCTTTAAAAATTACTGAAGCACTGTCTCTCGAGATATATTCAAGGTTTGCCACTTCCGGTTTTTGTTGAATTCGATTGCGTAATTCAAGCGTAGTTTGCTCATCAATATTCTCTAAAAAAACTTCTACCTCAACCTGCTGCTTTAGTATCTGGGAAACCTCATAAGCATTAAAACCCACTCTCGTCAATACCCCAATTAACAACACTGCCACAAACAGTGAAAACATGGAAGTAAAAGCTGCCAGCTTTGTGCGCTTAATTCCTGCAATTCCTTCTTTAATTAAATAACCGGCACTCATATTCTGTTAATTCGTAAATAGTACTCTTATGCTGAAAATAAATCGGCGTTCGGGCATGGGATAGCCCATTGTTTCAAAATAACCCCGCTGAGTGACTCCGTCCAACAAATTTTCCCATTTCAACAGCATCATAAACCAGCGAATGCGGGCCGATACTTCAAAATCGAGACGGTTAAATGGCGGATTCAATGCCTGATCACCGCCATGCTGCCATCGGTTTAACGGAGTAATGTACTCTGCGGTTCTGTAGTATTGTGGTGAAAATATACCGTTCACACCCATCTTTACAAATGTGGCCTGATCAAAAAAGTAGTTTTTTAAATAAAAGTTACCTTTAAGCCACAACCTTTCGGGCGAATTGGCCATACTCACGTTCACCGGGTTCAATGACTGCTCTGTTTCAAAAGTTTTATAGGTTGCTGAAATCTGGCCCTCGAACAAGCTCGACTCAAGCCCCAGCCATCCGGTTCCGGATAGTTGTCTGTAGTTATCAATATTCGTAAATGTTCCCTGCGGATCTAAAAAAATACCATCGTTCATTTCTCGCACATCAGCTCTGACACCAAAATTAAAGTACCTGAGAAAACCAATTACTGATTGCGCACCAACCGTAAGATTTTCTTCATTATTCAGGTTGGGATTTCCGGAGAACTCGATCGATTCCCAGTATAGTGCCTGCAAATCAGGAGCCAAATCACCATACCCCGCAAAGCCGGATAATACCCACCTGTCAAACAAAATCAGGTCTGCCCGGGCTGAAGCTTCTGTACTTCTCCTGCCATCACTTCGAAAATATGTACGCGCATTGCCTGACAGAAATAAATTCCTGTTAGGCTGAAACAGAAGATCGGTGTTCAATTCACCACCCGCCCAAAAATCTTCAGTAAGCTGGTTTCCCAGAGTTTCATGAAGCAAAAAGGTTCGGCCTGTCAGTTCTGCTTCCAGGTTACCGGCCTGCAGCCGCTGATTTCCGTACAGTTCATAATTCCTGAATTTTGTACCGAGAGAGTCAATATCACCCTCAGCGGTATATTGCATGGTTCGTTCATCAGTCTGATAATTGAACCCAAAGCTCGACCGGATTGGGGAATCTTTATCACCCCGGTGATGCAGATGCAGGAATACATCCTTGGTTTTTTCTTTCGACTCGGCATTATTTTGCAGCGGAGTTTCGGTAAACGGATTAAAAGCAAAAAAATCAGGATCCGTTACCTGGTAACCGAACGATTGCTGCTGCTCTGCCCTGTTGTTAATATATCCAACCCTCAACAGCCAGGTATCGGAAAGCTGCCTGTAACCCTGCAGAAAAATCTGCCGGCCTTCAACTTCACTACGCTGATAACCGATACCGTCTCTCCGATCCCAAAAAGAGATTTCGAGATTCGTTTTTTGGCTAATATTATGAGTGGCAACAAATTCAAGGCTCCGGTAATTTTCACTGCTCTCATCAAAGTTCAGATAGGTTCTGGGCTGTGTTAAATAATGATCTCTCAGCCTGATCCGTGTTCTGTGAATGGCACCATAATCCGATTCTTCAAGTGCTTTTATTTTATGCACCGGAACCCGGTACCAGTTGATTCCGCCGGTTAAAGGATCGTTTATATTTAACCCATTCATTTCTGCTCTGAAATGGCGGTTCTCAAAAGTGTGAAAATCAGTTCCGTCTACCCTGCTGAAGATTCCTGTTCTGTAAGAAATACCCCCGGGCCGTTTTGCAAACCGGTCGGTCAGGTTCAGCATATTCACCCATCGTAACGTACTGTCCGTTTCATTCACTTCGTACCCGGTAGAGGGTAGATATTGCCAGATAGAAACAGGAATAATAGTATCTGTCTCGGCATCTTCCATCTCCTCCTGCATCGCACCCGGATCTAATACTCCATTTATTGTATCTGCATCAACATCCATAATTGGAGGCACGGTGTCCTGAACAGCCACGCTCAATCCCATAAATAAGAATGCAAACAGAGTTGTCAACTGTAGTCAGGTTTTAGATTATAGGGATAGCTTTTTAAACCTTTTAAGCGACGCCTTATTGTTTCGAGGGCAACCATTACAGTTCGCTCTTTGTTGATGATACGATCATTTGTAAAAAGTGCATGTATCGCAAAGTTTTCACCATTAATCCAAAATCCGAGCCACACTGTACCTACCGGTTTATCTTCAGTGCCGCCATCGGGTCCGGCTATTCCCGTGGTAGAAACTCCGATATCCGCATTCAATTTTTCTGCCACTCCCCTGGCCATTTGCAGAGCAACTTGTTTGCTTACAGCTCCAAATTGCTCCATCTCAGGTTCAGATACTTTTAGCAGGTTTACTTTTACATCATTTTCATATGCAACAACACCGCCTTTTACATACCGGCTGCTGCCCGGTATATCCGTCAAGCTGTTTGAAAGCAGGCCACCCGTACAGCTTTCAGCAACTGCAATCGTTTTGGATTGCTGCGCAAGCAGCTCACCTACCGCCTCTGATAATGAGTACTCCCGCCCTTCTCCAAAAATAATATCCTCAGCTTTTTCGTAGATATACTCATTCAGTAAACGCAGTTTTTTATCCGCTTCAGGTTCGCTTAGTGCACTAACTCCAGCCCGGATAGTAACTCCGCCTGGAGAAGGCAAATATGCAATTTCCACACCATTGTTTAAAAAGTCTGACAAGTCACCAATTACATCGTCGCTGAGCGTACTTTCGGGTACTCCGGCAGTTTTGTAATACCGGGTTGCCCATAGTTCACTGTCGGGAAAATAGACCTGTAATTTTTCACTTAACTGATTTTCTGTAATCCATTTCATTTCATAAGGTACGCCCGGCAGGGCTGCAACATACTTTCCATTCCTGCTAAACAGCATGCCGGGTGCCGTTCCCTGTTTATTAAACAGAACTTCACAATTATCCGGCACAAGCGCCTGTTCAATATTCGATTTACTTAACTGAAAACCGCGTTTTTCAAATATTTTTTTGATATGATTCAAAACATTTTCGTTCTCAACCAGTTTTGAGTCGAACAGATCTGCCAGTACTTTTTTGGTTATATCATCGTGGGTTGGCCCTAATCCGCCGGTGATAATGGTCAAATCAGCTGTCTGAATCGCATCATGTACAGCATTAAAAATCACCTCATACCCGTCGGGCAGGGTGATTATCTGGTCGTTAGTGAAACCTTTTTCAGTCAAAAAGCGGCCCAGCCAGGCAGCATTCGTATTAATTGTGTCACCAATCAGCAGTTCATTACCAATTGAAATTACTCGGCCTTTTCTCATAGATCATGAAAATAGGATTTTGCTCGGCATTGATGAAATTTCATTAAAAAATCTTCTTAACAATTAATTTAAACACTCTTACCTTTAAGCGTGGAAAAAATACCGAACATACTAAGCGGCTTCCGGATGTTAATGGCCCCGATATTCCTTGTATTGTTTATACAGGACGACATTTTACTCCGGTCAATAAGTCTTTTTGTTTTTTTAATAGCTGCTCTTACCGACATTTTTGATGGTTATTACGCTCGCAGATATGAAGTTGAATCCGATCTTGGAATTTTTCTTGATCCGCTCGCAGATAAATTTTTGACGTTTGCAGGCTTTGTTTGCCTTCCATTTCTTGATCCTTCGCAATTTCCATGGTGGGCCGTCATTGTAATCGTTATCCGCGACATCACAATTACACTACTACGAATATTTGCGGATCGTCAGGGCATTGTAATGCAAACCCGCGTAACAGCAAAAGCGAAAACCGCTGTACAGATGGGTTTTCTGTATGTTGCCCTGCTATTCGGGCTCTTTTTAATCATTCCCGGTGCATTAGCTGACCTTACACAGTGGGTTTTTTCTGCAGATATTTTTTACTGGGCAATGATAGTGGTAGTTGTTATCACAGTTTATTCAGGAATTGAATATCTGGTGGTAAATCGTCACCTGTTCAAGCGCGAAAAGAAATGAGTTCAGGTTCACCTTTGAAAACCCTGAAGTATTTGACAGGCACTTTTTTAGGAGCAGGCCTGCTGCCTAAAGCGCCGGGCACCTGGGGCAGCCTCCTTTTTCTGCCCGTTATATACATTGTGGCTTTTTATGGGTCATACCCCGGAATGTTTGCCTTGCTGATATGCACCATCCTGCTTTCTTTCTGGAGCACACGCGAAAATGTGGAACGCTTTGGGGACGACCCGCCCGAATTTGTAATGGATGAATGTGCAGGCCAAACTATCCCCTTTCTTACCATACCGTTTCACTTTCAGTTCTATCCTGATATTGCAATTATACTTACAGGCTTTATCTTTTTCAGGATTTTTGATATTGCAAAACCACTTGGCATCAATCGATTGCAGAAATTAGACGGAAAATATGGTATATTGTTTGATGATATTCTTGCAGGAATCTATGCACTCATATGCCTGGAAGGATTGTTATTCCTCATTTCAAATCTTATCTGAAATCTAACATAGAGGTATCAAAGAGATAACAACAGGTTTTTAATCTGGTGTTTTTAAACTACAGATACATTTGAATGACCAATTAACTAATTATGATAAATACCCATACATACCATACAATAATAGATAAAGAGTATTCGCGAGAACTTGCAAAGTCGCTATTGAATATCAATGCAGTTGTATTGCAACCCAACAAACCATTTACATGGTCTTCGGGCTGGAACTCACCGATTTATTGTGATAACAGGCTCACACTATCTTATCCTGAAATCAGAGAAAAAATTGCAGATTCTTTTCTTAAAATTATCCGGTCAAAAACACCGGAAGTTGAAGTAATTACTGGCACGGCAACCGCCGGCATTCCGCATGCCGCATGGGTAGCTCAAAAAATGAACATGCCGCTTGCTTATGTACGAGCTAAAGCAAAATCGTACGGACTTGGAAATCAGATTGAAGGTGGTGTAAACAAAGGGCAATCCACTATTGTAATCGAAGATTTGATCTCAACCGGCGGCTCAGCAATTTCTGTTATCGAAGCTTTGCAGTTTATCGGTGCAGACGTAAAAGCAGTATTCACCATTTTTTCTTACGGATTTGATAAGGCAAATAACCGGTTCAAAGAACTGAATATTCCCGTTTATGCACTTACTGATTATACCACACTGATAAATGTTGCGTTGGAAGAGAACTTCGTTAAAGAATCCGATCTTGAAATGCTGAATGCATGGAGAGAAACACCTGATACATGGCCGAATTAAATCTATCTTTTGCTCAAAAATTAGCCGCAGCAGCCACCGCTGTTTCCATTATTTCAGGAAATAAACTGGCCCGAAATTTTCACGCATACCGGCACAACCAACAGGTAAAAGTAAATAAACGTACCATCATAAAACTTTGGAGCAGAATTAAACACAACTGTTACAGTTTGCATAATCTGCTCGAAAATGAACAGGCTTTCCCACCTTTTTTTGTAACAGTTTCGGGTGAGATTAATGATCAGTTTGAAGAGCTTCACAGGTTATTGCTTTATTTTCCTGCCGATAAAATTGATGAATTAATACCGGTGATTGACAATCAGCGGGCGTTCTGGAGTGATTTTACAAACGAAGAGTTTTACAACAACGAATTATCTGCTGCTCTTGAGCATTCAATTCCTGAAGATTTAAATTTGATGAAAATGCAGATCGCCAAACTGCCGGATTCTGCTATTCTATAACCTGATAAAACAGTTTTTTTAATCCATACGTTAGTAAACTTTAGCACATTTATTCTTAATTAGTTATGAGAAACACCATAATTCTACTGTCATTAGCCATTTTTTTAGCCGGCTGTTTGGGATCTCCAAATACACCTGATGCGTATGACGACACCGAAGATATTGCCTTTCTTGAAGAATTCGCCGCTAAAGAAGGAGTAGAAATAACCGACACCGGTTTGTTATACCGGATTATTGAAGAAGGAGATGGAAACTTTCCCGGTGAAGATAACTGGTCATTTGTTACTTATACCGGTTATTCGGTTGACAGACTGGATGAGTTCGACACAGGAACCAATCTTGATTTTATACTGCCTAATCCCTCACAGTTTGATTTTTTCCCCGGCTTAGCTGAGGGCATTCTTTTGATGTCACCCGGAGCAAATATCGAAATTGTATTGCCTACCGATCTTGCCGTTCAGGATGGCAGAGTGTATTACTTCAATATCGTAATGGATTCATTTCTTGAAATACCAGAAGATTTTCTTGAAGCAAATGCCGAAAGAGAAGATGTAAATGTTACAGAAAGCGGCCTACAGTACCGTGTAATTGAAGAAGGTGACGGAGAATCGCCAGATGAAAACAGTATTGCTAACGTAAATTACAAAGGAACCTTCACGAACGGTTACGTTTTTGATGAGGGAGATGATGTTGACTTTGAATTGGAATTTACTATTCAGGGCTTCACTGAGGGATTGCAACTCATGAATGAAGGAAGTACCTATGAGCTGTTCATGCCGGCAGATATTGCCTATGGAAATAATCCGCCCCAAGGCAGCAGGATCATTCCCGGAGCAGTATTGATTTTCGAAGTAGAACTTCTTGAGGTTATAAATCAATAATTCAAACGGCTAAATAACCGATCTCTATTCAGTTTTTACCTCCTGCAATTAAAATTCAGGCTTTCTCTTGAGTTCATATCGGGGTATTTTCCCGTGAATAAAAATAAAAGACTACATTTACCTGATGGCAAAACGGATCACAAACAGAAACGAAGACTATTCACAGTGGTACATTGATGTAATTAAAGAAGCCAAACTGGCTGATCACTCTCCGGTTCGCGGCTGTATGGTTATTCGTCCGCACGGTTTTGCCCTCTGGGAAAATATGAAAGCGGGTCTCGACCAGATGTTTAAGGACACAGGCCACGAAAATGCCTATTTCCCGCTGTTTATTCCCAAATCATTTCTCTCAAAAGAAGCACAGCACGTTGAAGGGTTTGCAAAAGAGTGCGCCGTAATTACTCACAGCAAATTAAAAAGTGTAGAAGGTGGTGTTGAAGTTGATCCTGAATCACGGCTGGATGAGGAACTGATTGTGCGCCCCACTTCTGAAACCATAATCTGGGATTCTTATCGAAACTGGATACAATCGTACAGGGATCTTCCCATACTGATTAACCAGTGGGCCAATGTGGTGCGCTGGGAAATGCGTACACGGCTATTTTTGCGCACAATGGAATTTTTATGGCAGGAAGGCCACACCGCACACGCCACAAAAGAAGAAGCGATTGAAGAAACCGAGCAAATGCTGGAAGTGTATCGCACATTTGCCGAAGAGTTTATGGCGATGCCGGTTAAAACCGGTGTGAAAACGGCATCAGAGCGTTTTGCAGGTGCTGTTGATACCTATTGTATCGAAGCACTGATGCAGGACGGGAAAGCACTGCAGGCCGGAACATCACACTTTTTGGGACAAAACTTTGCCAAAGCTTTTGATGTGAAGTTCCAGGATACCGATGGCGAACACAAATATGTGTGGGCTACAAGCTGGGGTGTATCAACCAGACTGATCGGCGGTCTGATTATGACCCACTCTGATGATAACGGCCTGATTCTGCCTCCAAAACTTGCGCCTTACCAGGTAGTTGTGGTACCCATATATCGCGGCGAAGAACAGCGTGAAGCCGTAATCAGCTATGCCGAACCGATCATTAAAGAACTGGAAAGCCATGGCATCACCGTTAAGCTTGATAACCGTGACAATTATAAACCGGGCTGGAAATTTGCCGAACACGAAGCACAGGGTACTCCGCTCCGAATTGCAGTAGGTCCCCGTGATGTGGAAAAAGGCAACCTTGAACTCGCACGACGAGACACTCTGGAGAAAAACATTGTACCGGCTGATGGAATTGGTCCGCGTATCAAAGATCTTCTGGATACAATTCAGGCCGATCTGTTCAACTCCGCCAAAAAACGGATGGATGACAGCACACGCACGGTTGAAACCTACGATCAGTTTAAAAAAGAGATTGAAGACGGCGGTTTTATCTATGCACACTGGGATGGAACGGCAGAAACGGAAGAAAAAATTAAGGAAGAAACGAAAGCTACAATCCGCTGTATTCCCTTTAAAGAAACCGCCGAGCCGGGCAAGTGCATGGTTACCGGTAATAAATCGGAACGCAGGGTGCTTTTTGCACGCTCCTATTAATTCAATTCATTCATGAAAAGTGAGCTTCCAATACCGTTTAAACTGCAACTTGCCACTCGCCGGCAAAACAGGGAGCTTGATCATCAAACAATTGAAAACTTTGGCATCAGCGGATTTACATTGATGGAGATTGCCGGTCTGGAATCCGCAAAGTTTATTGCGAACACTCAGAATAATTTAAAAAAAGGATTATTCCTTTGCGGTAAAGGAAACAATGCAGGTGATGCATTGGTAGCTGCCCGGCACCTTTCTGATAATTATCAGCATAAAGTATCTCTGTTTTTTATTGAGGGAACGGAAGATTTAAGCCCGGATACTCAAAAAAACCATGAACTGCTTCAGAAAATTGAAAACGACGATCTCAAATATCTGAGCAGTTTGGATAAAATAGATATCTCTGATTTCGATTATATTGTTGATGGACTGCTGGGCACAGGATTAAAAGATAAGATCAGGGAAAACTACTCAAAAGTAATCAACTCGGTAAAATTAGCAGGTTTGGCAAGCTCGAAAAAAACAACCGTTTTTTCGCTCGATATTCCCACCGGCCTTGATTGTGACAGCGGTAACATACT
>SL_3KL_010_SEDDRAFT_10006237_pt1 | contig 10671 bp, 8 predicted proteins | sample SodLakKL_010_SED_2_FD_10381 | JGI IMG/M metagenome (IMG submission 10381)
CAGCAAAAGGACGCACTGGCACAGCACATCCACTGGGCAGAGCAACACGGGTTGCCGCTGGTGCTGCATTCACGGAATTCCATGCAAGAACTGTTTGACGTGCTGGAGGCACACAGTAATTTGTCATTCACCGGCGTGTTTCACTGTTTCCCGGGCGATGTGCAACAAGCGAAAAAGGCCATCGACATGGGATTTATGCTTGGCATCGGCGGGGTGGTCACCTATAAGAGAAGCATGATGGCGGAGGTTGTCAGGGCCGTAGGGCTGGAACACATCATTCTGGAGACAGACGCACCCTACCTGGCACCTGTTCCCTGTCGCGGTAAGCGCAACGAGAGCGCGTACCTGGCTCATGTTGCCGGATATGTTGCGCATATAAAAGACATGACAACCCAAGAGGTAGCAGCCATCACTACTGAAAATGCTGTAAGAATGTTTAGCTGTTGAGGTGTTTAGATGTTTCGTTTTACTATCAAAAATTATTATTATGCCATCCTCCAAAATTCTCGTGATATATACCGGCGGCACCATCGGAATGGTTGAAGACCCGGAAACCGGTGCGCTCAGTCCTGTTGACTTTGAACATCTCACCGATCAGATTCCGGAGATCAGAAAGTTCAAATGCCACATCGACAGCATCTCTTATGACCCGATCATCGATTCGTCGAATATGGAGCCTGCCGTTTGGGTAAGATTGGCAAAACTCATAGAGGAACGTTACGAGGCTTACGACGGATTTGTGATCCTGCATGGTTCCGATACCATGGCTTATACCGCCTCAGCACTGAGTTTCATGCTCGAAAACCTTTCAAAGCCGGTGATCCTTACCGGCTCGCAATTGCCCATCGGCATGATACGAACCGACGGCAAGGAAAATTTCATTACCGCCATAGAGATTGCTGCAGCAAAGAAAGATGGACGTGCCATGGTGCCGGAGGTTTGTATTTATTTTGAATACCAGCTCTATCGTGGCAATCGAACCCACAAGCATAATGCAGAGCATTTTGAAGCTTTCCACTCAGATAATTACCCCGTCCTTGCAGAAGCCGGTGTGCGCATCAAGTACAATGAACCCGCCATTCACAAAGCAACCGATCAGGAGTTTCGAATCTTTACAGGGATGGACAACGACATTGCAGTGCTGACACTCTTTCCCGGTATCAGCAGACAGGTTGTTTTTTCAATATTGTCGATTGAAGGGCTAAAGGCTGTGGTCCTTGAAACCTATGGTTCCGGTAATGCAATGACAGCAGACTGGTTTAAAGAGATCATCAGGGATGCAACTGAACGTGATCTGATAATCTACAACGTAACCCAATGCCGCGGTGGTGCCGTTATGCAAGGCAAGTACGAAACCAGTGCCTGGCTTGAGGACGCAGGCGTCATCAGCGGCCACGACATAACCACCGAAGCAGCCATCACCAAGCTGATGTACCTGCTTGGCAACGGCTACAGTACTTCGCGCGTTAAAAAATACTTGAGCAAATCACTTCGTGGAGAAATGTCGGTGTAAGTAAGCTCGAAGCTGGAAGCTCGAAGGGAATGATGATGTGAAAATTAGCAAATTAATAACAGAGTTTGAGACACAAAAATCATTTGCACATTTGTAAATCTGCACATCTTCACATTTTTAAATCTTCACATCTGCACATTTGTAAATCTGCAAATTATCTATAACATTTCTCCTCGTGCATAAAGGGATACCTGAAATCTGTAGGTGGTGTAAATGTTTCCTTTACGGTGCGTGGATTGATCCAGCGCAGCAGGTTCAGATAACTTCCCGCCTTGTCGTTGGTGCCCGACATGCGTGAGCCGCCAAAGGGTTGCTGCCCGACTACTGCACCGGTGGGTTTGTCATTGAAGTAGAAGTTTCCGGCGGCATAACGCAGTGTTTGACAGGCTTTTACTGTAGCATAGCGGTCCTGAGCGAAAATAGAGCCGGTGAGCGCATAGGGTGATGTGTTATTTACGAGTTCCAGCGTCTTTTCGAAATCATCATCCTCATAAACATAAATGGATAAAACGGGGCCAAAGATCTCCTCTTCCATTGTAACAAAATGTGGATCACTGGCAAGTATCACGGTAGGTTCAATGAAATAGCCTTTGGACTTGTCTCCGTTTCCTCCAATGATCACCTCTGCATCTTTCGAATCCTTTGCCTTTTCGATATATCCCATAATTTTGTCAAATGCTTTTTCGTCGATTACGGCATTTACGAAATTGCAGAAGTCGCGCGGATCACCCTGTTTAATCATACCAATGTTTTCTTTCAATTGTTTCCGGATGTCACTCCACAAGGAGCGGGGGATGTAGGCGCGTGATGCAGCTGAACATTTTTGTCCCTGGTACTCAAATGCACCTCTTACCAATGCAGTCCCCACCTCATCTGCTTTTGCTGAGGGATGAACCATTACAAAGTCCTTGCCTCCTGTCTCACCAACCACCCGTGGGTAAGAACGGTAGTGCTCCAGGTTGTTGCCCACGGCCCTCCAGATGTTGTTGAAAGTCGTGTTGGAGCCTGTGAAGTGCACACCGCCAAGATTTTTATCTTTGAGCACAATGTCTCCGATCATGCTTCCGCTACCCGGAATAAAATTGATGACCCCGTCAGGCATACCCGCTTCTTTGAATATTTTCATCAGGTAGTAGTTGGACAGCAACGATGTAGTAGATGGTTTCCATACGATGGTGTTGCCGAGCGCGGCAGGTGCCAGAGCAAGGTTGGAAGCAATAGCGGTAAAGTTAAAAGGGCTGACGGCAAACACAAAGCCTTCCAGGGGTCTGTATTCAACACGGTTCAGGTTGCCAATCTCTGAGTGTGGTTGATCGTTGTAAATTTCAGAAACATAGTGTGCATTGAAGCGAATAAAGTCAACAAGCTCACAGGCTGCCTCTATTTCAGACTGATATGCGTTTTTGCCCTGGCCAAGCATCGTGGCGGCATTCATTAAGGCACGGTATTTCCCGCTAATCAGGGCTGCAACTTTCAGGGTGATGGAGGTGCGCTCCACCCACGACATGTCTGCCCATTGTTGATGGGCATCCATTGCGGCGTCAATGGCCATTCTGACCTCTTTTTCTGTGGCTTTATGATAGGTGGCAAGCACGTGCTGGTGGTCGTGAGGCATGACCACCTTGCCGGTTTTGCCTGTACGTATCTCTTTCCCACCAATAATCAGAGGAATCTCTACCTGTATGTTGCTTTGGCGCTTCAATTCCGCTTCAAGTGTTTTACGTTCAGGTGTGCCTTTGGTGTATTCAATGACCGGCTCATTTTGAGGCCTTGCGTAGTAAAATTGTGCGTTGTTCATTTTGTTTTATCGTTTTTGTTGTGAATGAATTCAGGATTGCATAAACAGTACCGCGGATAAATCGCCCAAACCGGTGCAATGAATTAACAATGATTCTGATAAAAGGTTTGATGGTGATTAGCAGATTAGCAGATTAGCAGATTTGCAGATTTGCAGATTTGCAGATTAGCAGATTTGCAGATTAGCAGATGTGGCAATTAGCAAATTAGCAAATGTGCAGATTAGCAGATTTTATTGTCATTCTGAGCGTTAGCGAAGAATCTGTCAGGAAGCTGAGAGATCCTTCACTTTCAGGATGACAGGATTCAGCTTCGAGCTTACCTACACCGGTTTGGGTGCTACCCGTTTGGAAATGCGGATGCTGATTTCATACAGGATAAANAGGGGCAACCCAACCATGATTTGGCTGAAGACATCAGGAGGTGTAATGAGTGCTGCAACGGCGATGATGATAACAAATGCCAGCTTGCGTTGTTTGCGCATGATTTCCGGTGTGAGTATACCAACCTTGCTGAGGAAATAGACAAACACGGGAAGCTCGAAAAGGATGCCGGTTGCCAGTGTGATGGTTGTTGTTGTGGTGATGAAGGAACGCAGTGCGATCTGATTTTCAACCAGTCCGCTTACCTGGTAAGACCCCAGAAAGTTGATCGACAGGGGGACGATCAGAAAATAGGCAAACAAAACACCGGTAATGAATAGTCCGGAAATGACGAAGACGGCACCCCTGGAGCTGGCCTTTTCTGTTGATTTAAGTCCCGGACGAATAAAGCGCCAGATTTCCCACACGATATATGGAATGGCTATAATAATCCCAACGATAAGTGATACCACAATATGTGTGGTAAACTGGCCTGCCAGGTCTATGTTGATCAGTTTTACCGGTTCAGCATTGATGCAAAGGGCAGGCATGGAAAGCTCCTGTGCAAACCGGCAAAAAACCCTGTTTGTGATAAAGTAGGTTTCTTTGGGGGCAAGGATAACTCTTGAGAAAAGAAAGTCTTTGGCAATGAATGCAGCAACAGCAAACGCCAGAACGGCCAGTGAGGATCTGATCAGGTGGCCGCGTAACTCCTCCAGATGCGCCCAGAATGTCATGGTGCCATCGGGGTTGCGTTTGTATTTTTCTCTGGATTGATCCAATGTGAGTTTTTGTTGTCTTTGGTTTGTTCTACAGGAATATCAAAGATACGTTACAATTTTCAATTGGCGAATGAAGGGATATAAAACAGGCATCACTGTTTGAGCAGAGATTGCTGACTGTTGCCCCGGAAAAAAAAAGCCCATAACCTTCCTGGTTAAGGGCTTTTCGTTTTTCTACCCTGGAGCAAGTCCGGGCAGACAGGTCTTATTCAGGATGAATTGCTTCAACAGGACATACATCTGCGCATGCACCACAGTCTGTGCATATATCGGGATCGATAACATAGATGTCACCTTCTGAAATAGCATCAACCGGGCATTCATCGATGCAGCTGCCGCAAGCTGTGCAATCATCGTTAATTACGTAAGCCATCTCTTTGTGATTTTAGTTTTTAAATTCAGTTTATTTCCATGGCAAATATAGCAGCTTTTAAGTTACTGTGAACAGATATTTTACACTTGAACGTAATTTGAAATAGTTTTAAATAAAAAGGCATTTTTTGGATAAAGTGTGCCTGAAATTTTGAATAATTAACAATTAAACAATTAACTTCGCAGCATGAAATAAATCAAGGAATTTCAACCCAAAACACAAACGGTATTATGACGGTTACAAAAGGAAAACCTATTGAGCTGGAAGATGTGGTTGTCAAGTTTGTCGGGGACTCCGGAGATGGCATGCAGCTGACGGGAACATTGTTCTCAGATGTTGCCGCTCTGGCCGGTAATGACCTCGCCACATTTCCCGATTTCCCTGCTGAGATCCGTGCACCGCACAACACCATTGCCGGTGTCAGTGGTTTTCAGGTGCATATGGGAAAAAGAAAGATCTACACTTCCGGTGATATGTGTGATGTTCTGGTTGCGATGAACCCTGCTTCCCTGAAAGCAAATTTGAAATGGGCGAAGAAGGGTGCTACGCTGGTCATCGACTCATCCACATTTGAGCAAAAAGCAATTGAGAAAGCCGGTTACGTAGAAAGTCCTCTTGATGATGGATCACTGGATTCTTATAATGTGATCAAAGCCCCGATCACGGATCTGACAAAAGAGAGTCTGGAGACTCTTGGGGTTGACAAACGGCTTGCTGAACGGACAAAAAACATGTTTGTCCTGGGCCTGATGTTTTATCTGTTTGGTCGTGATATTGAAAAACCTTTATCATTTATTAAAAAGAAATTTGCAGACAAGCCCAAGGTGATCCAGGCAAATCAGGTTGCATTGCAGGCTGGTTACAATTATGGAGACACCACAGAGGCTATCTCTTCTACCTTCAATGTTGATCCGGCACCTATGCCCAAAGGGCTTTACAGGAATATCCATGGCAATATTGCCACTGCCTGGGGTTTGCTGGCAGCAGCAGAACGCAGCGGACGGCCGCTCTTTCTGGGTTCATATCCGATTACGCCGGCTACGGAAATACTGATGGAGCTGTCAAAGCACAAGTCGCTGGGTGCAAAAGTATTTCAGGCCGAAGATGAAATTGCCGGTATCTGTTCTTCCATTGGAGCAAGTTTTGCCGGTTCTTTTGCCGTAACAACCACTTCCGGACCAGGTTTGTCGCTTAAAAGCGAAGCCATAGGCCTTGCTGTAATTACCGAGCTGCCGCTCGTAATTGTGAACGTACAGCGTGCAGGCCCCTCAACGGGAATGCCCACAAAAAGTGAACAGTCGGATTTGATGCAAGCCCTCTTTGGCCGCAATGGAGAATGCCCGCTGATGGTAATGGCAGCCTCCAGTCCGGCCGACTGCTTTTACAAAGCATATATGGCCTCCAAGTATTCGATGGAACACATGACACCCGTTATCCTGCTTACCGACGGATACCTTGGGTTTGGTTCAGAGCTTTTCCGGATCCCGGATGTGAATGACCTGCCACCGATCAAACCACCAATTGCAGACCCCAATGATAAGAATTATAAGCCCTACAGACGTGATGAAAGCACGTTGGTAAGGAAATGGGCAGTTCCCGGGGTAGAAGGACTGAGACACCGCATAGGCGGACTGGAAAAAACCAACATTGATGGCAACGTGTCGACAGACCCGCTCAATCATCAGCTGATGGTGAATATCAGGGAAGAGAAGGTATTCCGGATCGGAGACTACATTCCGCTTCAGGAAGTTTATGGCGAGGAAACAGGTGAATTGCTCGTTGTTGGCTGGGGAGGCACAGAAGGTGCTCTGCGCTCGACAGTGGCCAGGCTCCAGGAAGAAGGCAAAAAAGTAAGCCACGTTCAGTTTAACTATATCAAGCCGCTTCCCAAAAACACACGGCAAATTCTCTCGTCCTTTAAGAAAATTGTCGTATGTGAGCTCAATAACGGACAGTTTGTCAATTACCTGAGGATGTTGTATCCCGAATACCCCTATCATCAATTTAATAAGGTGCAGGGCCTGCCTTTCCACGTGCAGGAACTGACGGATATATTCAATAAACTATTGGAGGAGTAATATGTCAATATCAAATAAAATAAGCAAGTCGCCTGTAGAACTGACAAAACAGGACTTTGTCAGTGACCAGATGGTGAAATGGTGCCCCGGATGCGGAGCACACGCTATCCTGGCAGCCGTAGGAAACGTGTTTCCAAAAATAGGATACCGGAAAGAAAATTTTGCCATGGTATCCGGTATCGGATGTTCTTCCAGATTCCCGTACTATGTGGATACATTCGGTTTTCACGGAATACACGGGCGTGCCGCAGCCATTGCAAGCGGCTTAAAGGTTGCAAATCCCGGACTTAGTGTCTGGATGGCCACCGGCGATGGCGATTCTATGGCAATTGGCGGGAACCACTTCATTCACATATTGCGCAGAAACATCGATATCAACATTCTGCTTTTCAACAATCAGATTTACGGATTGACCAAAGGACAGTTTTCCCCAACTACACCATTGGGAACGGTTACCAAAACCTCTCCTTATGGAACCATTGAGCATCCTTTTACTGTTTCCGGACTGGTACTTGGAGCCCAGGGAACTTTCTTTGCACGTGTGCCCGACAACAACATTAAACTGATGACAGAAGTTCTTTATGAAGCAGCTAAACACGATGGCACATCCGTTATCGAAATCCTGCAAAACTGTATCATCTTTGCAGATAAAGTGCATGAACATATAACTGCACGCGATATGAAGGAGGAACGTCAGCTTTTCCTGAAACACGGTGAACCGATGATCTTTGGTAAGAACAGAGATAAGGGGATCATCCTGAATGGCCGCCACCTCGAAGTAGCAGAGCTTGGGAAGAATGGCATCAATGAAGATGATATTCTGGTTCATGACCAATATACCCGGGATCCGAGCATTCATAGGATGCTCGGCCGGCTGAAAGCTCCTGATTTTCCTGTTGCAATGGGTGTGATTCGCTCTGCTGCATTCGATACATATGATGATCTTACGGAAGGCCAGATTGAGACAGCAAAGAAGACGTCAAATATTAAAAACGTGAATGATCTGCTACGCAGTGGCGATACCTGGGAGATAGAGTAATGCCATGGGTGTTATTCAAAAGGATAGCTTTCGTATAACAGTCATCTCGTATGCAGGTGCTGTGATCGGCTATTTGAATAAAATCATCCTCTTCACGAACTTTTTACAAACCGAGCAGGTTGGTCTGGCCAACCTGCTCGTGTCTTTATCACTGATCTATGCGCAGTTTGCTGCATTGGGAAGCAGAAACATCGTGATCCGGTTTTTCCCGTTTTTCAATAATCCGAAGAACCAACATAACGGCTTCTTGTTTGGAATGGTTGCCCTTGCTACGGGTGGTTTCCTGATTGGAACGCTGATATTCCTGGTTCTAAAGGAGCCGTTTTCAATGCTGTACCGCGAATCCAGTCCCCTCCTGGTTGAATACCTGGTATATTTAATCCCGCTGGCACTGGCCCAGTTATACTATAATATTTTTGAGGCCTACCTGCGATCCTTGTATTATAACCTGCTGCCATCGATTGCACACGAGGTTATTCTCAGAGTATTGGTCACTATTTCGATTTCCCTCTATGCAATCGGTATCATCTCTTTTCCCCTGTTTGTGCTGATTTACGTTGTAGCCAATTGCATGCCTGCAGTGGTGTTAATTATCTTTACTGCCGCTAAAGGGTGGTTGCTGATCAAACCGGTTTATTCTCCTATGCTGCGAAGACTGGGAAGAATTATGCTGGTTTATGGTTTGTATTCACTGCTTACAAGCCTGGGCAGCTTCCTGTTTATCAGTATTGACGCGTTGATGGTGGCCGGGATGATTGGTCTGGGAGCTGCAGGCATTTATACCACGATGGTATTTCTGACTTCTATTATGCTTATTCCTTATCGTTCTATGGTGAAGGTGTCTGCGCCGCTTGTGGCACAGCTATGGAAAAGCCGCTCGATGGAGGTGATGCAGTCAGTCAGTCGGAAAGCCAGTGCCGGCAATATGGTGGTTGGTGCTGCCCTGTTTTTGCTGATATGGATCAATATGGATGCCATTTTCCAGGTCATACCTGCTGAATATGCTGCCGGCCGTTATGTTTTTCTGATCCTGGGTGTCGGAAAACTGTTTGATATGAGTGCAGCACTGACATCCACCATTATCATCACATCAAAAAAATACCGCTATGATCTGTTGTTTACAGGTGGAATGGTTGCTGTTGCGGTCATCTTAAACTATATTTTGATCCCTTTGTTTGGGATCAATGGTGCAGCCCTGGCCAGTATGATCACCTTGCTGCTTTTCAATTTGCTTCGAATTGTATTCATCTGGTACCACTTCAGGATCAATCCTTTTGGGATGAACCAGATCTGGATGCCGCTCATTATTGCATCGATAGTACTCCTGGCCGAATGGTTTCCTGCGTCAGGTAATTTATGGCTGGATGTGCCAGGCAGAACCATCACGGGGATGTTGCTTTTCTTGTTGCCGGTTAAGCTTCTGAAAATATCTCCTGAGCTGGAAAAATGGACGTATGGTTTGTTGGCCAGATTTTGAGATTGCTGAAATACAGGTTATTTTAACAATGGAACAAAGGCTGCAAGCCAATTCGTTATATTCGCTTATTCACTTTCATGGCCAACATTAACAAGCACTTCCTTGATTTCGATAACAAATTCAATCATATCCTCATCAAGCATCTGCCGCAGCTGATCCAGCTGGCCGCCCATCATCTGTTCCAATATTGCGCGCTGCTCCTCAGGTATTTGTTCCAACTCTTTCTCCAATTCCGCCAGTGCATCCATAGCCTGTTCACGCTCTTCCTCGGAAAGGTGTTCGGAAAGCCCGTGAACAGAAATGGTCGTAACGAAGGGGATCATGAGACCGTTGATGTTGCGGTAATCTTGCATCCGGATAACCGGCTCAATCATACGCACGTCTCCCTCTTCGATCTCTGCCATAGTGGAAAACTTCATCTTACGCAATACCCAGTGTTCGTCATCAAAATACAAGCTTATGCTGCCAATGGGTTCATCAACATCTTCAAATTCTTCCATTAAAATACGCATGTCATCAATAAAAACAATATGAGTGTTCATGCCATCAATGCGTTCGTTTCCCATGTACCTTGAATTCATCAGCAAATGCTCGAATATTTCAGGCGAAAAGAAATCCGTATCAACCATCGGTGATGTTGTATGCATCCCCATCCCCGAAATGGAACCCCAGAAACTGTCTGTTTCCACCTGGGAGACAAAATAGGGCCGGCCATTGTCATATTCTTTGTGATAGTGGGTGGTGAAGTTGCCGGTAACAATTTTGTAATCGTCAACGTTTCTTATTGACATTTCATAATGGGCACGTACCTGTTCCAGCATTTCGGCGGCACGCCTGTCGTTGTATTGACCGAAAGCAGCCATTGGCGCCTGAATAAGCAACGTCAAAAAAAGCAGGCAAACAATAATCTCTTTTGTTTTTTTCATGATATCTGTTTATGTTTAAAACCAATTCTTACACTCAAAATTAATCATTCCTGATCAAAATCCAATAAAATTGGTTTTCTTAAAAGCTATCATATTGCACATATGCTATCAGAACAAAAAAATGACCCGGCTTTTAAACATACAAAAGACTGATATCTTTGTAATCATGATACAAAACATATAAAACGCCCATGACTGGTTTTTTTAACACACGGGGGGGGTGGTTTTCGATTGTCGATTAAGAAATGAAAGAGCTGGAAGCTCGAAGCTCGAAGGAAAAAGAAAATAAGCTCGAAGCTCGAAGCTCGAAGCTGGAAGGAAAAA
>SL_3KL_010_SEDDRAFT_10006238_pt1 | contig 10670 bp, 7 predicted proteins | sample SodLakKL_010_SED_2_FD_10381 | JGI IMG/M metagenome (IMG submission 10381)
GATCTGCTTGCTGTGTCGGGGCGTACTCCCCCCAGCCGGCTCGACGTAGTGTCAGCTACGCCTTCGCCGTCTTCCGGTCCGTGCCCCCCGGCACAGCGGCATCTCGACGCCCTCGAGACGAACGGCGGTGAGATATGCGGGCTAGAATGGCAGTCCTTGCAAGAAACCCCGGCATCGGGAAGACACCGGGGTTTCTTCGTGCAGGGCAGATATGTTGCTCAGTCTTCGCTGCTGTCCAGGCCCGGCAGGCCGACGATATGGTAGCCTCCATCCACATGAACGACCTCGCCCGTAATGCCTCGAGCGAGATCGGAACAGAGAAAGGCCGCGGCGTTGCCCACCTCTTCAATCGTCACGTTGCGTTTCAGAGGTGCGGAGCGCGCGTTGTATTCGAGCATCTTGCGGAAACTGCCGATTCCGGCCGCTGCCAGGGTCTTGATAGGACCGGCGGAAACGCCGTTGACCCGTATCCCCTGCGGGCCAAGGTCAAACGCCATGTAGCGCACGGCCGCCTCAAGGCTGGCCTTGGCCAGACCCATGACATTGTAGGAGGGCAGTGCCCGTTCGGCACCCAGATAGGTCATGGTCAGCAGTGATGCCTGGTCAGACAGCATGGGTCGCAGCGCCTTTGCAAGGGCCACGAAGCTGTAGGCGCTGATGTCGTGCGACATGCGAAAACCTTCGCGCGTGGTATTGTCCACGAAGGAACCCTTGAGTTCCTGCTGGGATGCAAAGGCGATGGAATGAATCACGATGTCCACTTGATCCCAGTGGGCCTGGAGCCCCGAGGCCAGGCCGTCGAGGTCCTCGTCGCGGGTGACGTCCAACGGCAGGACGATTCCCGAACCGAGTTCTTCCGCCACCTTTTCAACGCGTGGTTTGAGTTTGTCACCCAGGTAGGTGAAGGCCAGTTCGGCGCCTTCCCGATGCATTGCCTGGGCAACGCCCCAGGCGATGGAACGATTGCCTGCCACGCCGGTGATCAATGCCTTCTTGTCGGCGAGAAATCCCATGGTCCCACTCCGTCAACTAAGGGGGCTGGTGCCGGGTTCGCCCGAAACCTCGACAGCAGATGCCCGTCTAAGCGATAGTCCGCAGCACCGCTCACGCAGGGCGTGCGGTTGACAGCCGCGGACTATACCGCATTCTTTCAGGTTTTGCCGTGCGCGCGGGTTGCGGTCACCGCCCCGGAACACCCGGGGTGATCGTTGCACCGACAACCCCAACGCCACCCGAGCCGGGCGCTGTCCCGGGCCGAAGGCGATGCCGTCAGCCAAGGAGACATCGGACACATGCTTTTCAACGGTCGGATCCTGCCCCTGTTGCTTTCCCTGTTCGCAGCGCCGGTCATGGCCGGAGAGCATGGCATCGCCCTGCATGGCGATCTCAGGTATCCCCCGAACTTCAGCCATTTCGAATACGTCAATCCAGACGCCCCCAGGGGCGGCAATGTGCGGCTATCCGCGCTTGGCACGTTCGATAGCCTGCACCCCTTCATTCTTCGCGGTGTGTCGGCGGCCGGCATGAGTCAGGTCTTCGATACGCTCACCGAACAGGCGATGGATGAACCCTTTTCGGAATACGGGCTGCTTGCCAGCCGCATCGAGGTGGCGGACGACAACAGCTGGGTGCGTTTCGAACTGCGCCCCGAGGCGCGTTTCCATGATGGCGAGCCCATCACCGTCGAGGACGTGATCTGGACCTTCAACAAGCTCAAGCAGGAAGGCCATCCCGCTTACCGCATGTATTACGCAGAGGTGCAGCGGGCCGAGAAGGCCGGCGATCACGCGGTCAGGTTTCACTTTGAAGGGACGGACAACGCCGAATTGCCCCTGATCATCGGGCAGATGCCCGTGCTGCCGCGGCACGACTGGGAGGATCGCGACTTCGCCCGCACACGCACCGATCCGCCGCTGGGAAGCGGCCCGTACCGGGTGTCCCGCGTGGATCCGGGCCGCAGCGTCACCTATGAGCGCGTGGACGACTACTGGGCGAAGGATCTTCCGGTCAATCGCGGCCGTTACAACTTCGACCGGATTCGGTATGACTACTACCGCGACGCCACCGTGGCCGTAGAAGCGTTCAAGGCCGATGAATATGACCTGCGACAGGAAAATATCGCCCGCAACTGGGCTACCCAGTACGATATCGCCGCGGTTCGCGACGGCCGTATGATCAAGGAGGAAATCTCCCACAGCATCCCCACCGGCATGCAGGCCTTCTTCATCAATTCCCGGCGCTCCAAGTTCTCCGACCCACGGGTGCGCAAGGCGCTCGCCTACGCGTTCGATTTCGAATGGACCAACCGCACTCTTTTCAACGATTCCTACGCTCGCACAACCAGCTTCTTCTCCAACTCCGAACTGGCATCATCCGGGCTGCCGGACGGCCGGGAACTGGAGATCCTGGAAAGCCTCGACGCCGAGCTGCCGGAGCAGGTCTTCATGGAACCCTACCAGCCGCCGTCCACTGACGGCGACGGTGGACTGAGGGCAAACCTGCGCAGGGCCCTGAATCTGCTGGGCGAGGCGGGCTGGGAGGTCCGAGGCAATACCTTGACGCACACGGAAAGCGGCGAGGAGATGAACTTCACCATCCTGCTGGACAACCCGGCCTTCGAGCGGGTGGTGCTGCCTTTCACGAACAATCTGAAACGCCTGGGTATCGAGGCCCGCGTTCGCACCGTGGACACCTCCCAGTACCAGAACCGTATGGATGAATTCGATTTCGACCTGACGGTTCAGCTTGTCGGCCAATCGCTGTCGCCCGGCAACGAACAGCGTGGCTACTGGAGCTGCGCAGCGGCGGAAACCCCGGGCAGCCGCAACTATGCCGGAGTCTGTGACCCGGCGGTGGATGCCTTGATCGAGCAACTCGTAAACGCCCGTGGCCGCGAGGAACTGGTGCATACCACCCGTGCCCTTGACCGAGTCCTGCTCTGGGGGCATTACGTGGTACCGCACTGGCACCTGCGCAGCTTCCGGCTGGTCTACTGGGCCAGGTTCGAACGGCCGGAAACCTCGCCCAAGTACAGCCTGGGTTTCGACACCTGGTGGATGAAGACGGAACAGGAATAACGGAACCCCCGCCCCCCTCATGCGCAACTATGTGATCCGACGCCTGATTCTCATGGTGCCTACGCTGCTGGGCATCATGCTGGTCAACTTCGCCATCGTGCAGGTCGCGCCCGGCGGACCGGTCGATCGCGCCATCGCCCAGATCCAGGGCCACGGCGTGGATGGCACGGCAAGGATCACGGGCACTGCGGCAGGTGATGTGGGCGGGGCGGCGGCGCAGTATCTGGAAGCGCGTGGCGACGAGTCCTACCGCGGGGGCCGTGGATTGCCGCCGGACCTGATCGAGGAACTTGAGCGCATGTACGGTTTCGATCAGCCGGCCCACCAGCGCTTCCTGATGATGCTCTGGAACTACATGCGCCTGGATTTCGGCGAGAGCTTCTACCAGAGCCGCAGCGTGCTTCAGCTGATTGTCGACAAGCTGCCGGTTTCCATATCGCTTGGGCTGTGGACCACGGTGCTGGTCTACCTGATCTCGATTCCGCTTGGAATCCGCAAGGCGGTTCACGATGGCAGCCGCTTTGATTTCTGGACCTCGGCGGTGGTGTTCGTGGGCTATGCGGTTCCGAGCTTCCTGTTCGCGATCCTGCTCATCGTGGTGTTCGCCGGCGGTAGTTTCCTTGATCTGTTTCCGTTGCGTGGCCTGGTTTCGGAGAACTGGGATGAATTGTCCTGGCCCATGCGAATCGTCGACTACTTCTGGCACATCGCCCTGCCGGTGGTGTCGCTGGTCATCGGCGGCTTCGCCGGCCTGAGCATGCTCACCAAGAACTCGTTCCTGGAAGAGATCAACAAGCAGTACGTCATGACTGCGCGGGCCAAGGGCGCGACCGAGAACAAGGTGCTCTATGGACATGTGTTCCGCAACGCCATGCTGGTGGTGATTGCCGGTTTTCCGGCCGCGTTTCTCGGCATCCTGTTCACGGGCGCGCTGCTGATCGAGGTGATCTTCTCGCTCGACGGTCTGGGACTCCTTGGTTTCGAGGCGGTGATCAACCGCGATTATCCGGTGGTGTTCGGTACGCTGTTCATACTCACCGTGTTGGGCCTTTTCCTGAACCTGATCGGCGATCTCATGTACGTGGCCATCGATCCGCGCATCGATTTCGAGAAGAGGGAGGGCTGAACCATGCGTCCTTCCCTGAGCCCCATGAACCGCCGTCGCTGGCAGCAGTTCCGCAACAACCGACGGGGCTGGTGGTCGCTGTGGATATTCCTGGCGCTGTTCAGTGTCAGTCTGTTCGCCGATTTCCTGGCCAACGACCGGCCCATCCTGGTGAGTTATGACGGTGACTGGTATTTCCCCATCGTGCAGGAGTATCCCGAAACAACCTTCGGTGGCGATTTCCCCACCACCACCGATTACCGCGATCCGTTCGTGCAGGAACTGATCGAAGAGAAGGGATGGATCGTCTGGCCACTGATCCGTTACGACTACCGCACGGTCAATTACAACCTCGACGTACCTGCACCGGCACCGCCGTCCAAAGAACACTGGCTGGGCACCGATGATCAGGCTCGCGATGTGGTCGCCCGGCTCATATACGGGTTCCGCATTTCCGTGCTTTTCGGGCTGGCCCTGACCGTTGCGAGTTCCATTATCGGTATCATCGCCGGCGCCGTGCAGGGCTATTTCGGCGGCTGGCTGGATCTGCTGTTCCAGCGCTTCATCGAGATCTGGAACGGCCTTCCCGTGCTCTACCTCTTGATCATCATGGCCAGTTTCGTGGAGCCGAGCTTCGCCTGGCTGCTGCTCATCATGCTGTTGTTCTCGTGGACATCGCTGGTGGCCGTGGTGCGGGCGGAGTTCCTCAAGGTCCGCAATCTCGACTACGTGCGCGCGGCCCGGGCGCTGGGCGTGCCGGACCGGGTAATCATGTTCCGCCATGTGCTGCCCAATGCCATGGTCGCCACCCTCACCTTCGTGCCGTTCATCCTCAGCGGCTCCATCACCACGCTGACCGCCCTCGACTTCCTCGGCTTCGGCCTGCCGCCGGGGTCTGCATCCCTGGGCGAGCTGCTGGCCCAGGCCAAGGCCAATCTTCACGCGCCATGGCTTGGCATTACGGTGTTCCTGGTGCTGGCGGTGATGCTGACATTGCTGATCTTCATCGGCGAGGCAGTCCGGGACGCCTTTGATCCACGCAAGACCTTCGGGAGCCAGGCGACATGAGCGAGCCGCTGCTTGACGTGCATGACCTGCACGTGACCTTCCACACCGAGGCGGGAGAGGTGCCGGCCGTACGCGGCGTGTCCTGGCAGGTGCGGGATGGCGAAACCCTGGCGCTGGTGGGAGAAAGCGGATCCGGCAAATCCGTGTCCGCCATGTCGGTGCTGCAACTGTTGCCCTATCCACGGGCCAGTCATCCGGCCGGCAGCATCCGCTTTCGCGGCGAGGAACTGATGGGCGCGCCCGGCCCGCTGATACGCAGTGTTCGCGGTGGTCGCATCGGTACCGTGTTCCAGGAGCCGATGACGTCGCTGAATCCGCTGCACACGGTGGAAAAGCAGATCGGCGAAACCCTGCGCATCCACGGCGGCCTGGTCGGCGACAAGGCGCGGGTGCGTATACTCGAACTGCTGGACCTGGTCCGGCTGCCCGACCCCGTGCGCCGCCTCAAGTCCTACCCCCACGAACTCTCCGGCGGCCAGCGGCAACGGGTGATGATCGCCATGGCATTGGCCAACGACCCGGAACTGCTGATAGCCGATGAACCGACCACCGCGCTCGATGTGACCGTTCAGGCGCAGATCCTGGATCTCATCCGGGACTTGCAGGCGCGCTTCCACATGGGGCTGCTGCTGATCAGTCACGACCTCAACGTGGTTCGGCGAATGGCCGACCGCATCTGTGTCATGCGCGACGGCGTGGTTGTCGAGGACGGAGCCGCCGATCGCGTGCTTGAGCAGCCCGCGCACGCATATACCAGGCAGTTGATAGAGGCCGAACCATCGGGACACCCGCACCCGGCACCCGCCGGTGGCGAGCCCGTACTGGCTGCCACTGGCATCAAGGTGCACTTTCCGATTCGTGGCGGACTGCTNCGGCGCGTCCGCGACCATGTCCGCGCCGTTGACGGGGTAACGGTACAGGTCACCCCGGGGCGTACCGTCGGCATTGTCGGCGAGAGCGGTTCCGGCAAGACCACGCTGGCGCTCGCGCTCTTGCGGCTGCAAAGCAGCGTTGGTCGCATCGTGTTCCTCGGGCAGGACATCAGCAGGACCGCACCGTCGAAGCTGCGTGCCCGCCGCACCGACATGCAGATCGTCTTCCAGGACCCTTTCAGCAGTCTCAGTCCGCGAATGTCGGTTGAGCAGATCGTTGCGGAGGGTCTGGAGGTCCACCACCCGCGTATGACGGCTGAAGCGCGCAAGGCCGCAATCGGCGACGCTCTGCGCGAGGTGGGTCTGGCAGGCGCGCTGATGGAGCGTTTCCCCCATGAGCTGTCCGGCGGTCAGCGGCAACGGGTTGCCCTGGCGCGGGCGCTGGTGCTCAAACCCCGGCTTATCGTGCTGGACGAACCCACGTCGGCGCTGGACCGCTCGGTGCAGGCACAACTGGTGGAACTGCTCCGCGATCTGCAACGTCGGCACCAACTGGCGTACCTGTTCATCAGCCACGATCTCACGGTGGTCCGGGCCCTGAGTCACGACATCCTGGTCATGCGTGACGGCGTGGTTGTCGAGGGGGGGGATGCGGACCAGGTTTTCGGGCGACCGAAGCAGGCATATACGCGTGAACTGCTGCAGGCAGCGCTTGGGGCCCCCAGGGTGGCGGCAGTGTCATCCTGAGCCTTTGCGGCAGTCGTGCGCGCGATTCTGCTATGATCGCGGCCCTCGCAAGCAACTGATTTCAGTCGATAGAGGCCATGCAACCAGTCATCGCGCTCGTGGGCCGACCCAATGTGGGCAAGTCCACCCTGTTCAATTATCTGACCCGGACCCGGGACGCTCTGGTCGCGGATTTTCCGGGGCTGACCCGCGACCGTCAGTACGGCCGAGGGCGTGTCGGCGCCCGCGAGTACATGGTCGTGGATACCGGCGGTCTGGGAGATGACCGGGACGGAGTCGAGGTCGCCATGGAGCAGCAGGCCATGGCCGCCATTGGCGAGGCCGATGCGGTGGTGCTGCTGGTGGATGGTCGCAGCGGCATGACTGCCGCCGACCAGATCATCGCCGATCGCTTGCGCCGTCTCGGCAAACCGGTGCTGCTGGCGGTAAACAAGACCGACGGCGTCGATCATCGTGTCGCAGTCGCGGAGTTTCACGCCATGGGCCTGGGTGAGCCCCACGCCATCGCCGCCATACACGGGCGTGGCGTCGAGCGCCTGATGACCGAGGTTTTCGCGAGGTTTCCACGGGTCACCGACCATGCCGAGGATCGGATTCCCGATGAGGAGGACGGTGGTATCCGGGTGGCCGTCGTGGGTCGGCCCAACGTGGGCAAGTCGACGCTGATCAACCGCATGCTGGGTGAGGAGCGGGTCGTGGTGTACGACCGGCCCGGAACCACCCGCGACAGTATTTTCGTGCCATTCGAGAAAGATGGCCGGCGCTACACGCTGATTGATACCGCCGGTGTCCGGCGTCGCGCGCGGGTCCTGGAAGCCGTGGAAAAGTTCAGCATCATAAAGACACTGCAGGCCATCGAGGCGGCGCATGTGGTTGTCATGGTGCTGGATGCGAGGGAGGGCGTGTCGGAACAGGACGCCCACCTGGTCGGTCACATTATGGATGCCGGTCGCGGCCTGGTGCTGGCGGTGAACAAATGGGATGGCATGGATGCGCATGAGCGGGACAATGTCCGCCGCCTGCTGGGCGTGAAACTGCCATTCCTGGATTTCGCCCGCACCCATTTCATCTCCGCGCTGCATGGCAGCGGCGTGGGTCTGCTGCTCAAGTCGGTCAACATCGCTTACGAGGCTGCGCTGCGTGATCTTTCCACAGGTCGGTTGACCCGCATTCTCGAGGACGCCGTCGAGAGTCATCCGCCTCCGACGGTCAGCGGGCGGCGCATCAAGCTGCGCTATGCCCACCAGGGCGGACGCAATCCACCGCTGATCGTAATTCACGGCAATCAGGCGGAACGGGTACCGAGACCCTACAGGCGTTACCTGGTGAATACATTCCGTCGCGAACTGGACCTGCAGGGTACGCCCATACGCCTGGAGTTCCGCACCACGAGCAACCCGTACGCGGGCAAGCGCAACACCCTGACGCCGCGGCAGCGGGAAAAACGCCGCCGCCTGATGTCTCACGTCAAGCGACGGAGGAAATAGCCGTAACCCCGGTCCGGGTCCGCGTTCGTGGATGCGGGCCGCCCGCGCCAAAATGTCTCACGCCGCCGGGTGGAGCCCGCGCACGGGACGGTCCGAGATGGGCAGGTGCAGCAGTGTGGCAAGGACACCAAGCGCGATCGCCAGCAACCAGACCGCATCGTAACTGCCGGTGAGGTCGAAGGCGAAGCCCCCCAACCAGGCCCCGCTGAAGCTGCCGAGTTGATGACTCAGAAAGACAATGCCGAACAGGGTGCCCATGTATGCGGGTCCGAAGATCTGTGCCACCAGGCCGCTGGTCAGGGGGATGGTCCCGAGCCACAGGAAACCGATCACGGCGGCAAACAGCAGCGTGTTGACGGTGGTCAGAGGCACCAGCAGGAAGACCACGATCACCAGCACACGGGCGGCGTACAGACTGCTCAGCAGGCGTGGCTTGCTGACGCGGTCCCCCAGCATGCCGAATGCGAGGGAGCCGACCATGTTGAAGAGGCCGATAAGGGCCAGCGCGGCAGTGGCGGTAGCGGTGGTCAGGCCGCTGTCCTGCAGGAAGGCGGGCAGGTGGGTGGCTATGAAGGCGACGTGAAAGCCGCACACGAAGAAGCCCCCGTTGAGCAGCCAGTAGCCCCGATGTGATGCTGCCTGCCGCAATGCCTCCCCCAGCCGCAGGCCGGGTACCGCCGCGTTCCGCCGGGGCGGGCCGGGAAAGCCCAGGGCCACGAGGGAAATGACCATGGCAAGCCCGGCAAGCAGGAACAGTGCGCTCCTCCAGTCCCCGACGGAGAGCAGGGCCTGGGCGACAGGTACCATGCCGAACATGCCGAATGAACCGGCCGCGGTTACCAGGCCGAAGGCGAGGCCGCGACGGGATACGGGTACGATCCGGGCCACCGCACCCAGGGCGACGACGAAGGCCGTGGCGCTCAGCCCGAGCCCCACCAGCAAACCCAGCCCGAGGTTGATGGCGACGGCACCCGCGAATGCGGCGGCGACCGTCAGGCCGCCGACATAGAGCAGGCCGCCGCCGACTGCGATCAGGCGTTGGCCAAAGCGGTCCGCCAGCATGCCTACGCCCGGTTGCATCAGCCCCCAAAGGAGATTCTGCAGGGCGATCGCCAGGGAAAAGGCGGTGCGGCTGTCGCCGAGGGCGACGCTGCCTTCGTGCATGAACAGGCCGAAGGAATGCCGGATGCCCATGGCCAGGGCAACCACCACGGCGGCGCACAGGGTCACCCGAATGGCGGCGCGGCGCTGGCTGTCGCTGTTCACAACGGTCTCCGGAGCGCGCCGCCGGCTGCGTACTCGATGGTGGCCGACCGACTGGTGGAGAGACATGTGGTGCCGGGAGCGAGAATCGAACTCGCACTCCCTTTCGGGAACCGGATTTTGAGTCCGGCGCGTCTACCAGTTCCGCCATCCCGGCATGCCAGCCCCAAGGAGGTTAGCATGCGCGAGTATACGAGTGGCAATGCCCTGCGCCAACCACGGCGTTGCATTCGCCGCGGTTGCGGCTTCCTGCTACTATCGCGCGCCATGCGGACCAGTGACTTCAGCTACCGGCTGCCGGCGGAACTGATCGCGCAGGCGCCCCTGGCGGAGCGCAGCGCGTCGAGATTGCTCTGCCTCGACGGTCGTACCGGGGCGCTGGCGGACAGACAGTTCCGGGATCTGCCCGGGCTGCTGCGCGCCGGCGATCTGCTCGTGTTCAACGATACCCGGGTGATACCGGCCCGACTGCATGGCCACAAGGCCCTGTCCGGGGGGCGCGTGGAAGTGCTGGTGGAGCGGATTATCGATGGTGAACATGTGCTGGCCCATGTGCGCGCAAGCAAGTCGCCGCCGCCGGGCACCGTGCTGCGTCTGGAGGGGCACCTGGACGCAACCGTGGAAGGCCGTGACGGCGATCTGTTCCGGCTGCGGTTTCATGGGCCGGTACTGGAACTGCTTGAGCGTTACGGCCACATGCCCCTGCCGCCGTATATCCGGCGCCCGGACACCCAGCAGGATCGGGACCGTTACCAGACCGTGTTCGCGCGTGTGCCCGGGGCGGTGGCGGCGCCCACAGCGGGGCTGCATTTCGACCGTGACATCATGCAACGGATCCGCGACAAGGGCGTGCAGACTGCGTCCGTGACGTTGCACGTCGGCGCCGGAACATTCCAGCCGGTGCGGGTGGAGGATCCGCACTCGCACGTGATGCATACGGAACTGGCCGAGGTGAGCGCGGAAACCTGTGCCCGCATCCGGGCCGCCCGCGGGCGGGGCGGGCGAGTAATCGCCGTGGGAACCACCTGCGTGCGCAGCCTGGAAACGGCGG
>SL_3KL_010_SEDDRAFT_10006239_pt1 | contig 10669 bp, 11 predicted proteins | sample SodLakKL_010_SED_2_FD_10381 | JGI IMG/M metagenome (IMG submission 10381)
GGTCACTCCGACGTGCTCGGCGGGGTGGTCGTCGCGGCGCCGACACCGCGGCCGGCGGCGGACGAGCCGTGGCCGCGGGTGCGCGATCTGCAGCGCCTGGAGGGCGCCGTCGCGGGGCCGTTCGACTGCTGGATGGCGCTGCGTGGGCTGCGCACGCTGGCCGTGCGCCTGGCGGTCCAGGCCGACAACGCCGCCAAGCTGGCCGCCTACCTGGCGGCGCACCCTGCCGTGGTCGAGGTGCGTCACCCTGGCCTCTCCGGGCATCCTGGCCACGAGACCGCCGCCCGCCAGATGCGCGCCTTCGGCGCCATGCTGTCGTTTAGGCTCACGGGCGGCGAGGCCGCCGCGCGCGCTGCGGTGGGGCGGGTGCGGCTCTTCACGCGTGCGACCAGCCTGGGCGGCGTCGAGAGCCTCATCGAGCATCGGGCGTCGGTCGAGCCGCCCGATGGCCCGACGCCGCCGGACCTGCTGCGCGTGTCGGCGGGGATCGAGCACGTCGACGACCTGATCGAGGACCTGGCGCAAGCGCTGGAGCCGGAGGTGGCCGCATGAGCACGACGCCGACGACGACCGACACTCGGGCTGCGGTGGCCGCCGTCGCCTGGGACGCCGCCGGTCTCGTGCCGGTCGTGGCCCAGGACGCCAGCTCCGGCGACGTGCTCACCGTGGCGTACGCCAACGACCTGGCCCTGACGCGCACGCTGGAGACCGGTGAGGCGCACTACTGGAGCCGCTCGCGCGGCGAGTTGTGGCGCAAGGGGGCGACCTCGGGCCACACGCAGCGGGTGCGCGAGGTGCGCGTGGATTGCGATGGCGACGCGCTGCTCTACCGCGTCGACCCGGCGGGCCCGGCCTGCCACACGGGCGAACGCTCGTGCTTCTTCCGTGCGCCCGGCGACCCGGCGCGGGTGCCGGCGGAGGGCCCGCTGGAGCGGGCTGGCATCGGCGCCGTCATGGGCCTGCTGCAACGGGTGGTCGACGAGCGGCTCGCGACGCTGCCCGAGGGGTCGTACGTGGCGCGCCTGCATGCGCGCGGTGTCGGGTACGTCGCGCAGAAGGTGGTGGAGGAGGCGGGCGAGACGGTGGTGGCGGCGCTCGAGGGGCGCGACGAGGAGCTCCTGGGCGAGGCCGCCGACCTGCTGTTCCACCTGACGGTGCTGCTGCGCGAGCGGGGGCACGACCTCGACGCCGTCGCGCGGGTGCTGGCCGGCCGGCACCGGCGCGGCTGAGCGAGCGGGTTCCGGCGCGCTCACCTGCGCGGGTGTGGCACCATGGGCCCATGAGCGACACGTCCAAGAACGGTCCGGAGGCAGCCGTCAAGAGCGCACGGATGGACTTCGAGCGCGCCCTCGTGCTGGACACCGTCCGGGTCACGGAGCAGGCCGCCATCGCCGCCGCCCGCGTCGCCGGCCTGGGCGACGCCGACCTGGTCGACCAGGCCGGCACCGACGCCATGCGCCGGGTCTCAACGAGCTCGACATCGACGGCGAGATCGTCATCGGCGAGGGCGAGCGCGACGAGGCCCCCATGCTGTTCATCGGTGAGAAGGTCGGGCAGGCCGGCGAGGGCGCCTGGCCGGTCGACATCGCGGTCGACCCGGTGGAGGGCACCGACATCACGGCGCGGCTGGTCGCCAACTCGGTCGCCGTCATCGCGCTCGCGACAAGGGCGGGCTGTTCCAGGCGCCCGACACCTACATGGAGAAGCTGATCGTGCCGCCGCCGGCGGCCGGAATGGTCGACCTCGCGTGGCCCGTCGCCGCCAACCTCACGGCCATCGCGCAGTCGTTGGACCGGGCGGTCAACGACCTCACCGTCGTCATCCTCGACCGGCCGCGGCACGAGCAGCTGATCACGGAGGTGCGCGCCAGCGGCGCGCGGGTGAAGCTGATCGGTGACGGCGACGTGATCGCCGCGCTATCCGCGGTGATGCGCGGCACCAACGTGCACGCTGTCGTGGGCACCGGCGGCGCGCCGGAGGGGGTGCTGGCGGCCGCGGCCGTGAGGTGCCTCGGTGGTGAGATCCAGGGCCGCTTCCGGCCACGCAACGACGCCGAGCGAGAACGCCTCGACGCGTTGGGCGTCGATCTCGAACGGGTCTACCGCACCGAGGAGCTGGCGCCCGGCCCCAACCTGGTGTTCAGCGCCACCGGCATCACCGACGGCGACTTCCTCCGCGGGGTGAAGCTCTTCAAGCAGGGCGCCCGCACCCACACCGTCTCCATGGGTTACCGCTCGCGCGTCGTACGCTTCTCCGACGCCGTGCACCTGTGGGGTGACGACGCACGGGTGACGATCCAGATCTAGGCGCCCTGCGTCGTGCCGGCGGCGCCCCGTCTCACGGCAGCGCGGCGCGGAACTCCTCCGCCCGCGCCCGCACCGCCGCCTGCTCGACGGCGGGCCGTGCACGCCAGGCCTTCACCGCCACCGCCATGCGCGGGTGCCGTTCGAAGCGCGCCTGGTGGCGGTCGATGAACGACCAGCAGCCGACCGTGAAGGGACACGCCTCGGGTCCGTTGCCGAGGTCAGTCGTCGGCCTCGGCGAGGGCGATCGACCGCGCGAGGAAGTAGCGGTAGGTCTCGTTCGTGGGTTCGAGGCCGGCCGCGTTGGCGTACGCCCTGCGGGCGTCGACGTACTCGGCCTGCTCGAAGGCGACGCGCCCGAGCCAGGCCCAGGCGGTGGCGTAGGTCGCGTTCAGCGTGGTGGCGCGGGCGAAGCGCTCGGCGGCCGCCCGCAGGTCCCCGCGCTCGTAGTGCGCCACCCCCTCGCGGAAGGCGTTGACCGCCCGCGTGCCCCACTCGGCCTGGTCGCGCGCCAGCTGCAGGAAGTAGGCCGCGCGGGCGTCGTTCGGGTCGAGCTCCACGACGGCGCGCCAGAACGGCACCGCTTGGGCGGGGCGCCCCGACTCGATGAGGATGCGGCCGACCCACACGCGCGACTCGACGTCGTCGGGCACCCACTCCGTCACCCGGGTGTAGGTCTCCAGCGCGGCATCAAGGTCGCCGCGCGCGTACGCGCCATAACCGAGTTCGTGCCCGACGATGGCGACGAGCTCTCGGGCCTCCTCATCGAGGACGCCTCCGCGGCGGACGAACTCCTCCCAGGTGAGCCAGGCTGGCCCAGTCCACTGGCTGCGGCTGTACGCCTCGGCCAGGAAGCGCAACGGCTCCAGCCGGTCGGGCGCCAGGGACGCTGCGCGGCGGCCGGCGGCGAACGCCTGCTGCCACAGCGGGCGGTCCGGGTACTGGGCGGGGTAGGTCGCCAAGGCCTCGGCCATCGCGGCCTCGCCCTCGGCCAACGCGTCGACGGCGGCCTCCGGCAGGCTCTGGGCGGACGTCGGCGCCGCGAGCAGGAACAGGGCGAGCAGCACGACGAGGACGATGCGGACGAGCGGCATGGGAACCCCCTTCGGTGGCGTGAGCGTCGCTTGCGTCATCAGGAGCATAGCCGTGCGCCGCGATGAGGAACGTTGGACGTGATCGCGGCGCGGATCGACGGGCGCTCTGCACGGCAGCGAGGCGTTCAGGGCAAGTGCCCGAAGCCGCGAGTGGCGTCAGTCGACGAAGGGGGCGGCGTCGGGACCCCCGAGCCACGCCCGCAGGGCGTCCAGGGCGCGGCCCCTGTGGCTGACCCGCTGCTTCTCCGCCAGCGTCGCCTCCGCGAAGGTCACGCCCAGCTCCGTCGAGCGGAACACGGGGTCGTACCCGAACCCGCCGTCGCCGCGGGGGCCCAGCAGGATCACGCCCTCGGTGCGACCCTCGAAGGTCGCGACCGCGCCCGACGGGGCGGCCACCACCACCACCGACACGAAGCGTGCCGTGCGCTGCGGCAGTGGCACGTGCCGCAGCCGCTGCAGGAGGTGGGCGATGCGTTCGCCGTCGCTCAGGCCGGGGCCGCCGAAGCGCGCGGAGCGCACGCCGGGCGCGCCGCCGAGCGCGTCGACCTCGATGCCGCTGTCATCGGCCAAGGCGACGCGCTCGAGGCGGGCGGCCGCGAAGCCGGCCTTGCCGAGCGCGTTCTCCTCGTAGGTGGCGCCGGTCTCGGGTGGGAAGCGGTCGATCCCGAGATCGACCGCGGCCGCCAACCGGATGCCGGTCCCCTCCAATGCGGCCGCGAACTCGCGCACCTTGCCCGGGTTGAGGGTCGCCAGCACCCAACGGAGGGTGCGCGGCGCGCTCACCGAGCCCACCCGGCCCTGGCCACCGTCAACACCTCGCGCACGCCCGTCAGGCCCAACGCGACCAGGCGCACGTAGTCCTCGGCGTCGACCGGTCCGCCCTCGCCGCCACCGTGGACCTCGATCACCTCGCCCTCCGCGGTCCCGACGACGGCCAGGTCGGCCGTCGCGCGGGCGTCCTCGTCGTGGTCCAGGTCCAACAGCGCGTGACCGCCCACCAGGCCGACCGAGACGGCGGCGACGTCGTGCCGCAGGGGCCAGGCGTCGAGCCGGCCGGCGAACACCAGCCGGTCGGCGAGGTCGTGGAGGGCGGCGTACCCCGCCAGGACCGCCGCGCAGCGGGTGCCGCCGTCCGCCTGCAGCACGTCGCAGTCGACGTGCAGCGTCTGGCCGGGGAAGGCGTCCAGGTCGATGGCTGCGCGCAGCGAACGCCCCACCAGCCGCTGGATCTCCTGGTTGCGGCCACGCACGTGACCACGCTCGCGGGGCGTGCGCTCGCGGGTGGCGCGCGGCAGCATGGCGTACTCCGCGGTGAGCCAGCCGCCGCGGTGCTTGGCGTTGCGGAGGTGCGGCGGCAGGCGCCGCTCCAGCGTGACCGTGGCGAGCACGAGGTTGTCGCCCCACGAGACGCGGGCGGCCCCCTCGGCGTGCGGGTGCCCGCCGCAGCGCACCTCGATCGGGCGCAGGGCGCCAGCGGCCCGGCCGATGCGCGCGGTCGCCCCAGGCGTGCGGTCGTCGGGAACCTGGGGCTGCGGCACGGCGACAGCGTAGCATCGCGGGCCGCGCTCGCCGCGGGCGGGGTAGCCTGGGTCGATGAGCCAGGGTGCGCCCGTCCCGCGTGACGACGACCAGCGTCTGAGGGCCCTGTCGCGCCTCGGGGTCGAGACGACCGGTGCGGAGCCTGCGCTCGATCGGCTGGTGCGCTTGGCGGCGCGGATGCTGCGGGCGCCGCTGGCCTGCCTGTCCTTCGTCGGCCGCGACCGGCAGTGGGTCAAGTCGGCGGTCGGGTTCGAGGCCGGGGAGGTCGCTCGGAGCGAGGCCTTCTGTGCCCACGCCATCCTGGGCGAGGGGGTGATGGAGGTCGAGGACGCCGAGGCGGACCCGCGCTTCGCGACGCATCCCTGGGTCGTCGGCCCCCCGCGCGTGCGCTTCTACGCCGCCGCACCCTTGCTGGTCGAGCCCGGTCGGGCCGTCGGGACCCTGTGCGTGATGGACACCGCCTCGCGCCCGCCACTGGAGCCCGACGAGCGCGACGCTCTGCTCGACCTGGCGGCGGCCTGCGTCAGCACGCTGCGCGCACGGCAGCTTGCCGCGGAGGTGTCGTTCGCGCGGTCCGAGATCGAGCGGCTGACGAGCCACGATCCGCTCACCGGGACGCTCAACCGGCGCGGCCTCACGGAGCGGTTGCAGACCGCGCTCGCGCTGGCGCGCCGGACCGATTCGACGGTCACCGTGACGCTGCTGGACCTGGTGGGCTTCGCCGCGCTGAACGACCGCCACGGCCACGCCGTGGCCGACGAGGCCCTGCAGGTGGTGGGGCGGCGCCTGGTCGACGCCGTTCGCGACCACGACCTGGTGGCGCGCACCGGCGGGGACGAGTTCGCCGTGGTGTTGCAGGCCTGCGACGAGGCCTCGGCGGTGGTGGTGGCGGCACGCCTATTGGCCGACCTGGCCCGCCCGCACGCCGTCGCCGGCCTTTCGCTGGTGCTGCCGGCCTGCGCCGGCGTCGCCACCTTCCCGCGCGACGCCGAGGACCTCACGGGCCTGCTGCGCGCGGCCGACGTTGCCCTCGCGCGCGCCAAGGCCGCGGGCGGCGGCGCGCTGGCGTACGTGCCGGAGGCGGAGGGCGGCAGCTGAGCCGCGCCGGGCGCCCACGCGACCTGCCGCGCGGTGCGGCCGTCATGCTCGTGCACCACACCCGCCGATGTCCTACGATGGGGCGCGTCCGGATGCCCATCCGGCGTCGCGTCCCAAGACCGACGAAGCACGAAGGAGGAACATGAGACGAGCCCTACTGTTCATCGCCGCCGCCCTGCTGATCGGTGGCGCCCACGCCTTCACGCTGACGGTGGCCTTCACCGCCGACATCGTGAGCCTCAACCCGCAGACGAGCAACGACCTGTACTCGCACCAGGTCAACCGGCAGATCTACGACACGCTCGTCGAGATGACCGAGGAGCTCGAGTTCCGGCCCGCCCTGGCCCACAGCTGGTCGAAGGTCGACGACGTCACCTGGGAGTTCAACCTGCGGCCCGGCGTCTTCTTCCACGACGGCAGCCCGTTCACGGCCCGCGACGTGAAGTTCACGCTCGAGCGGCTGGTGGATCCCGCCATGGCCGCCCAGGCGCGTTTCCTGGTGGCGTGGATCACCGACGTCGAGGTCGTCGACGACCTGACCGTGCGCATCACCACCGCGTACCCGTTCGCGCCGATCCTCGCGCACCTGGCCCACACCGCCACCTCGATCATGAGCGAGAGCGCCGTGGCGGCCGCCGGTGACGACTACGGCACCGAGGTCGCGATCGGCACGGGTCCGTTCAAGTTCGTGACCTGGGAGGTCGCGTCGCGGGTCGTGCTCGAGCGCAACCCCGACTGGTGGGGCGGCAACGTGCTGCCTGAGCAGGTCGTGTTCCGCCCCGTGCCCGAGGGCACGGTGCGCGCCATCGAGATCGAGGCCGGCGGGGTCGACATCGTGTACATCCTGGAGCCGACCGACGCCCGGCGCCTCGAGGGCCACCGCGACGTCGTGCTGGCGCCGGTGATGTCGCTGTCGACGACCTACGTCGGCTTCAACGGCCAGGCGGGCGCGACCAGCAACGTGCTGGTCCGCCGCGCGATCAACCACGCCATCGACGTCTCGACCATCGTCGACGTCGTGTTCGAGGGCACGGGTCAGCGCGCCACGGGTCCCATCGGGCCCAACGTGTTCGGCTACACGGCGGACCTGCCTTCGTACGACTACGACCCGGAGCGCGCGCGTGCGCTGCTGCTCGAGGCCGGCCACGGTGACGGGCTGACGCTGCAGCTGTGGGTCGCGCAGCAGCCGCCGCGCATCCTGATCGCCGAGATCATGCAGGCGCAGCTCGCCGAGATCGGCATCAACGTCGAGATCACCGTCATGGAGTGGGGCGCGTACCTCGAGGCGACCGAGACCGGCACCCACGACATGTTCATCCTGGGCTGGAGCACGCCCACCGCCGACGCCGACTACGGTCTCTACGGCCTGTTCCACAGCAGCGCCATCCCCGGCAGCAACCGCACCTTCTGGAGCCACCCGCGGGTCGACGAGCTGCTCGACCTCGGCCGGCAGCTGCCCACGCCCGAGGAGCGGGCCGCGGTGTACGCCGAGGCGCAGCGGCTCATCGTCGAGGAGGCGCCCTGGGTGTTCCTCGCGACGCTGACCGACACCAACGCCCATCGCAACAACGTGAGCGGCTTCGTGCCGCACCCGGCGGGTCACCACCGCCTCTGGAACGTCAGCAAGGACTGAACCGGTCCCTGCCGGGGCGGCCGTCGCACGACGGCCGCCCCGGCGCAACCACCCCACCCACCGCCCGCAGACGCCTCGTGGTGCGGAGGCCACACAGGAAGCGCCGACCTTGGTCAAGTATCTTCTTCGCCGTATCCTCCTGCTGTTCCCCGTGCTCCTCGGGGTCAGCGTCATCGTCTTCGGCATCATGTTCCTCACGCCTGGCGATCCCGCCGTCTTGATGCTGGGCGAGAACGCCCCCGCCGAGGACCTCGCGGCCCTGCGCGAGCGCCTGGGCCTGAACGAGCCCGCCCACGTGCAGTTCGGCCTGTGGCTGAGTCGCGTCGTGCGTCTCGACTTTGGCCGCTCGATCCGCTCCGGGCGACCGGTGACGGCCGAGATCCGGGCCCGCCTGCCGGCCACGGCCGAGCTCGCCGTTCTCGCCACGCTCTTGGCCATCGCGGTCGGGGTGCCGCTGGGGGTGCTGTCCGCCACCCGCCCGAACTCCGTCCTCGACCACCTCGCCACGGTGGGGGCCTTCACAGGACTGGCGATGCCGGTCTTTTGGCAGGGCCTGATCATGATCCTGTTGTTCGCGGTCGTCCTCGGCTGGTTGCCGCCGTCGGGTCGCCTGGGGGGGTGGCAGTACTACGTCCTGCCCACCATCACCTTGGGCACCAGCGCCATCGCCGCCATCACCCGCATGACGCGCGCCACCATGCTCGAGACCCTCAACCAGGACTACGTCCGCACCGCCCGCTCGAAGGGCGTGCGGCAGCGCTCGATCACCTACCGCCACGCGCTCCGCAACGCGCTCATTCCCATCGTGACCGTCATCGGCCTGCAGTTCGGCGGGCTGCTGTCGGGCGCGGTGTTGACCGAGACGATCTTCTCCTGGCCGGGCATCGGACGGTTGGCGGTCGATTCGATCCGGGCGCGCGACTTCCCGACGGTGCAGGGGGTGGTCATGGTCTTCGCCCTGCTGTACGCGCTGGTGAACCTGCTGACCGACCTGTTGTACGCCTACCTCGACCCGCGCCTGAAGACGAGGTACAGCTGAGATGGCCGAGGCCCACGCGCCGGTCCGCGCGCGTGCGCACGGCGCCCGCTCCTGGTGGCGCATCCTGCGGTCCAGCCCGCGCACCGCCGTGGGGGCGCTGCTGCTGCTGGTCATCTCGCTGGCGGCGGTGTTCGCGGACGTCGTCAGCCCGCACCCGCCCAACCGGCAGTACCTGCGCGATCGACTGCAGCCGCCGAGCGCGCAGTACCTCCTCGGCACCGACCACCTCGGCCGCGACGTACTCTCGCGCATCATCCACGGGGGCCGGGTGTCGCTGCAGGTCGGCTTCGTGGCGGTGGGACTGGCGCTGGCCGTGGGCGGCGTGATGGGCCTGCTGGCGGCCTTCTACGGGCGCTGGGTGGACAGCGTGATCTCGGGCTTCGTCGACGTGCTCCTCGCCCTGCCCGGGTTCCTGTTGGCGCTGGCGATCGTTGCGGCCCTGGGCCCGAGCCTCGTCAACGTGATGATCGCGGTCGGGATCTCCTTCGTGCCGCAGTTCGCCCGCATCACCCGCAGCGCCGTGCTGCAGGTCATCGAGATGGACTACGTCACGGCCGCACAGGCGGCGGGGTCGCGCGACCCGCGGATCATGTTCAAGCACGTCGTGCCCAACGCGCTCAGCCCGATCATCGTGCAGGTGACGCTGTCGCTGGCGGGTGCCATCCTCAGCGCGGCGGGGCTCTCGTTCCTGGGCCTTGGCGCGCAGCCACCGACGGCCGAGTGGGGCAGCATGCTCAACGCCGCCCGCGGCTTCATCCGTGACGCCCACTGGGCCGTGACCTTCCCCGGCCTGGCGATCGTGGTCACGGTCCTGGCGCTGAACATGGTGGGGGACGGCCTGCGTGACGCGCTGGATCCGCGCAGGATGGTCGACCAGCCCTGACGTCGGGTGGCCCGCCAGAAGTTGGCCGCCGGCGTCGTGCTCAGCGCCGGCGGGGTTCGCCCTCCGGCACGGCCTCCAACGGTTCCTCGTGGCGCCGCTCGAGTTCCGACAGCCGGTCGTGGATGTGTTCGTGCTCGTGCCGGTGGCGGTCGAGCGGGCGGGCGAAGCGCGCCATCAGGTACTGCAGCGCCGACCAGGCGAAGAGCGCCAGCGTCGTCAGGAAGAGCAGCGTCAGGATGAGCCTCATGCGTCACCTCCGGGTCCGCGCCGGGTGGCGAGCGGGGGTTGTCGTGGTGAAGGTACCACGGGCGTGCGCCGGCTCCGTTCGCGGCAACCTGCGGAGCAGAAGCGCACCTCGCTCCAGGCGTTGCGCCGGCGCCACTTGCCGCGGTTCGTGAAGGGTCGGTGGCAGGCGGCGCAGGTCTTCGTCTCGACGCCTCGCTGTCTTCGCGTCATCGGCCGCCTGGACCCACCTCTCGCCAGTAGGCGCTGAACGAACGCGGCGCTGACGCGCGCTGCCAGCGGTGCGCGAACGCCGTCGGCAGCTCGTCGCGGGGCCCCGGCCAGTGCGCCACTGCGGGATGTGCGCGGTGGAGAACCGGGGCCGCCTCACCACGCGCGTGGGCCGCCAGCCGTGGCGCCAGCACCGTGCGCGCGTCGGCCACGGCCACCCGCAGGCCGGGCACCTCGCTCGCGGCCGCCAGCACCCATGCCAGACGGATGCGGCTCCACGGGTGCCGCTCGAAGAAGGCCGGCTCGAGCAGCAGCCAGCGGGCGGCGTCGTCGCCCGCGCGCCAGGTCGGGTCGAGGCACCACGGGTGGTACAGGAGCAGCCGCCGCTTGGGGTCGAGTGCCGGAGGCGGCAGGTCGGGCACCTCCGACGGCAGATCGAGGTCGATCGTCTTGCGCAGCACCTGCGGTATCGGGTCGCCCAACAGCGCTTCGCGCGGCCGGTCCAGGAAGGTTCCGGCCCGCCAGTCGGCGCCCGCGACGTGGCAGGCGACGACCGCCAGCCACATGCGGGCGTGGTTGTGGACGTACCCCTCCTCGACCAGGGCCCGCCGGCCCTCGTCGAGCACG
>SL_3KL_010_SEDDRAFT_10006240_pt1 | contig 10669 bp, 11 predicted proteins | sample SodLakKL_010_SED_2_FD_10381 | JGI IMG/M metagenome (IMG submission 10381)
GATAAAAAAAAGATGCCCGGAGTAACCAAATTCAAGAAAGGCTTCGGTGGAAGAGAGGTTTCTTACCCCGGGGCAATCGATATCCCCATAAACCTTAAATACCAAGTTTATGAAAAGATTTATAAAATCAAAAAGAGGATTAATTTATGAGGATTGAAAAACTTGAAAAGGAGACTGGATGGGACGAATATTTAATAAAAAAAGGAGCTTCTTTTACTCAATCGATAAATTGGGGAAAACTGAAGGCGAAAAATCAAAGAGTTGAAAGATTAAAAGCAACGGAAGATGGGAGCTTAGTGGGGGTTTGTCAATTTTTGGAAGAAGAAAATCCATTTGGTGAGTATTTTTATGTTCCCTACGGTCCGGTTGGAGATTCAATTAAAGTAAGAGATAAGCTGGTAAAAGAAATAGTAAAAATCGGTGAAAAAGAAAAGAAGAGCTTTGTAAAGGTAGAGCCAAAAGAAGAAATAGGGGTAGGAAATAAAAGTCCTCATAGAATTCAACCCCAAAAAACATTGATAAGAAGCATAAAAGAGAGTCCGGAAGATATTTTGAAAAGTTTTGATAAGGAAACCAGATACAGTGTAAGGTACTCAAGAAGAAAAGGGGTACAAATTAAATCGGGGAAGTCAAAAAAGTATTTGGATCATTTTTCCAATCTTTTACGGAAAACCAAAGACAGGCAAGAATTTAAAAGTTTTTCCCTAAGTTACTTTGAAAACATCTTATCAGTAATGGATTCGGATCTTTTCTTAGCTTTTTCTAAAAACGGAGAGGTTGTTGCCGCCACCATATTCGGTTATTTTGGAAAAATGGCAACTTCACTTCATTCCGCATTTGATTATGAAAAAAGAAAATTAAGAGCAACCTACTTAATACGTTATCGGGCAATGTTAAGAGCAAAAGAAAAAGGCTGTGAAAAATTTAATGCCTGGGCGGTAGATGAAGACGGTATGGAGGGAGTGACTAAATTCAAAGAAGGCTTCGGCGGAAAAAAGGTATCTTATCCCGAAGGAAGAGATCTTCCGATTAATAAAATTAAATATCAAGGTTATTCGTTAGCCGCTAAAATATTAAAATAATGAAAAGAAAAACATTACAATACATATTGAAGGTAATTACCGCAAGGATTATTAAGAAATATAGCCCACTTATTATTGCCGTTACCGGCAGTGTTGGTAAAACGTCCACCAAAGAAGCTATTTATGTCACTTTAAAAAGATACAAGAAAATAAGAAAAAGTAATAAGAATTTCAATACCGAAGTGGGTGTACCCTTGGTTTTCTTTGGAGTTGATAAACCGGGTGAAACTACAAAAGAGTGGTTATCAATAATATGGAAGGGGCTTTTACTTTTAATAAAAAAAGAAAAGAATTATCCCGATATGATTGTTATGGAAATGGCGGCGGACAAACCGGGCGACATTGAATATTTAACTGGTTTTATTAAGCCCAATATAGGAGTGGTTACCGCAATAGGGGAAAAACCGGTTCATTTGGAATTTTACAAAAACGTAAACGAGATAGTCAAGGAAAAATCATTACTTGTAAAACATACCAAAAAGGGAGGGACGGTAGTTTTGAATGCCGATGACGGACGGGTCTTTCAAATGAAAGGGCGATCCAAAACGGAAGTAAAGACCTTTGGGCTTTCGAAGCGAGCCGAGATAGGAGGAAGCGAAGTAAAGTTTGTTGGTGGCAAGAAAAAGCCGGAAGGAATTAAATTTTTTGCTCTTTCGGACACGGAAAAACATGAAGTTGAGCTTCCTCACATATTCGATAAGGGTTCCGCTTATTCCGTCTTAGCCGCCTTGGCGGTTGGTGTTTCAGTAGGTATTCCAATATACAGACTGGTTGAGTCTTGTTCCGATTTAAAACCGATTAAGGGAAGAATGAATCTTGTTAAAGGAGACGGTTTTTGGATAATAGACAGTAGTTATAACGCTTCACCGAAGTCTATGAAATTAGCATTGGATACATTAAAAGAGTTGCCCGGAAAAAGAAAGGTTGCCATTTTGGGTGATATGCTGGAATTGGGTGATTTTTCTGAAAAAGCACATAAGGAAATTGGTGAAGAAGTTTCTTTTTTGGATCTTTTAATTACCGTTGGAAAAGATTCAAAACTAATAAGTAAAGCGGGTAGAGATAAGTCAAAGTTAAAGACCTTTCACTTTGAAACGGCTGACGAAGCGGTAATGAAAGTTCCCGAGTTATTATCAAAAAATGATCTGGTTTTGGTTAAAGGATCTCAATCAATCAGAACCGAAAAGATAATTGAAAAGATAATGGTGGGAGATCCTAAAAAAGAATTAATAAGGCAAGAAAAAAAATGGAAAAACAATCAAAATGAAAAAGAGGTACAAGAAGAAAAATAAACCGGTTTTTTTAAAAAGAAATATTTTATTTATTTCTATTTCTTGGTTTTTATTTTTTCTATCCATTTTTTTAATAATGACTTTTCATCCTTTTTATCAGCTTGATGAAATAATAGTTTCGGAAGGCTCATTAATTGACTCGAGTTCGGTTAGGGGAGAGGTAATAAAAAAAGAGTACGGTAGTTTGGTCAATGTTTCAACTTACGATCTTAAAAGAAACCTAAAAGACCAATTTCCCGGTATGGAATCTTTACATGTAAAGAAAAACTTTCCGCGTGATTTGATTATAGGTATTGAAGAAAGAGAAAAGAAGGCGCTGTGGTGTCTTGGCCGGGAAGATGATTACTCCGATTGTTTTGAGATAGATTCCAAGGGAATTCTTTTTCAAAATGTTGATCCTAATGATGATTTTGAAGAGGTTCTTTTAATAGAATATCATCATCCCGTTAATGCTAATCTTGGTGACAGAGCTTTACCTCAGAAAAAGACGGATTTCATTTTTTTTGTAGAGGAAAAATTAAAAGAAGATCTTGAGAAATATTCCAATATGGCAATAATTCCTCATTCCAGAAGCTTATTTATGGAAATTAAAGATCCTCAATTCAGAATAAAGTTTGATTTTGAAGATAGTCCGGAAGATCAAATTGAAAGACTTACTATTCTAATGGAAGAAAAAATTGATAATTTGGAAAATATTTCTTATATAGATTTAAGATACGGAAATCAAGTTTTTTACAAATAATTATGATTTGTGCAGAAATAAAAGATTCATTGCAATTTATTGAAAAAACCCGAAAACACATCTTTGTTACCGGAAAGGCGGGGACCGGTAAATCCACTTTGGTTAGAGAATTAAAAAGAAGAACCGCTAAAAATATTGCCCTTTTAGCGCCTACCGGAGTAGCGGCGGTAAATGTTTCCGGACAGACAATTCATTCTTTTTTTGGATTTAAGCCCGGAATGAATCCCGATGCCGTTCAAGAAACTTATAAAAATAAAAAGCTTTATAAATCGCTGGATGCCATAGTTATTGACGAAATATCAATGGTTAGGGCCGATCTTTTTGATAGCATAGGACTTTTTTTAAAAAAGAACGGACCCAAAAATAAGATATTCGGTGGAGTGCAAATAATCATGGTGGGGGATCTGTATCAACTTCCTCCGGTTTTGACTTCGGATGAAAAGAGCTTCTTTGAAATGAGATACAGTAGTCCTTATTTTTTCTCATCCAGACTTTTTAAAAAGATGAGTCCGGAACTGGTTAAGCTTAGAACCATACACAGACAATCGGAAAAAAATTTTATATCTCTCTTGAATAAGATAAGAAGTGGTCAAGTTACAAAAGAGGACTTATCCGAATTAAACCGAAATACGGAAGATAATTTTAGTTTTGGTAAAGACAAAATATTTTTAACTACCACGAACAGAAAAGCAAATAAAATAAATGCGGAACAACTTTCTAAGATAAAAGGTAGAGAGATTGTTTTTTCCGGAAAAAGAAACGGCAGCTTTCCAAAATCATATTTGCCGACCGCTGAAAAATTGAAATTGAAAATCGGTGCACAAGTAATGCTTTTAAATAATGACAAAGAAAAGCGGTGGATAAATGGGGATGTCGGAAAAGTTATTCATCTTCAAAAAGATCCCGAAATGATAAAAGTAGAGCTGAAAAGTGGTAGGGTGGTAAAAGTCCAACCGTACGAATGGAGTAGGGTAAAATACAAATATGATCGAAAAAATGATAGAATTAAAGCGGATAAAGTAGGTGTTTTTAAGCAATTACCAATAAGGCTTTCTTGGGCAACCACAATTCATAAAGCTCAAGGAAAAACCTTTGAAGAGGTGATGATTGACTTTGGGAGGGGAACTTTTTCTCACGGCCAAGCTTATGTGGCTCTTAGTAGGTGTAAAAACTTAGAAGGGCTTTCACTGAAAAGACCAATTAGAAGAAGCGATATAATAGTTGACCGCAGAGTGGTTAATTTTTTAAAAAAAATAGAAAATGAAGCCTTTAGCTCACAAAATAAGACCGAATAATTTAAAAGATTTTATTGGCCAAAAACATTTGGTGGGGCAGGGTAAGCCGCTTTATGAAGCTGTTGAGAAAAAACATCTCTTTTCTTTTATATTGTGGGGATCTCCGGGAACCGGGAAAACAACCTTTGCTCACATATATGCAAATAATCTTTCCGGAGAGATATTCAATCTTTCCGGAGTTTCGGCTAAAAAAGAGGATATGAAAGAGATTGTAAAACTTGATTTTGGAAATCGTCCAAAGATACTTTTTTTGGATGAAATACATAGATTGAATAAAGCACAACAAGATTTCCTTTTGCCTTACGTGGAATCGGGAGAGATAACTCTAATAGGGGCAACTACGGAAAATCCCAGTTTTGAAGTGATTTCGGCACTTCTTTCCAGGTGTAGGGTTTTTAAATTTACCGAACTGAAAGAGGATGAAATTATAAAGGTGTTGGAAAGAACCGATTTTGACTTATCACAGAAAGAGAAAGAGTGGATTGCAAAAATCTCCAACGGAGATGCCAGAAGAGCCTTGACCGTTTTGGAGAATACTCATAAATTATATGGAAAAATAACATTAAAAAGCTTGAGGTCGGGATTGCAAGAAACCTATTTTCGCCACGACAAAAAAGGGGACGGTCATTACGATACCATTTCGGCATTTATTAAATCAATGAGAGCCGGACAAACGGACGCTGCCTTATATTATTTGGCCAGAATGATTCAGGGTGGGGAAGATCCCAAATTCATAGCAAGAAGGATGGTGGTTTTCGCTTCGGAAGATATCGGAATGGCCAAGCCGACCGCTTTGGTGGTTGTAAATGAGGTTTTCAGGGCGGTAGAAACGGTAGGACTTCCGGAAGCTGGAATTAATTTGGCTCACGGAGCAGTTTACCTATCGGAGTGTAAAAAAGACAGAAGCGCTTATGACGGCTATAAAGAAGCATTAAAAGATGCAAAAGAATATGGCAATTTAAAGATTCCGCTTAAAATAAGAAATGCGCCCACCAAACTAATGAAAGAGGAGGGTTACGGTAAAGATTATTCCATGTATGACAAAGAGAGTTTCTTGCCGGAAAAATTGAAAGACAGAAGGTATTTTAAAAAGAAAGGCTCAAATAATTAAGACCGAGAGATTTTAATTAAACAAAAAACGGCTTAAGTTTCTAAGCCGTCTTGAAGTTTTTGCTTTATCATTCTTGAATCTTTATCTAATTTATCAAGATATTTTTCTTTTTTTATTATCTTATTGGAAAGTGAGTTGACTTCCTGCCATTTCAGGTTTTTTATTTTTTTATGTACCTCTTTTATTTTTTCTAAGCGTTGAGCTCCATCCATCCATTCGTCTCTGTTTCTTGCAAGTTTTAACTTTAGATTACGGTTATTTCTTTTTTTCATACTTCCCCTCCTTTCTTTTTTAAATTATACAATTAATTAATAAAAAAGTAAATATAAGTAAAATATTTGTTAACAACAAAGTTATAAAACAAAAAAACACCGGGAAAAAACCGGTGTTTTGATTTTACAAACTGTCAATCTTCAGTAGTTTTCCTTTTTTAATCTGTAATAAGCTTTGGGATGATCACAAGAGGGGCAAAGTTCGGGAGGAGTAATTCCTTTATGAACCCTTCCACATTCAAGACAAACCCATTCAACTTCTTCTTCTTTTTGAAAAAAGGTTCCATTTTCAACCTGATCTAAAATCTTTTTATATCTTTCTTCATGATACATTTCGGATTCCGCTACCGCTCTCAATCTGGCTGCTATTTTGGTGTAGCCTTCTTCTTTTGCCGTTTTTGCAAACTCGGGATACATTTCACTGTTTTCGTGATGTTCTCCTTCTATGGCCGCCTTAAGGTTTTCTGCAGTATCGCCAAGAGTAAAGACAAAATCGGCTTCTACGCTTAAATCGGAGATATCAAGACTTTCATCTTCTTTTATTTGATTAAACATCCTCATCATCCATTTTGCGTGTTGCTTTTCATGTTCGGCAGTTTCGTTAAAGATTTCAAATATTCTGACGTATCCTTCTTTTTTTGCAATTGAAGCATACATATTATATCTGTTTCTAGCTTGACTTTCACCGATAAAGGCTTTTGCTAAGTTTTTTAAAGTGTTGTTCATATTTTTTTATTTAATTTATTAATTAATTGACCTTTTTAATTTTAATTTTTACATTCCTTGCATATCCCGGAAAAAACAACCCGGCAGTCACATACTTGTCCCACTTCCAAATCTTTAGCATTCGGCATATTGAACTCTCTTTCCAAGTCGATCATTTTATCGCATTCGGTGCAGATAAAGTGGGGGTGGGGGTTGTTGTTGTAATCCCACCTGGAAACATCAGCCGGTATCTCTTGTATTATGTTGTCTTTTTTAAAGTCTCTTAAGATACGATAAACCGTAGCCTTTGATATGTTGGGAAGTTTTTTGCTAACCTCTTTATAGACTTTTTCCGCTGAAGGATGAGAAAAAGTAGAGGAGAGGTATTCACGAACCGCTCTTTTTTGTTTTGTGTTTCTTTTTTCTTTTGTTTTTAGCATGTTAATAATAATTACTATTAAAGTATAAAGCTTATTTAAATTAATGTCAATGCTCTTTTTTTGCGCGTGACACTATTTGATTTATTTAAAAAATAATTGTATAATAATATATCAAAAAAAAGGGGGAGATAAAAAATGGCAGAAGCTCTTTTTGGAAACCAAAGAACCTTTTATTCTGAAAAAAAGGAGGATTCAAGCTTTTCAAAAGAAGATGAAAAGGCTGCAAAAGGTTTTATTTATTATCTTAGAAAGTTGGAGGATATTCTTTTTGACGAGCGAGCGAAAATTAACATTTTCACATCCTCTAATAACCGGGGAATTGAATCAAGATTTGATTTGAATGACGGTGAGTATGATATTTATTTACCCGGTTTGGCTGATAAAATTGGGTCAGTTAGCTTTCTGTATCCCAAAGAAAAGATTGAAAGTCTAAGAAAAAAAATAATTTTTGTGGCTTGTCATAAGGTAAGACACAGAATACAGGCAGAAAAAAGAGAGAAAGAAATAATAAAACCGGACACGGAAACGGGCGATATTTTTTTAGATTCTTTAATTAAATCGATAAAAATTAAGGAAAATTCTTCTTGCCTTGGATTAGAGGATGAGAAAAAAGCTCAGAAATTAGAATTTGATGCCATGATTGCCACTCATCACGCACTTCTAAAATTGTCGGGTGTTAATATAAATAAGTTAAACGAAATTAATTGGTTTAATATTTCATTTGACTTATCCATTTAGCTAAAGAGCTATGCTATAAAAAAAGAAGCGCCGGAACTACGGCGCTTTTTCTTCTATTATTTTTTCAACTTCTATCTTAACTTCTTTCAGCCCTTTTGCATCTCTCTTCTTTTTTATTTTCTCCTTTTTTGTTTTCTCTATTTTATAAACAATACTTTCATTCAAACTTTTTAATTCTTTATCGCCAATCTCTTTTGAAAGTTCATTTTCTTGTTTCTCCGGGTAGTTCTCATATTCCTGATTTTCTATTAAATCAATTCTGTAATCTATTAAAGCCAAGACATATTCAAGGGTTTGTCTATTTTTAAAGTGGTTAACCTTTATCTCAAAGTCATCAGTTAGTTTTTTTAACTTTTCCTTTCTCTTGGTCTTAGCCAATTGAAACACCTCCTTTAATTTATTAAGGTGCTGTAAATATCACATTTTTATTTTACAATCTTTTCTATAAACTTGCAAAGGGCTTGCCATTAAAGTTTGCTTTTATTATAATCAGATAATCTTATTTTAGTTTATGGAAAATATTACTGATAGAAAAAACAATCTATTTACCGGAGTTAAAAAAATATTATTTTCGGCATGGAATGAATTTGTTTTTGGGTCTCATCTTTTGTCTTTGGGAGCCGGGGCCGGGATTTTATTTTCTACTTTTTTTGTTTTGGAGAAAGAGATTAATATAATTCTTCTTATTTTATCTTATTTAGCGCTTCAAATTATTTATAATTTTGATCATTTGAGAGACTCAAAAAAGAAAGAGGATGGTAACCTTGAGAGAAGTAACTATCTTAAAGAAAATAGAAATAAGATATTGGTTCTCTTATACATTCTATTGTTAATTGGTTTTTCTTTTATGATGGGGATTGAAACATTACTCTTTTTTATTCTTTTCGTACTGGGAGGGCTTATGTATACGATTAAGCTTAAGGGTCTCACTAAAAAGATATTAATGTTTAAGAATTTATATGTTTCTTTTTTTATAGCGGTATTGCCTTTTTCAATTTTACTTCATTACTCGGTTGAAAGCATTAAACCAATAATCCTTTTTTCGCTTTTTATCTTTTTAAGATTTGTTTTAAGTACCGCTTACTTTGACATTAAAGACATTGAAGAAGATAAAAAGAAGGGTTTAAAAACATTACCCGCTCTTTTGGGAAGAAAAAAAACAATAAAGACTCTTCATCTTTTAGATGTTTTGAGTTTCTTTCCTATTTTTATTGGTGTCTATATGGGAGTTTTTCCAAAAATAAGTTTATCTTTACTTCTTTTGTTCTTTTATTCTTTCTATTATCTTAGAAAAACAATTAAATCCGATGATAATGATGTTAGGTTTTTGTCATACATAATGGTTGACGGGGAATATCTTTTTTGGCCGGCAATATTAATCATCGCTAATTTTTTATTATAAAAAATGATTTCCGAAATAATACAATTGATTCTATTGGCAATGATTGGGGGATTTTCAGCATTTTTGGGGCTTTTGGCCTACTCCAACGACCCTAAAAAATCTTTGAACAGGTGGTTTGGGATAGTTTCCATTTTACTTTTTATGTGGGTTCTTTTTGCTTATTTGGGTTCCGTTACCGACAATCAAGAGCTATCGGTATTTTTCTACAAATTCAATTTAGCGGCGGTTTCTCTGTTTTTGTTTTCTTTTTACTTTTTTCTAATTCCTTGTTTTACCGGAATAAGAAATAAGATAATGGAAAAGATTATTCTATTATTTTCAATTGGATTTTTTCTATTGTCTTTATTTACCGATTATATAGTAGAAGGAGTTATTCCCAGATATTGGGGTATGGAGATGCAGTATGGATTGTTGGGTGATTCTTACAAACTTTTCTCTTTCTTTGTTGTCTTTTTTATTTTATACAAGCTTTTTAAGTACTATTGCACCGCATCAAAAACAGAAAAAGATAAAACAAAATATTTTTTCTTGGGAATATTTTTGTTTATCATATTCAACGTTACTTTTAATATAATTATACCAATTACACTGGATACGCTTCGGTTTGTAAGCCTTGGCGACTTTTCAGCTATATTTTTATTATTATTTGCGGCCTATGCAATTATAAGAAAGAAGCTTTTTGGAATAAAGATACTTTTAACCGGATTCATTGTTGTTTTGATGTTTTTTGTTCTAAGTATTGATCTCTTCTTTTTCACTAAAGACTTATGGATGCAAATTGCAAAAGGAGCTGCGTTATTAACCTTTATTGCTTTCGGATACGCCTTAGTTAAAAGTGTTTTGCGAGAAATAGAGCAAAAAGAAGAACTTGAAAGATTGAGTGATGAGATTGTGGAGGCAAACGTTCAATTAAAAGAGGCGAACAGAGAATTGAAAAAACTGGATAAGGCTAAATCAGAATTCATGTCCATAGCATCTCATCAATTAAGAACTCCGCTTACGGCAATTAAAGGGTATTTGTCAATGATTTTAAGTGGTACCTATGGTGAAATAAAAGAACCCGTTAAAGAAAAGATGGTGGATGTTATGCACAGCAATGAAAGATTAATAGGTCTGGTTAACGATTTACTGAATGTTTCCAGAATAGAGAGCGGAAAAATAGAAATGAATTTTAAAAAAGTAAAAGCAGATCAATTTTTGCAAGAAACCATTAAAGAGTTAAAAATTGTTGCCGAGAACAAGGGATTGTATCTTGATTTTGAAAACCAAACGGGATCCGAGATTATATTGGAGATGGATCCGGACAGAATGCGACAAGTAATTCTTAATATAATAGACAATGCTATAAAATATACCCAGGACGGGGGAGTTACGGTAAGATTAAAAACCCAAAAAGTGAAAGTGGGTATAAATTCCGTCTTAATAGAAATTGACGATACCGGAGAAGGAATGACTCAAAAAGATATAAACAACATATTCAATAGCTTTGCCAGAGGAAGTGCCGGAGACTTGATGCATTCCGAAGGGGCCGGGCTAGGTCTTTATATAGCTAGAAAATTTGTTGATATGCATAATGGAAATATTTGGATT
>SL_3KL_010_SEDDRAFT_10006241_pt1 | contig 10668 bp, 10 predicted proteins | sample SodLakKL_010_SED_2_FD_10381 | JGI IMG/M metagenome (IMG submission 10381)
CGGCGGTATTCGAACTTGTCGACCGCCTTCATCAGGCCGATGTTGCCCTCCTGGATCAGGTCCAGGAACTGCAGGCCGCGGTTGGTGTACTTCTTGGCGATCGAGATGACCAGGCGCAGGTTGGCCTCGACCATTTCCTTCTTGGCCCGGCGGGCCATGGCCTCGCCGATCGACATCGAGCGGTTCAGCTCGCGCAGCTCGGAAATGCTCACCCGCTGGGCCTGTTCGAACTTGGCCAGGCGCAGCTGCAGGTCGGCGATCTGGTCCTTGTGCTCCTTGATCGCCTTGCCCCACTTGGTCTGGCGCCGGACCAGCCCGGCCAGCCATTCCGGGTCGGACTCGTTTTCCTGAAAGCTCTTGATGAAGTCCTTGCGCGGCATGCCGCCCTTGTCCACACACAGCTCCATGATCTTGCGTTCCACGTCGCGCACGATGGCGACATGGAAGCGCATGCGGTCGATCAGGTGATCGAACATGCGCGGCGGCAGCTTCAGGCGCATGAACTGCTCGCTGATCTGGTCCTTGAGCTCGTTGGTCTTCTTGCCCTTGGCGCCGTAGCGGTCGTAGAGCTTGAGGAAGTGCTCGTGCAGGCGCCGCAGTTCGTCGAAATACTGCTCGACCTGTTCGGGATCCGGTCCGGTGTTGACCGTCGGCGCCGGCTTGTCGTCTTCCTCGTCGTCGATGTCGTCGTCGGCGAACTCGGCTTCTTCGGCCACCGCCGCTTCCATGGTGTCTTCCGAGATCAGGTCCATCTCGGCCAGCAGGGTCGGGTCGATGAAACCGCTGACCAGTTCGTTCAGCCGCAGGTTGCCGGACTTCCAGACCTCGACTTCCTCGAGCAGGGTGGTGATGGTGCCGGGGAAGCGCGCCAGCGCCAGGTTGACCTGGTTGAGGCCGTCCTCGATGCGCTTGGCGATGGAGATCTCGCCCTCGCGGGTGAGCAGGTCGACCGAGCCCATTTCGCGCATGTACATGCGCACCGGGTCGGTGGTCCGGCCCAGCTCGGTTTCGACCGCGGCCAGCGCGGCCTCGGCTTCCTGCTGGGCCGTTTCGTCGTCGGTGTCGGCGCTGGCGGCATCATTCAGGATCAGGGCATCGGCGTCTTCGGGCGCTTCCTCGAAGACCTTGATCCCCATGTCGTTGATCATGTTGATGATGTCTTCGATCTGCTCCGGATCGACGATGTCGTCGGGCAGGTGGTCGTTGACCTGGGCGTAGGTCAGCCACTGGCCCTGCTCACGGCCTTTTTCGATCAGTTGCTTGAGCTGTGACGGTCGCGGTGTGTTTTCCATAAAAGAGTGCTTGCCTTAATCCTGGCGGTTATCGAGACGCAAGCTCAAAAGCTCGCGCAGTTCAGCGGTTCTGTCGTCATCCAGCCCCCCTTCAACCAGCTGGGCCTGCTGGAGCTCGCGGACTCGCTCCTTGACCTGGCGAAGACGAATCCGGGCCATGGTGTCGGCCAAAGCCTGCGGCATGGCTTCCGGATCGCACAGCTCCTGGGCTGCCAGACGGGCCAGCCAGGGCGATTCCGGTCGCTCTCGCCACAACTCCAAAAGCTTAGCCGTGGAAAGGTGGGGTTTTTCTGAGCAAAAGTCAACCAGTTCGCGCAGGAAATCCAGTCCCTTGACCGGCGCACTGATCCCCAGCAGGAAGACCCCGTCGCCCCGGGCCAGTTCCGGCCGCTGCACCAGAAGCGCCACAGCGTACTGCACCGGCGTCAGCGAACGGTCCTCGCCGCTCCGCGCCGGGATGGCCGCAGTACTCGGAATCTGCGCGCCGCTGCCCAGGCTGCGCTGCCCGCTGAGGCGCTGGAGTTCGCTCCGCATCAGCCCGGCAAACGGGCCTGCGGGCAGTTTGTCCAGGTAAGGTTCGGCCAGGGCGACCAGGCGGGCCCGTCCATCCAGGCTCTTCATGTCGACCTGAGCGCACAGCTCGTCGAAAAACACCTGCGACAGCGGCCGGGCGCGGTCGAGCTGCCGGGTGAAGGCATCCGCGCCGCCGGAGCGCACCAGGCTGTCCGGATCCTCGCCCTCGGGCAGGAAGAAGAAGCGGACCTCGCGGTTGTCCTTCATCAGGGGCAGGGCGGTCTCCAGTCCGCGCCAGGCCGCCTGGCGCCCGGCGCGATCGCCGTCGAAGCAGAACACCACCACCGGGGTGGCCTTGAACAGCAGGTCCAGGTGATCGGGCGTGACCGCGGTGCCGAGCGTGGCCACGGCATCGGTGAAGCCGAACTGGTGCAGGGCGGCGGCGTCCATGTAGCCCTCGACCACCAGGATGCGCTCGGGCAGACCGCCGCGGCGTACCTGGTAAAGCCGGTACAGCTCGCGGCCCTTGTGGAAGACCGGGGTCTCCGGCGAGTTCATGTACTTCGGTCCGCGATCGCTTAAAGAGCGCCCCCCGAAAGCGATCACCCGGCCGCGGCGGTCGTGGATGGGGAACATCACGCGGTCGCGGAACTTGTCGGTGACGCGGCCCTGGCCGCTGCTGACCAGCCCGGCGCGTTCCAGTTCGGTGGCGCTGAAGCCGGTTCGGCCCAGTTCGTCGCCCAGGGCCTGCCAGGCATCCGGGGCATAGCCGATGCCGAATTCGTCGACCGTGGCCTTGTCGAAACCGCGGGATTTCAGGTAACTGCGGGCCGCTTCGCTCAAGCCCAGCTGGCGTCGGAACCAGCTTTGCGCGGCGGCCAGGGCCTCGTACAGGCGGTCGTGGCGCTGGCGCGGCTCCAGGCCGGCCTCGCGCGGGACTTCGAGGCCGGCGGTGTGGGCCAGTTCCTCGATCGCGGCCGGGAATTCCAGGCCGTCGTAGGCCATCACGAAGCCCACGGCCGTGCCGTGCGCGCCGCAGCCGAAGCAGTGGTAGAACTGCTTGGCCGAACTGACGGTGAAGGACGGGGTTTTCTCGTCATGGAATGGGCACAGGCCCTTGAATTCGCCGCGCCCGGCCGGTTTCAGGGCCACGCGCGCCGAGATGATGTCGACGATGTCGACCCGCTCGAGCAGGGATTCGATGAAATCCTCGGGAATGCGACCGGGCACCGGTCAGCTACCGGCGACCGGCCTTCAGCCGGCCAGGCGCGCCCGAACGAGACTGGAGACCTGGCCCATGTCGGCGCGGCCCTGGGCTTGTGCCTTGATCCGGCCCATGACCTTGCCCATATCGGCCATGCCGCTGGCGCCGGTGTCGGCGATGGCCTGGTCGATCAACGCCACCAGTGCCGCCTCGGACAGGGGCTCGGGCAGATAGTGCTGCAGAATGGCGATTTCCGCTTCTTCGCCTTCGGCCAACTCCGGCCGGTTGCCGGCGCGGTACTGCTCGGCCGACTCGCGCCGCTGCTTGATCATCTTTTCCAGAGTGGCCAGGACCACCCCGTCGTCGGCCGCGATGCGCTCGTCGACTTCGCGCTGCTTGACCGCGGCGCTGGCCATGCGCAGCGTGGTCAGGCGCGCCTTGTCGCCGGCACGCATGGCCTGCTTGATATCGTCGAGCAGCTGGTCTTTGAGGGACATGGCAGGGAAGGCGGGAGCCGCCGGCGTGGATGCCGGCGCAAAGCCGTCAAGGCTTCCTAGTACAATCTGCGGCGGTTGACGCGCTCGCGCGACAGCTTGCGCAGGTGCCGCTTGACCGCAGCCGCTTTCTTGCGCTTGCGCTCCTGGGTCGGCTTCTCGAAGAATTCGCGACGCCGTGCTTCGGCGACCACGCCGGCCTTTTCGCAGGAACGCTTGAAGCGCCGCAGGGCGTACTCAAACGGCTCGTTTTCTTTAACCTTGACGCTGGGCATTAAAACTCGGTCCAATTTTCAAAGTGGAAAGTTCCCCATTATAAACCGCAAGACCGGGCATATGCAAAGCATTCTGGGCATCGAAACCTCCTGCGACGAAACCGGCGTGGCCGTCTACCGGCCCGATGCCGGGATCATCGCCGAGCTGGTCTACACCCAGGCCGATCACGCGGCCTTCGGCGGCGTGGTGCCGGAGCTGGCCTCGCGCGACCACGTGCGCAAGCTGCCCGGCATGCTGCGCGAGGTGCTGAATCGGGCCGGCATGGCGGCGAGCGACGTCGACGGCGTGGCCTACACCGCCGGTCCGGGCCTGGCCGGGGCCTTGCTGGTCGGGGCGGCGACCGCGGTGGCCTTTGCCGCCGCCCTGGACAAGCCGGCGATCGCCGTGCATCACATGGAGGGGCATCTGCTCTCGCCGCTGCTCGACGCCCGGGACCGGCTGGACTTCCCCTTCGTCGCCCTGCTGGTCTCCGGCGGACACACCATGCTGGTCGAGGTGCGCGGCGTGGGCCAATACCGCCTGCTCGGCGACACCCTGGACGATGCCGCCGGCGAGGCCTTTGACAAGACGGCCCGTCTGCTGGGCCTGGGGTTCCCGGGCGGGCCCGAGGTGGCCCGCCTGGCCGAGCGCGGAGACGACACGCGCTTTGATTTCCCCCGGCCCATGGTCAATCGGCCGGGGCTGGACTTCAGCTTTTCTGGCTTGAAGACGCATACCCGCGTCCTGGCCGGCAGCGTTGGCAAGGAAGACCATGCCGATATCGCCGCCGGCTTCGAGCGGGCCGTGGTCGAGACCCTGGTCATCAAGTGCCGGCGGGCGCTGAAGGAAACCCGGCTCGAGCGCCTGGTCATTGCCGGCGGCGTCAGCGCCAATCGCCGATTGCGCGCAGCCCTCGACTCGGCCTTGCCCGGGCAGGTGTACTATCCGCCGCTTCATCTGTGCACCGACAACGGCGCGATGATTGCCCACGCCGGCTGGCACCGGCGCGGCGAGGGACGAACGGACGGCCGGATTGCGGTGCGGCCGCGGTGGCCGCTGGAGCAGTTGGGGCCGGTTGCGAATGAGGGGTCGGGGGCTAGGGACTAGGGACTAGGGTGGTTCAGAGGCGTTCGGGGCGGCGGTGGCTGAAGTTCGGGCCGACTTTCAACTTTCACGATTGGGATTATTGAATTGGACATTGTTTTTGTATCGGATCTGGATATTGATACGGTCATTGGGATTTTTGACTGGGAGCGCGAGATTCGGCAGACCGTGCGCCTGAACATCGAAATGAATACCGACGTGCGCAAGGCGGCCTTGACCGACCGGATCGAGGATGCGCTGGACTACAAGGCCGTCTCCAAGCGTCTCATCGCCTTCGTCGAAAAGTCCGAATTCGGCCTGGTCGAAACGCTGGCCGAGCGCTGCGCGGAAATCATCCTCAACGAGTTTCCCGTGCAGTGGGTGCGCCTCAAGCTGGACAAGCCTGGCGCCGTGCGCGGTTCGCGTTCAGTCGGTATCCTGATCGAGCGCGGCCAGAAGCCCTGACAAGGTTCCAAGACGCGATTTTCCAACCGCGGATGAACGCAGATGAACGCAGATGGAAAAGCGCTTCCAGCACGATTGGGCCCGTGCGATCGTTGAGCGGTGCCGTGCTTGCTCTTGGAGGATTGCTTCCCGTTGGCAGTCCTAATCCGCGTTCATCCGCGTTCATCTGCGGTTAATTGCTTTTAATCCTGTCCGAGCGCAGCCAAGGCACGATTCAACATGACGAGCAGTCAAGCACAGGGTCAAGCCAGTGGCGTCGAGGTCTACCTGGGCCTGGGCAGCAACCTCGATGCCGAGCGGCACATCGCGGCCGGTTTCGCCGCCTTGCGTCGGCAGTTCGGCGAGGTCCTATGTTCGCCGGTGTACCGCTCGCCGGCGGTCGGCTTCTCCGGCGACGATTTCCTCAACGCCGCGGCGCGGATTCGCACCGACTGGCCGGTCGGGCGTCTCAAGGACTGGCTGACCGAGCTGGAGAACGCCCACGGCCGCGACCGCACTCAGCCCAAGTTTTCCGACCGGTCCCTGGACATCGATATCCTCCTGCACGGCGACAAGGTCGGCGAGCACGACGGCCTGTTCCTGCCGCGCGAGGAGGTGCTGGAATACGCTCACGTGCTCAAGCCGCTGGCCGACATCGCGCCGGGCCTGCGCCATCCGGTCACCGGCCTGTGCTTTGCCGAGCACTGGCAGGGATTCAGGGGTGACCGCGTCCTGCAGGCACTGTAAGCTGGACGTTCACGCGTTCGCCTGGAGTCAACAAGCATGAGTTCGCACCATCCCGCCCCCGAAGACAGCCTGCTGCTGCTGGTCGACGTGCAGGGCAAACTGGCCCGGCTGATGCACGAATCCGACGCCATGATCCGCCAGCAGGGGATTCTCATCGAAGCCTGCCGCCTGCTCGAGGTGCCGATCGTCTGGGCCGAGCAGCTGCCCGACAAGCTCGGCCCCACCGTGCCCGAACTGGTCGAGAAGCTCGACGGCCTGTCGCCCCTGGCCAAGTCCAGTTTCGGCTGCTGTGGTGATGCCCAGCTGATGCAGGCCATCCGCGCCAGCGGCCGGCGCCAGGTGCTCCTGTGCGGCATCGAGGCCCATGTCTGCGTGTGGCAGACGGCGGCAGCGCTCAAGAGCGAGGACTACGCCGTGCACCTGGTCTGCGATGCGGTGTCTTCGCGCTCGGCCTTCAATCGCGACATCGCCTTCCGCCGCATGGCCGCCGCCGGCGTTTGCCTGAGCAACGTCGAGATGGTGCTGTTCGAGCTGATGCAGACGGCGGAGCACGCGCGCTTCCGCGAGGTCACTCGCCTGCTCAAGTAATCGCCCATTCTTCGGGCCAAGGCCCTCTGGCCGACCACGTTTGCCGATCAGTGACCGGCGTCAGAGGAACAGATCCGGCAGCAGCCGCTCGCCGGGCTTGACCGCGTAGGGTTCGAGGTCGGTGACCCCGGCCCGCGCCAGCACCTCGTCGTCGATGAAGAAGTTGCCGCTGAGTTCGGCCGCCGGCTGGGTCAGGATCCAGCGGGCGGCATCGGCCATGATCTCGGGCTTGCGGCAGTTCTCCGGCTTGACCGCGCCGCCCAGCATGGCCAGCGCCGCGGTGGCGATGACGGTGCGTGGCCACAGCGCGTTGACCGCGATGCCGTCGGACTTGAACTCCTCGGCCATGCCCAGGACGCACAGGCTCATGCCGTACTTGGCCATGGTGTAGGCCACGTGCGGCGCGAACCACTTCTTGTCCATGTTCAGCGGCGGCGACAGGTTGAGGATGTGCGGGTTGTCGGCCTGTTTCAGGTAGGGCAGGGCGGCCTGCGAACAGACGAAGGTGCCGCGAACGTTGACCCCGAACATGAGGTCGAAGCGCTTCATCGGCACCTCCGGCGTCGGCGCCAGGAAGATGGCCGAAGCGTTGTTGACCAGGATGTCGATGCCGCCGAAATGCTCGGCGGCCTGCGCCATGGCGGCGGCGACCGCGTCCTCGTCGCGGATGTCGAGTTTGATCGCCAGGGCCTTGCCGCCGGCGGCTTCGACCTCCTCGGCGACCGAGTGAATGGTGCCCGGCAGCTTGGGATGCTTGCGCTCGGTCTTGGCCGCAATGACGATGTTGGCGCCGTCGGCGGCGGCGCGCAAGGCGATGGCCTTGCCGATGCCGCGCGAGGCGCCGGTGATGAACAGGGTCTTGCCGGATAGAGAGTCGGTCATGCAGCGAATCCTTGCGAAAACCAGAAATGAACCGGCAGGGCCGGTGACAATGCGCCCGGGCCGGCATCAACACGGCCCGGCAAGCAAGGGCCTTATGCTACCCGAGCCAGTTTGAAGCAGGGCCTTTTCAACAGGCAGTTTCCAGACCTCGCGCATGGATAACGGTTTTCTCGCCGGCTTGATGGACCTGATCGACGCCCGCCCGATGTGGCTGGTCGCAGCCGCGTTCGCGTTCGCGTTTCTGGAATCGCTGGCCATCGTGGGCCTGATCGTGCCGGGCATCCTGCTGCTGTTCCTGGTCGGCGCCGTGGTCGGTTTCGACCCCGCTCTGTTCCTGTGGGTGTGGCTGGCGGCCACGCTCGGCGCTCTGAGCGGCGATCTGGTCAGCTACTGGATCGGGCGCCATTTCCGCGCTCGCATTCCGCATTTCTGGCCCTTCCACCAGCGCCCGGAACTGCTGCAGGGCGGGCAGCAGCTGGTCACCCGCCATGGCGGCAAGAGCATATTCATCGCCCGCTTCATCGGCCCCATGCGTCCGGTGGTGCCCATGCTGGCCGGCATGCTCGGCCTCAGGCGCTGGGTGTTTGTCGTCTTCGCCGTACCGGCCGGCTTGCTGTGGGCCCCGCTGTACCTGATGCCCGGGATGGTGTTCGGCGCCTCGCTGGACCTGGCCGCGGAGCTGGCCGGCCGTCTCGTGCTGCTGCTGGTGCTGACCGTGCTCGGTGTCTGGTTCGTGGCCTGGATCACGCGGGTCATCTACGAGTTCACCGCCCGGCGCAGCGGATGGTGGCTCAAGAGCCTGGTGCGCTGGGCCAATCGCCACCCGGTGGCCGGCCGCCTGGTCGGTGATCTGTTCGAGCCCGGTCGTCACCAGGTCATCTCGATCGCCCTGCTCGGCCTGTTGATGACGGCGGCCCTGGTCATGCTGGTCTCTTTGCTGATCGTGGCGCCGTTCGCCCTGCCGGCATGGGACGCCGACCTGCAGATCGTCGGCCTGGCCGCCAGCCTGCGCAGCCACCTGGCCGATCCGGTATTCATGGTCCTGGTGCTGGCGGCCGATGCCCGCGTGCTGGCGCTGCTGAGCGCGGTCGTGGCCCTGCTGTTGCTGGCCCAGCGTCGCCACCATGCGTTGCGCTACTGGGTGGCGGCGGTGGCCGGCGGCTGGCTGCTGGCCGAAATCACCGCGGCCCTGATGGGCCTGGTCGTGCCGGTGGACGCCACCGGCTCGGGCCTGGACGAGGTGCCGCACCGGGCCTTTGCCCTGGCCACGCTGGTTTTCGGCTTCTTTGCCGTCATGATCGCCAAGGATCTCAGCGCGCGCCGGCGCAAGTGGCCTTACCTGGCCACCAGCGTGGTGCTGTCGGCCCTGGGCTTCGCCCAGTTTTACCTCGGCCAGGCCTCGGTCATCGGTCTGCTGGCCGCCTTTGCCCTGGGCCTGGGCTGGCTGGCGCTGGTCGGCATGGCCTACCGTCGGCGCGCGCGGCCGCGCACCCATCCGGTTGGGTTCGCGCTGGTGCTGTCGCTGGCCTTTGTCACGATTGCCGGGCTGCACGTGTCGGTCGCCTTCGACGACAAACTGGCCGCCAGCCGCCTTGCCTTGCCGGAGCGCCAGCTCGAGCGGCGGCAGTGGATCGAGACCGAATGGCAGCGCCTGCCGGAGCGTCGTTCCATGCTCGGCTCGTATCAGGTGCAGCGCTTCGACCTGCAGCTGGATGCGCCGTTGTCCGAACTGAAAACGGCGCTGCTGCAAGCCGGCTGGCGCTATCCGCCGACCGGCGATCCGCTCAGCCTGCTGCGCCACATGGCCGCGGCCCCCGACGGCGAAGCACCCAATCTGCCGCGCGATTTCGCCGGGCGGGCGGAAGACCTGCTGCTGGTCCTGGACCTGGCCGACGATGAGCGCATCGTGCTGCGCCTGTGGGATTCGGGCACGCGCCTGCTGCCAGGGGCCACGCCGCTGTGGCTGGGCCAGGTGCGCCACACCCGGCTGGAGCCGGGCTGGTGGGGCTTGCAGCGCTGGAAGGAGCTACCCGGGACGCGCCCGGAGGCCTTGCGCGCGCTGCTGGATTCGCTGCCGGAGAAAGAAGCCTTCGAACAGCCGGACGGCAGCGTCCTGCTCAGTCTTCTTCCGCGGACCGCAGCGTTGCCTGCTCGACCAGCGGCATCAGCGTTTCCAGGCGCTGCTGCGGATCGGTGATTTCAAGCAGCTGCTGGGCCTGCTTGAGCTCCAGCGGAAGGATCGAGGCCAGGGCAAAGCCCAGGCTGCCGGCGTTGTCCGGGTCGACCTGCAGCTGGGCGGACAGCTGCTCGTGGCGCAGCAGTTCGCGCATCAGCGTTTGCAGGGTGGCGTACTGCGGGGCCACCGGCCGGGCCGGTTCGGGCGGCAGCCAGGCGACCTGGCCGATCAGCAGGCCGTCGTGGCGCGCCTGGGTGGATTCGACCAGAAAGCGCCGCTGGCCGCGCGTGGCCAATCCCAGCAGGCCGTCTTCCAGGGTGGTGAAGTCGGTGATGATGGCCTCGGTGCCGATGCGCGCATGCCAGGCCTCGCCCTGATCGTCCTCCGGGAAGCGCGCCACCACGCCGAATCCGTGGCCGGCGCGCATGCACTCGCGCACCATATCGATGTAGCGCGACTCGAAGATGCGCAGCGGCAGCAACGCGTCCGGAAAGAGGACGGTCTGCAGCGGAAACAGCGGCAGCGATTCGCTCATTCTTCCCCCTTGACGAAGCGCTGCGGCGCGTTGCCGAAGCCCTTGTTGCTCATGAACACCACGTGGTCCCCGGGACGGACGGCGTCGCGCAGATCCTTCAGCAGGTTGCTGATCTGGCGCCGCGGACGGCCCTGGCCGTCGAGCTTGGCCAGGATTTCGCCCGGATCCCAGTCCATGGCGTCGTTGGTCTTGAACCAGACATGGTCGGCCGCGGCCAGGGCCGGCGCCAGTTCATTGACGTGGTAGCCGCCGCGCATGGTGTTGCTGGCCGGCTCCAGCGCGACCAGGATGCGCGCCCCGCCGATGCTGCGGCGCAGGCCTTCGAGGGTCAGGCGGATGGCCGTGGGGTGATGGGCGAAATCATCGTAGACGCGCGCGCCGTTGACCTCGCCGAGGAACTCCAGGCGACGCTTGACGCCCTGGAACTCGGCCAGCGCGGCGGCCGCCGCGGCTGG
>SL_3KL_010_SEDDRAFT_10006242_pt1 | contig 10667 bp, 13 predicted proteins | sample SodLakKL_010_SED_2_FD_10381 | JGI IMG/M metagenome (IMG submission 10381)
GGGGCTATGTCGAAGTGGTCGTGGAGGAGAAAGTGCCCGTTCTGTTGCAGGAGGCGGTTGAGGCGATTGGGCGAAAGAAGCAGCGAACCGGGGAAAATATGCTTCTGGATGAAATCAACTCCGGAGCGGAGAGCGTCGTAGCGGGCGTCGGGGCAGGTGATGAATTGCAGACCGAGGAGCCCGCCGGGGGCGAGGAGACGTCCACAGGCGGCGGCGAAGACCGGCAGGTAGCGGTGCCCGACCGCTTCCAGCATCTCGATGGAGGCGATTTTATCGTATTCGCCTTCGATATGTCGGTAATCGCGCAATTCAATGGTGACGCGGTCGGCCAGTCCGGCTTCCTGGATGCGGCGGGCGGCGTACACGTACTGATTTTCCGAAAGCGTGACGGCGGTGATCCGGCAGCCGTAACGGGTGGCGGCGTATTGCGCGAAACCGCCCCACCCGCATCCGATTTCGAGCAGGCGGTCCTCCGGGCGCAGGCGAAGGGTGCGGCAGAGCCGTTCGTATTTGGACTCCTGGGCCTCGGCGAGACCGGTTCCGTTGTCGGGTTTTGGCCAGAGGGCGCAGGAGTAGGTCATCCCCGGGTCGAGAAAAGGGTCAGATCGTAACGGGAGTGCAGGTAGTGCGCACAGCCCAAACCGGCTATTCCGCTTCCAACGATGGCGAGCTTCTCCATGGAATCTAGAGGAAAGGGGGACCGTTTTGAGAGCCATCTGCCTGCCGGTAGGCCGCTTGAGGAACCGGACGGAGATCCCGGATCATGCCTGTCCAGGAGAGCATGCGCAGAAGGTAGTAGGTGATATCGATCTCCCACCAGTAGAAGCCCTGGCGGGTCGCCCCCATGTAGCGGTGGTGGTTGTTGTGCCAGCCTTCTCCCAGGGTGACGAGCGAGAGCAGAAAACTGTTGCGGGAGTCGTCCTTGGTGTCGAAGCGGCGGCTTCCCAGCAGGTGAGCAAGCGAGTTAATGGAGGCGGTTGCATGAAAAAGCACCGTCGTGCTGACGAAGAATCCCCAAATCAGCATTTGCGGACCACTGGTTCCCCAGTTGGGGAGCAGCGTACCCAGGGTCGCCCCAAAGCCGTAGAGAGCTCCAGCCAAGAGAAGCGGTACGATAACATCAAAGCGGTTGAGGAATACCAGCTCCGGGTATTTGGCCAGGTCGGGGACTTTCCGGTAGTCCGTGGGAAAATCCGCCGATCGCATGCTTCAGGAGATCGAGACCTTAAGGTTGGCGTCCGATCGTCTGGAGGTAATGGTGGCGGTGGGAGGCCGGGCCTCGCCGGGCGGAAAAGTGGAGGCGCTCTCTCAAAGGTTTCATGCCCTGCCTTCCATGGAAGCGCTGGCGGCCTTTGCCCGCGGAGTTCGATCCGGTACTGTACATCATCGGCGCCGATGACCTCGAGGAGCCATTCGATCGCCGCCCTGTACCGATGGCGTGGACCTGGGAAGATCGCATGAACGCGTTCGATCACGCGATTGACGATACCGTTGGTCTGCTGACCGATCCTTTCCAGATCTATGGTCCGCTCTGGGTGTACAGGCAGGCAGGCGAGTTCGTCGCGGGACGGATCGAGAGCGCATTGGACTCGGTCGGCCGGTTCGTGAAACGAATGCGACGATTTCAGTGCGAGCGACTGTTCGATGTGCTCGACAACTACTTCGGCCTCTTTAAGGAACCGCCGCAAATTCCGGCGGGCCTCCTCCCCGCAGGACCGTAGGCTAGCTGGAGGGACGGCGGCTCAGGAGATCGGCGAAGGATCTATGCGGTTTCCAGCCGGGAGGGTGCGGGCCGAACAGAATCAGGTCCCAACTGGTGTTGGCGTAGTAAGTAACTGGCGTGGGCGCCCGCGGTATGAATTCCCCAGACCCAGATCACGTTGGTGAATGCCTGGTAGCGCGCCGCGACGTACCGCCAGAACACCGTATCTTTTCGGGCCATCTGAGGCGCTTGTTCTGGATTTCCCGATGAAAGCGCATCTTCCGAGCGGTTCCAGCGGGCGGGTACCCGAGCTGCCTGAAAGCGATCTCTTGTTAATTCTTGCAGAGAGAGGTCGATCGCAGCCATTATCCTGGAGAAACCGAACTCGTGTTTGCGGATGAAAGCAGTTCGTGGATGCTATGACGACCAGGAAATTCAACGAGCTTGAGACGATCACCAAAAAGGTGAAGCCGGTGGTGGAGGAGGCCTTGGAGAAAGGTGGGGGACTGTTGCGATTGGCGCCGTGTTGGGTGCCGCGTTCGTTTCTGCATCCGGGCAAGCGACTGAAGCTCCATCCGGATGATCTTTATGCATATGGGCTGCATCGAGGCGGGATTGACGAGCGGTGGTTTGCTTCGACGACCCCTGCGGCCAATGAGAACCGGACGCCGGATGAAGGCCTGAGTTACGCGTTGTGTGACGGACGACGCTTCACCCTGGCTGATGCGGTCGAGGCCCTCCAAGCGGAACTCATCGGGCAAAAGATCTGGGATGAATACCGGCGATGGCCGGTCTACTCCAAGTTCTTCGACAACATGGGACCAATCCCCCACCACATGCATCAAGCCCAGCAACAGGCCGCAATGGTCGGCCTGGAAGGGAAGCCGGAGGCGTATTATTTTCCCCCGCAACATAATAATGTCGGCAACAACTTCCCTTTTACTTTCATGGGTTTGGAGCCCGGGACGACGAAGAAGGAAGTGCGCCGCTGCCTGGAGAACTGGAACATCGGCGATAACGGCATCTTGGACCTCTCCCGCGCCTATCGGCTCAAGGCGGGCACGGGGTGGTTGATCCCCCCGCGCATCCTGCATGCTCCGGGATCGCTCTGCACTTACGAGCCGCAATGGGGATCCGATGTGTTTGCGATGTATCAATCGCTCGTCGAGGGACGGGAGGTGCCTTGGTCGCTCCTGGTCAAAGACATGCCCAAAGACAAGCATCATGACCTCGACTTCATCGTGGATCAGCTTGATTGGGAGGCCAACCTCGATCCGCTTTTCAAAGAGAATCATTATCTTGAGCCGATTCCTGTCGCGGATACCCGGAGCGAAGGGTATGTCGATCGCTGGATCACCTATGGCCGTGTCAACGGGAAGCAGCTCTTCACCGCCAAGGAGCTGACTGTCGAGCCGGGGGTGAAATGCACGATCAAAGAAAATGGCGCCTACGGATTAATCACCGTCCAAGGAATTGGCCGCATGAACCGCCTTCGACTGGATTGCCCGAAACTGATTCGGTTTTATGATCTCACCGAGGACGAGGTCTTTTGCTGCGAGAAGGCGGCTCGCGAAGGGGTGACCTTCGAGAATACCTCGGAGGCGGAGCCGTTGGTTGTGCTCCGCTACTTTGGCCCCGAGGTTAATCCCGAAGCTCCCGAGATCGGCCATCGCAGGAATCTTTCTTAGCGCCTTATCGGAGCTGGAAAGCGGAAACGAAGAAAGGAGGGCGGCCGCATCGAGAACGGCCGCAGGAAAAGCGATTAGGCTGGCACGTGCCTTCATGCCAGCGGGTGACATACGACTTCTTTCGGCAGGCTTGGGAAACCGGGTCAACGTGTTCGGGCAGCTTGAACAGCTGCCGGATATGGTCGATTCGTTCCTTCTGAGGATGCACGCCCAACCAGACGCCGCCGAGGCCGAGAGCGGAAGCGGCCAGCAGGAGGTTCTCCGTCGCCGGGCTTGTAATCCCTGCCCGGTTTCCCCACGTTCTGTCCCATGAGCCAGCCATAAGCTCACAACCATGACGAGCAGGCCCAACATCATCTACATCCTCGCCGACGACCTGGGTTACGGTGACGCGGCATCCTACAACCCCGACTCGAAGATCCCGACGCCGAACCTCGACCGACTGGCGTCGCAGGGCATGCGCTTCACCGACGCCCACGCGGCCTCGGCGGTGTGCACCCCGAGCCGCTACAACCTGCTCACCGGACGCTATTGCTGGCGCGGTCGGCTCAAACGCAACGTGCTTTTCGAATGGGACCGTGCGCTGATCGAGCCGGGCCGGCCGACCGTGGCGACGCTGCTGCGCGAACATGGCTACCGCACCGCGTGCGTGGGCAAGTGGCACCTGGGCTGGGATTGGCGCACGCGTGACGGCGGATACGCACGCGAGCCGGATGGTGGCGTGGATGTGCGCGATGTGCGCAAACGTTACGAGCTGGGCAAGCGCATCGATTACGCAGCGCCGCTGCGTGGCGGACCGGTGGATCACGGATTTGACAGCTACTTCGGTATCGATGTGCCTAATTTCCCGCCGTATACTTGGTTCGAGGACGATCAGCTGACCGACCCGCCGACGGTCGACAAGCCCGAGTCGATGTTCGGCGCCCCTGGCCTCATGACCCCGGGCTGGACTCTCGAGCGGATGCTGCCGGAGCTGACGCGGCGCGCGGTGCAGACGATCGAGGATCATGCGGCCGAGCCGGGTGCCTCGCGTCAGCCGCTGTTTCTTTACTACGCGCTGACCTCGCCGCACACGCCGATCTGCCCCAACGAGGCGTTCATTGGCACGAGCCAGGCAGGGCCGTACGGCGACTTCGTCGTCGAGACGGACTGGTGCGTGGGCCAGATCCTCGACGCGCTGGACCGCACCGGCCTGGCCGAGGATACCCTGGTGATCTTCACGAGTGATAATGGCCCGGAGTCGCTGCGGGCCGCGGCCGGCGGAACGTACGAGCACGCCCGGCAGTTCGGCCACTACAGCATGGCCCACCTGCGCGGCGTGAAGCGTGATTTGTGGGAGGGCGGCCATCGCCTGCCGTTTATCGCCCGCTGGCCGGGAATCACGCCTGCGGCCGGCACCTGCGATCAGCTTGTCTGCCTCGGGGATCTCATCGCCACGTGCGCCGAACTGCTGGACGTTGAGCTGCCGGCGGACGCGGGCGAGGACAGTGTGAGCATGCTGCCGCTGCTGCATGGCCAAACCGATGTACCGACACGCCGGCACATGGTTTATCACGGGGCTACGGGACACTTCGCGCTGCGCAAGGGACGGTGGGTGTTCATCGACGCCCCGTGCGGCGGCCAGTGGGAGGAGCCGGCTTGGTTTCGCCAGGAGCGCGGTTACGAGGCACACGATTGCCCGGGTGAGCTGTTCGATCTCCAGGACGATATCAGCGAGCGCTTCAACCGCTACAATGATCGGCCCGAGACCGTGGCCGCGCTCGCCGCGATACTGGCACGCGAGCAGGACGATGACGCCGAACTGGCGACAACCCTCTCATAGCGACGCTTTCATTTCGAGAAATCGGATGCGTTCATGTCCGTACGGTCGGCTGCTGTAGTAGGCGGCAAGCTTTCCGTCGGGAAGGACAACCCCGTGGTGGCGCCAGAAGATCGTCTCCTCGCAGGCTGTCAGTCGCGGAAACCCGATGCTGCGATCAGATTGTCCTGCTGTCATATGCCCAATGCAGGAGTGCCTGTCTCTGCACTGGTCTGCACTTCAGGTCGCCTTTGCGGCAGTGCCTTCTCAGTTGGGCAATGTGCCGCTTCATGGCCTTCCACCTTCTTACTTGGCGTTCGTCATCCTCTGAACGCCTGCCCATGTAGTACCGGCAGTACCATTGAAACCATCCCCGAGGGTCCTGAGGATCGATCCATCCTTTCGCGATCCAGTAGGAGAGTGGTTTGGATGCGTTCACTCCGAAATAGTTCAGATCGGGACGGGCCTGTCCCGGTGATAGCTTCGCTCTCTCGAACCAGGAGGCCGGAAACTCTGAACGGCAATCGGTCATGTACTTTCCCCCGAACACACCCAGTTCCAACATTTGTTTTGGAGTCAGTTCCGGATAGAAATCCGGGTGGAAGCATCTACCTGTAGGTTTCGTCAGCAGGTAACAGTAGCCTCGCTGCATCTGGTCGTTCACAATGACTTCTCTTGTTTTCATCTATCTTGTAGAACAGTTTTAATGACGGGACGAACCGCCCGGATAACAAGGTGGGGTTCGGAGGCGACTCCCAGTCACTTCTGCAGGATCATGATCGCCGGATTTCTATAATTCACCAGGATCAAAGTCAAATTCCATGATTTGCCGGCCCCGTCTGCCGGCCCAAACGGTGCATATTCGGTGAGGCCGCGCGGGTGGTCGCGGTACGAAGGATGGTTTGTGTCCGGATTGGCCGACCGTTCACAAAAGCTTGATTGCAATCCAAAGCCGGCAAGTATTGAAGCCATGTTTAGTTCCAGCATTTTTTGGCGAACCGTTGTGTGCGGCCTTATAGCCACGTTTACCATGACGATGATATCCTTTTTTCAAGGAGGAATCGGGCTCCCGGTGGTCGATCTCGGTCATATCCTGAAGGAGAGCTTCAACACGGTTCACGTCGACACTCCCTACGACCTCCTCTGGGGAAACACCGCCTATTATGTCGGGGGCGTCCTGATCGCCCTGATCTGGGTTACGTTTCTGCACAACCGCATACCCGGTCCCTGGTACGTTAAAGGACTGGTTTACGGGGTTATCATCTCGCTTGTATCTGCCATCTTCCTATCGCCGGTGGTCTCCCTCGCCGCGGGAGAGTGGATCGGTTTCTTCTATATGGAAACCTGGAATCCGGGACTGATCCTGTTGGCGGGCCTCATCATGCATGTTGGATACGGCCTCGTGCTCTTGTTGTGCCTGAAATACGCCGGGGTCCAAGGGGTAGAACCCCCGGATGAACGCAGAAAATCTAAGTGAAACCTCTGATTGAAGCTCATCGCGGCGACAGTGGCAACGCCCCGGAGAATACACTCGCAGCTTTTGCCCGTGCCCTCAACCTTGGCGTCCCCTGGATCGAACTCGATGTCCATCCTGCCGCGGATGGCACCCTCATGGTCATTCACGACGATACGGTAGACCGGACAACCGACGGTTCCGGGGCTGTCGGTGACCTGACTGTCGATGAACTCTCTCGTTTGGATGCCGGGGTGGGGTTTTCGACCATATACACTGGGGAGAGGATTCCCCGGTTTCTCGATGTGCTGGAATTGGTCGCGCCCACGCAAACGCGCATCAACGTGGAAATCAAGCGTCCTCCCAAAGGTATGGACGTGGCGCGGGGAGTTGTGGATTGCCTGTGCGCGTTCGGCAAGCAACACGAGTACACGGTCTCTTCGTTTGATATGCAGACGCTCCTCGATGTCCGCAAAATCGATCCACGGATCACGCTGGCGCCAATCGGAAAGATGCCTGATATTTTGACGAAAGCCGAGCGACATGGGTTCCCATGGGTCCATGGAGAACAGAGCACCGTGACAAGGGAGGCTATCGCGCGAGCACACGAACAAGGGATTCGCGTGAATGTGTGGACTGTTGATGATCCGGAGCGATTGCCCTTTTGGATGGATGCAGGTGTGGACAAGATCTGTACGAATCAACCGGCTTTCCTGTTGGACGCAGGTAGACACTTGGCATGGCGTAGTTGAGAGCTGGTTGCGCAAGATAAGGTTGAATACTCATGAGTGATTCAAATATCACTCGGATCATACCTTCCGCCTTCGCAAATCCTGTGGCGTGACGTGGGGGACGCTGACCATCCAGGGGTGGGATAGGTGTGGCAGTGGCGAGGGAGCATAACTCTTGACCCTTGCTTGATCGTTCGATAGGCATGGGAACCATGCCGACGCGAACCGCCAACGCCGATGCACCTGTCTTCAGTTGGACCGAGGCGTCCGCCGACTGGGCCGGACTGGTTCCCGAGAGGCTTGATGGGTGGTGGGACCGGCTGGCAGAGAACAACACCACCAGTATCTTTGTGATGCGGGATGACCGGATCGTATTCGAGCGATTCGCTGAGGGATTCGACCGGCACCGGCCGCACTACACCGCATCGTTGGCGAAGGCGTTGGTGGGTGGAATGTCGCTTCTCTTCGCGGTGAACGACGGGCTGATGGCGTTCGACGATCCGGCCTGGCGGTTCGTTCCGGAGTGGAAGAGCGATCCGGCAAAGTCAAAGATCACGGTGCGGCACCTGGCGACGCACACCTCAGGGCTTTCCGACGCGTCGGTTCCGGGATGCAAACACACTGAAGAACCGGGCTGGAAGGGAGAGTTCTGGCAACGGAACCAGGTGCCGGAAGATCCATTTTCACTGGCTCGAGACGAGGCGCCGGTTCTATTCGAGCCGGGGACCTCCTATCATTACAGCAATCCGGGAATCGCGATGCTGGGGTACTGCGTGACGCGGGCCTTGCAGGCATCCTCTTCCCGCGACATCCGCACACTGCTCAAGGAGCGCCTGATGGAACCTCTTGAGGTTCCGGAGGCGGAGTGGAAATGCGGGTACGGCGAGATCTTCGATGTTGACGGCCTCCCGCTTGTGCCGACATGGGGAGGCGGCAACTATAGTGTGCGTGCCACGGCGGCGATCATTCGGCTATTGATGCGAAAGGGCGCATGGGGACGAGATAACCTGGTGAGCGCGAACGTCGTTGAAGATGCGCTCACCAACGCGGGATTGGCTCCCTGCTTTCACGGTTACGCGTGGTGGGTGAACCGTGACGGCAGGGGGAAGAAGCGCTTTCCGGATCTGCCGGAGGACGCTTTCGGGGGATTTGGCGCGGAGTTCCAGGTCGGCCTGGGTATTCCCAGTCTCGGATTGATCATCGTACGCAACGGCGGAAATCCCGCCCTTCCGGTGGCCCGTTCTCGACGCTCCGGCGTGAGTGCGCCCGACCGGACATTGGAGAGGCTGATCTTTTCGCCTGCTTTGGGGTGTCTGCGGGTTTGCAAGCCGGCGTATCCGCGGAGCCGTTTGATCACGGGTGTCCGATGGGACCCCATCTGCAGGGTCAAACGCCTGGCCACCGGGGGGGCCATCCGTGACGGCAGCGATAATTGGCCGTGCACCTGGGCGGACGACGGTCACATCTACACGGCCTACGGGGACGGCAACGGATTCGCGCCGTACACCCCGAACAAGCTGGGAATGGGGTTCGCGCGCATCACGGGAGGACCGGAGCGGTTTGTCCCCGCGAACGTCCGCTCCAATGCCGAGAACACTTCCTATGGACCGAACGATCGCAAGGCCTCGGGTCTTCTGTCTGTTGACGGCACGTTGTACTTGCTCGCTCGAAACGACAACAAGGCGGGCCGTTTTTCGCGGATCGGGTGGTCTGTGGATCGCGCGCGCACGTTCCAGTGGTGCGACTGGTCGTTCGAGGAGCTCGGGCATCCTACGTTCATCAATTTCGGCAGAGACTACACCGGCGCCCGCGACGAATTTGCCTATATCTGGAGTCACGATGATCCCAGCGCCTATGATTGTGCCGACCACTTTGTACTCGCTCGGGTGCCGAAGGACCGGATTCGCGACCGAAGCGCATATGAGTTTTTCGTTCGTTTGCGGGGAAAATCTCCAGTGTGGGCTCCGGAAGCCGATAAACGAGGCCCGGTTTTCGAGTCTGCCGGCCTGTGCATGCGATCGAGCGTGAGCTACAATGCTGGTCTGGGACGCTACATCCTCTGGCAGGGATTACGTCAGGCAGGCGGAATCGATGCGCGTTTCAGGGGAGGTTGCGCGATTTTCGAGGCGCCGGAGCCGTGGGGGCCGTGGCGTAGCGTGTATTTCACCGATTCGTGGGACATTGGGCCCGGGGAGTTGGGGTGCTTCCCAACGAAGTGGATGAGCAGAGACGGCAGAACGATGTACCTCGTGTGCTCGAGCGACGATCACTTCACCGTGCGCAAGATGACATTGAAGTGATGCGCATTGCGTTGCTGCACGGCTGCAAAAGCAGGTGCCACGGTTCAGGTACAAGAGACGATCGTCTTGTTGTGATTGCGCGAATAACGGTGAAACTCATCCCAGGGTTCGAGGGTGGCACGCGCGCCGTGCGCCAGCGTCTTCGGCACGAGTCCATCCGCGATCGCCCGATCGAGGTCTCCAATCGTATCGATATCGGATTTCGGATCGAGAATCACAGGATCGAATCCGACGTTGCGCGCGCTCCACAGATACCCGAAGCGTCTCCGTCGTGCCCCACGGCACGGATTCGAACAACGAGGCACAGGGGCGGTGGAGCCCGATGAGATAGTAACCGCCGTCGGTCGCCGGACCAAAAACCACCGGGACGCCGGACTCCAGTCGCGCACAGGCGTCCTCGATATCGCGCGCACCCAGCGTGGGACAGTCGGCGCCGATGCAGATGATCGGCGCTCCGTCCACCTCATAGGCCCCCCGGATGGCATGCGCCAACCGTGCCCCGAGATCCCCTTCACATTGGGGACGTATTTCGGAGCGCTTCCGAGCCACGCCATCATCTCCCGGCCCGCCCCGGTCGGGGTGAAGTGGATCTCCAGCGGCCGGCAAGGCGGAAGATCCGCGATCTGTCGCTCCGCCAGAAAGCGATACACCTCGGCTGCGGAACGCGCGCCAATCGAAGCGGCGAGCCGGGTCTTGACATGCCCGGCAACCTGAGCCTTGAGGAACATCGTCGAGGTATCTCACGGAGAGGAGCGCAGCGACTCGGAGTTGAGATCACCGTCTTGTGTGCAATTCCGTTTAGGCTCACGCAGAGACGCCAAGATTTTCTTCTGGAAGTCCGTTCACCATACGCTTGATTCCATCTTTCATCAGTGCGGCACCAAAATTCAGAAGATCACCAATACCACTTCGTAGACCGATTCAAGCAGTCCCGGTCCCAGCAATGAGTGAACCTTCACTGCCGCATCCACGACTTCCCTCCCTATTTCATTCTC
>SL_3KL_010_SEDDRAFT_10006243_pt1 | contig 10666 bp, 8 predicted proteins | sample SodLakKL_010_SED_2_FD_10381 | JGI IMG/M metagenome (IMG submission 10381)
GAATTTGATATCAACGAAAATAATCCTGATTTGCACCAGGTTGTTCAGGTTAACTATGATGATTACAAGATTGGCTTATCGGTAGATTCGGTAATCGGCGAATACCAGGCTGTGCTCAAGCCATTGGGAAGGATGTTTAAAAAGCAGGAAATCATTTCAGGGGCAACCATTCTGGGGGATGGAACCATCGCACTGGTTCTTGATCCTGCTAAAATTATCAGTACGTTCGACCGTGAAACCATAATGAAAAGAGAGCAATTGAAACAAACTACAGATGTTGATACCTGATTTTAAGCCATAGAGAAAGGTTTTGCTAGAAACAACAACTTGTTATAATTATAAAAAGCAAACATATGTGTGACGTGAAGGTGAAAATGAGTTACAGGAATATCCACAGAGCATTGTTGTTAGCTTTGCTGTTATTCAGCAGTGGCCATTTGTGGGGCCAGCCCCAATGGCTTGTCGCTGACCGTCCAGGTTTCGCCACAGGTACACATGCGGTTACCCCAGGTAATGTATACCTGGAGCTTGGGTATCAATATAGCTTTAAAAATAATAATGTGTCTTTCAGTGAGTTGCCTCTGGTGAATTTGCGGTTTGGTCTTGTACAAAACTGGGAAGTTTTTGTTGAATGGGAGGGATGGGGAGTGAATCACAAAGCCAATGCCTACACTTCGGATATTGCCCTGCCCACACTGGGCTCAAAATACAGGTTGCTTACCGCGGATGAATATAATATTACATTGCTGGGTTTATTGCAAGCTGGAGATGATGAAGGGAAAGTTATAACAGACCCCGCTCTGGCCATATTGTGGGATTATGAAATGGGTGATCAATTTGAGCTGTTTGGAATGGGGCAGGCGGGATGGCAGGTTGAGCCGTCGATGGCTGAATGGGTTGTGGTGATGGGGGTTGGTATGGAGATTAATACAAAGACCGAGACTTTTGCTGAATACTACACTGTAATACTGCCAGAGGTCTCCCAGGTGATGCATGGAACGGAGTTGGGCCTTATGTATAAGCTAAACCCCGATATTCAGGTTGATGTATATGCAGGCATTGGTCTGAGCGAATATGCGGAACACTATACAGGTCTTGGCATTGCCAGGAGGTTTTGATTTTAAAATGAACTGAACCAAATATCTATTTTTTCACTAAAATTTATAGTAACATGAGCGAAACAAAAGCAACCGGCACAGTCACCTCTTACCTGTCTTTTCAGCTGGGTAATGAGATGTTTGCGGCCGATGTGGGCAAAGTTCTTGAAATATTAGAGCTCAGGCCCATAACCAAAGTACCCCGTTCACCGGAATATATGAGGGGGGTAATCAACTTGAGGGGCAATGTGTTGCCCGTGCTGGATACCCGAATCAAGTTTGGGATGGAAGTTAAAGAAGACACCATTGACACCTGTATTGTGGTGCTTAATGTTCTTATGGAAGGCGAGCCCCTGACCCTGGGAGCACTGGTAGATTCGGTGGAGGAAGTGCTTGAACTGGGTGAAGGAGATATCGAGCCACCACCCTCCATTGGCAGCAAGTTTAACCCCGAATACCTCCACGGAATGGTAAAGAGGGATGAAAACTTTATCATGGTGTTGAATATTGATAAAGTATTTTCGGTGGATGAGCTTGTAATTGCAACCCAAACAGCTGATGAAGCAGCTGAGAAGGTGAATGAAAAAGAGTAAGTTGATACGGCACCAAAAAATAATTTGTATTGTATGCCAAACAACAAGTAGAACGATGCTAATCCTGTTGGAACAAAACAACTTTCGAGATCAAACAAACACAAACAAACAAGTTAGCTCAAATGGTTGAATGTTCAAAAACCAATTATTAATAATTAAACAGGAGGAAAACATGAGATTTAAAGATTTAAAAACAGGGACAAAAATACTAACCGGTTTTATGTTGGTGGTGTTAATTGCCGTTATCATTGGTGTTATAGGGCTTTTGGGCCTAAGAAATGTGGGTAATTCTTTTCATGAAGTATCTGATGTAAGGATGCCCAGCATTGAATACCTGGGAGAAATGGAAGCCAACCTTGAAAGGGTACAAAGGGGCTATATTCAGCTTCTGGACAACCAATTAAGCCGGGCTGACAGGAACCAGATTTTGTCAGAAATTCAACATCACAGGGAAGAATATCAGCGGTATAATGAATTATTTGCCCCACTTGACCAGACGGAGGAGGAAGCCAGGGTTTATCGTGATCTGATGCAAAATATTGAGAGCTGGAGAAACTTTAATGTTCAGCAGGTTGACCGTTTGCATGATGCGGTCCTTGAAACAGATTTGCTTAACCCCATGGAGATAAACCGCGACCTGGAAGAGTTTATGAAAGACCACTATGCTTTGCAGGTGGAAACGGTTGATGCTATCCAGAATATGCAGCTATTTGACGGAGGCGACGACCCCACCCGCTGTAACTTTGGAATGTGGCTGCCGGATTTTGAAACCAATAATGCAGAGATCAACCGTAACATGCGTGATATGATGGCACATCATGATGAGTTTCATGCTGCAGTACATCGTATTAAACAACTTATTCAACAGGGAAATTCCGATGCTGCCTATAACCACTATGCAGAAGTGATGGTGCCTTCGGCCGAAAATGTTTTCAACTATTTTGCCATTATTAACAGAGAAGCCCAGCGTGCTGTGGATGCTTTTGAGACCATGAGCCAGGCCATTGTGACTGAATCGAATCCTTTGCACCAGGATGTTATGGAGATTTTTAACCGGTTGCAGGAGATCAACGTTGTTGTAGCCCAGGATGAAGCTGCGGCCGGAGATACGGCTACAGTTCAAAGCAACGCCATGATGGTGGGTGGTATAATCATAGGTGTAATTGTGGCCCTGATACTTGGTGTGGTCATTACACGAATGGTTACCACAGGTGTCAACAGAGGTGTTGCCATAGCTGAAACCGTTGCTGATGGTGACTTAACCGTTAACGTGGAATCCGAATTGCTGTTGCAAAAAGATGAAATAGGGCAGTTGGCCAACGCTATGCAACGTATGGTAGAAAAGCTGCGTGAGGTAATAGGTAGCGTGGTTTCGGGTTCAGACAATATCGCTTCGGCCAGCCAGCAGATGGCAGGGACATCCCAGGAGATGAGCCAGGGTAGTACTGAGCAGGCTTCTTCTGCCGAAGAGGTCAGCTCATCCATGGAAGAAATGGCTGCCAACATTCAGCAAAATACGGATAACTCCCGCGAAACCGAGAAAATTGCCAAAAAGGTTTCTGATGGTATTGCCGAAGTGGGTAGTGCTGCCGGAGAAAGTCTTGAATCTATTAAAACCATTGCGGATAAAATCTCCATCATTGGAGAAATTTCACGTCAGACCAACATTCTTGCACTTAATGCGGCTGTTGAGGCGGCAAGGGCAGGTGAGCACGGTAAAGGATTTGCAGTGGTGGCTGCTGAGGTACGGAAGCTTGCAGAAAACAGTAAAGTTGCAGCCGACGAAATCAATGCACTTGCCACCAGCAGTGTGGATGTTACCGAAAAGGCCGGAGGTCTGATGCAATCGTTGATACCGGAAATCAACAAAACCACTCAGCTTGTACAGGAAATTGCAGCTGCCAGTGTTGAGCAAAACTCAGGTGCCGACCAGGTTAACTCTGCCATTCAGCAGCTTAACCAGGTTACCCAACAAAATGCTGCAGCCAGTGAAGAAATGGCTACAAGTAGTGAAGAGCTTGCCGGTCAGGCAGACCAATTGCTGGAAATGGTGTCTTACTTTAAACTGGATCAGCAAAGAGCCAAAAGGAAATCAAAGGTAGCCGATGCCAGCCATGTTGTGAAACCAGCGGAGAATTATGGCAAACAAACATTTGCCAAATCGCACAATAGCAATAATCTTCCAAAAAAGGAAACAGAACAAAAAAAGGACACCCAAAACACTCCAAGCGGCGTGAATCTTAATTTGGGTAATGTGAAAGATGATGAATATGAAAAATTCTGATAACTCTTAGACTTGGAGGGCTGTATGAAAATCATACTGCTGGTTAAAAGCATAATAAAATTTAAACCCCACGTTCAATGTGCTTTATTGTATGTAATTTTAATCCAAAGCAGAAAATGGTTTTTATACAGCCCTATACCAATGTATTTAGTCAACCTGTTACCGTCTTTAACAGGAGATTCTAATAGAAGGTAAAACCCTTAGTGGTCAAAAAAATTAACAAAGCAACCAATCATTAATATCATTGGTTAACATTCGCAAGTTCTATTTTTAGGCATCTTTGTTATTGTCTTGCAAAAATTTGTTAGGAGTGGTTTTTACTGGCAGTTCAATAAAACAAACTTACAATGAAAGAATCAGACGATCAAAACAACAAAAACTATCAAAATCTGGAAATTCTGGAAGATGAAACCATGAATATGCTGAAGGAGTATGCCAAGGGAAATCCCGAGCTCGTTCAGGATATAGTGGATTCTTTTGCCCCGGAGGCAAAGGTGTTAATTACATCCATCGAAAAAGCTGTTTCAGAAGAAAACCCAGATGAATTACAAACCAGTGCCCATTCATTGGCTGGTATTTCTGGCTCCATAGGTGCCAACCGGCTTTACCAGGTTGCACGTGATGTGGATAATGCCATTAAAACCGGCCAAAACCAACTGGCATTTAACACTGCAAAACATATTAAAAAGCACTATGAGGAACTTGTCCAGCTATTGGATGAATTCTAAAATAACAATCTATTATTAGATTGGGAATTGACCTGGGTTGTTCTGAACAACAAATCCAAATACAGCGAGCTATGCCTGAAAAGAAAGTTTTAATTGTTGAAGATGATGCTATCATATCGAGTTTTATCGAGATGAAGCTTGAGGAGATGGGCTATAAGGTGCCGGCAAAGGCCCGCAATGGTAAGGATGCCATTTTCCTGGCTAATTTGCATCAGCCCGATCTTATTCTGATGGATGTAATGCTCGATGGTGATATTGATGGAATACAAACGGTTGAGGAAATCACCCCTTCACTGGATATTCCCGTGATATACCTTACGGCTCACTCTGATGAATCTACTATCCAAAGGCTGATGAAAACCGAACCACATGGCTTTATCATCAAGCCTTTTGATGACCGGGTGCTTTCTTCGGCAATACATATAGCTGTTCACAGGCATAAAACCAAAAAAGAGCTTTTTGAAACCAAGGAAATGCTCAAGTCAACCATAGCCTCCATTGACGACCTGGTTTTTACCCTGGATGCCAATGGTGTAATTACACACCAACACTCGGACGATAAGCATCCTTTGAGTTTTTTTAAAGCAAAAAATATTGTTGGGCGCACTTTCCGGGATGTTTTCCCCAGGGAGGTTGCTGGTAAAATCAATGAATCCATCAACTGGGTTAAGAATTTTAAAAAACCCCGCAGTATTGAGTTCTCACTTGAAGAACAGGGGACAAAGTATTGGCTCCAGGGCAAGTTTACACTCCGGAAAGATGCCAGTGGAAATACACCTGGGTTTACTATGGTGATTTCTGACTTGTCAGAGAGAAAAAATATGCACAACGAATTGGTGGTGAGCCAGGAAAAACTTTCTGAAGCACAGAATATTGCAAAGCTGGGGTGTTGCGATATGTTTTTTGGGGATAAAAGTATGGTATACAATGACCTGTTTTTTGAAATACTTGATATGCCACAAGCCTCTGAAAAAACTGATTTCAGCAAAACTGGCATACCTCCAAACATTCATGATGAAGACAAAAACCGCTACCAGGTTCTTAAAAAAGGGGTTGTAGAGCAAAATAAATCTGAATTTACAGTTGATTACCGAGTTTTAGATAGCTCAGGTAATGTGAAGTATATACACGAGGTTGGGCAGGTGAAATACACACCTGAAGGACAACCCGAGCGAATGATTATTACCATCCAGGATATAAGTTGGCAAAAGAATAATGAGATACTGAGACAGGAGGTGGAGCTTACCAAAAGAACCACCGAGATGAAGCAAAAATTTTTAGCCAGGCTTAGTCATGAAATTCGCAATCCCATAGGAGGTATTACTGGCTTATTACATCTTTTAGAGAAAACACAACTTGATAATCAACAGCAAGAGTATACCAAGGCACTCAAAGTCTCCTCCGAAACCCTACTCAACTTACTTAACGATGTGCTTGATTTTACAAAAATGGAATCGGGAATGATGAAATTAAAACACAAGGAGTTTAACATACAGGAAACCCTCCGACGTTTGCTGACTTTTTATAAGCCACAGGCAAAAGAAAAGGAGTTGAGTTTGGAGTCCCATCTTGCCGATGGGCTGCCTGGCTCCCTCATAGGAGATGAAAATAAAATTGTACAAATAATATCCAACCTGCTATCCAATGCCCTTAAATTTACCCAAAAGGGTGGGGTTGAGATCAGGGTGGATTACCGTGTTGTGGATAAAGAAAACCTGATGCTTCAAATAGAGGTTGAAGATTCCGGACCGGGTATAAGTGCCGAGGGACAAAAAAAGCTTTTTAAAGATTATGCCCAACTGGATAATTCAAAAAGCCAGGGAAGCATAGGCAGTGGCCTTGGTTTAGCAATCTGCAAGCAACTGGTCGACCTTATGAAAGGCGACATTGGTTTGAAAAGCGCCGAAAACCAGGGGGCCATTTTTTGGTTTTCCATCCCCCTTATGATTGCCGAAGAACCCACAAATGATATAGCAATGGTAGAAAAAGATAAGAAAAACCGGAAAGAACCTCTGAACTGTTCGGTTCTGTTGGTGGAGGATATGGTTATCAACCAGAAGGTTATGAAACTCATGTTGGAAGATATGGGGTGTAGTGTAAGCATAGCCTCCAATGGGCAGGCTGCTGTTGAAATGTACAGGGAAACAGCCATTAATGCTTTTGATATTTTTGCAAAAATCCACTATGATATCATCCTGATGGATCAGGTGATGCCTGTCATGGATGGGGTTAGCGCATTACAAAAGCTTAAAAAGGATTATGAAGTTCTCCCGCCTGTTGTTTTACTTACAGCAGATGAATCATTTGCCATTGATGACAAATACAAAGAAAAAGGTTTTAATGATTGCCTGATAAAGCCCATAAGGCCTGAACAACTTTATGATACCCTCTGCGAACTGATCAAGGAAAGAACTGCATCTCTAACTCAAAAGAAACAGGAATACCTTAATGTTGAGGATATTGAGAAAAAACCGGTCATCAATAAAAAAACGCTGGACCTGATAATGGGACATGCTAAGCAAAACCAGTTCAATATAGAGCTTCTTTTTGAGTCCTTTATTGATGATATGGAGCGAATTTATACTCAAACGCTATCTGCCCTTGAGATGAATGATACCAATGCCCTCAAGTTAATTATTATGACTGTGAAAGGTTTGTCAGGAAGTATTGGTGCATCACAGGTACATGCCACAGCCAAAATTATTGATCGATATATCCGAAATGAACAGTATGAAGATGCCACCAATCTAATCCCTTTGTTGACAGAAAAATATACCATTTTTAAGAACAAAATAGAGGTTGAATTTCTCAAGGCTGCTGAAGTAAAGTAGCGGCATTAATTCATTTTTTTTAGTGGTAGTTGTTTCATAAAGTGGTGAATTCTCACCCGGCACATAATTTAATTATTTTTTCAAAATGTCGAAATCAATCGCAAATCCCTCCGACAAGGAAAATATAAATACCCTTTCGGCCATTTACAAAGTGCAAATGCCCGACGAAATATTTGAAAAGCTCAGCAGTTTTATTTATTCGCAATACGGTATAAAAATGCCACCTGCTAAGCGTGTAATGCTGCAAAGTCGTTTGCAAAAAAGGCTACGAGAGCTGAAAATGAACTCCTATGATCAGTATTGCGAATTTGTTTTCAGTAAAGAGGGGGAAGCACTTGAGGTGGTGCACATGATAGATGCCGTAACAACCAATAAAACCGATTTTTTCCGGGAGCCGGCACATTTTCAATTTTTAAAAGAAACAGTGCTCCCCGAATTCATTGCCAGGGAAAAACGTAATCCAACCATGAGGATTTGGAGTGCCGGCTGCTCCAGTGGTGAAGAGGTATACACGCTTGCCATTTTAATTTCTGAATTTGCGCAGAAAGAAAAAAAACTGGACTTTTCAATTATGGGCACCGACATCTCAACCCGGATATTGCAAAAAGCTGTAGATGCTGTTTATACCGAAGAGAGGGTGGCCAATATATCCCTGGAAACCAAGAAAAAGTATTTTTTACGCTCCAAAAATCGTGTAAAGCCTACAGTTAGAGTTACAGCAGAATTGAGAAAAAAAACATATTATCAAAGGTTGAACTTTATGGATGAATCTTACCCTGTGGATGAGACCTTTGATGTTATTTTCTGTCGCAATGTGCTAATCTATTTCGATAGAGAGAACCAGCAAAAGGTGATCAACAGGTTGTGCAGTCATCTGAAAACCGGGGGCTATTTTTTCCTTGGCCACAGTGAATCAATAACTGGCATGAAGGTACCCCTTGTACAATTGAAACCAACTGTATTTATGAAGGTGTAGGCTTTTTTCAGAAAAATAGCACACCCAAATAAAGCACATCAAAATCTTGTGAGAAACGATATACCAGAAAACCATTCTGAACATACATTGAAATGAAAAAATATGAGCACATTATCGGATGAACAGCTACTTCAAGAGCTTGAAAGGCGATTTAAAGACAATAAAGAGTCCTTGAATCAGCTTCAAAAGCTCACTCGTGAACTCAAGGAAGTTAATTCAAAACTTGAGGAGTCTGAGGCCATGAAAACACACTTTATCTCCAATATTACCAACGAGATAATCAACCCCTTTGCAGCCATTTTGGGGTTAAGTCGCAATATTCTTGATGTACAGAAGGAGGATTGGGATAAAGTGATATCCATGGTACATCTAATTCATTCAGAAGCTTTCCACCTTGACTTTCAGTTGAAAAATATATTTTCTGCTGCTAAGCTGGAAGCGGGCGAGTGGATGCCTGAAATTATGAATGTGGATATGGGCGAGTTGATAGACAGCTTACTGGATTCCTTCAGATACGAAGCTGAAAAGAAACAGCTTTCACTGGAAAAAGAAATAGAAACTCCTGGAAGTACCGTTGAAGGATTTTACTTTCCTACCGATGCCGAAAAGCTAAAAACAGCCCTTTCAAACTTGTTGAGCAATGCCGTTAAGTTTAGTTATGATAAGGGCAGGGTGGTGGTGAAAGCCTGGAAGCAAGAAGCGTTTTTATATATTTCAGTTACTGATTTTGGGGCAGGGGTTTCGGAAAAAAACAAAAAGATAATTTTTGACCGGTTCAAAAGGCTGGATACAGGCATTAACTCGATTAACAGGGGGCACGGATTGGGACTTTCGGTAAACAAAGCCATTATTGACCTTTTGGATGGCAGCATCGAGCTGGAGTCCTCTCCTGGTCAACAAACCACTTTTACTATAAAACTACCGGCAGGCCAGGCATCGGATATGGTAGATTCTACAGCCAGCGATGGTAATGAATTTTTGTTTGATAGCGACAGTGATGAAGTTTTTTAATTAATTTGTTGATGGAGACCAAAACTCACTTCCTGTACCCATCCACTTTGTTTGCCAGCAAAGAGCCCTATCTTATAAATACCATTTTGGGTTCTTGTGTGGCTGTGTGTGTTTATGATCCGGTTCTTAAGATGGGAGGTATAAATCATTATATGCTCCCTTTTTGGAATGGCGAGGGATTGGCTTCTCCCAAATACGGGAATATTGCCATTGAAAGGTTGGTTGACAAACTCCTTGGAATGGGGTGCAGTCGTACACAGCTTGTTGCCAAAGTTTTTGGAGGTGGAGAGGTTATCGATACACAAGTCAGCCAGTTTCATATAGGTGAAAGAAACATCAATATCGCCTACCAGGTGCTTAAAGAACAAAAAATTCGTATCTCAGGACAAAGTGTGGGAGGGAAGCATGGGCGTAAAATCCAGTTTAATACACACACCGGGGCCGTTTTGCAAAAAATCATTAGCAGGCAAAATTTGTCTTAGTAAGATAAGTTTATTTCCTTGAGTTATAACATGCTTATTAACAACATGCCAATAAGGGTAAAATAATAGGTCTGTTAAAGCCCTTGGATCAAACCATGTTAAGAAATCAACTACTACAATGGGTGAAAAAGTAAAAGTATTGATTGTAGATGACTCGGCGGTTGTTCGTCAAGCCTTGAGTGATATTTTTTCCACAGATAAAGAGATTGAGGTTATTGGTACTGCTGCTGACCCCTTTTATGCAGCGCAAAAGATTCAAAAGATAATACCTGATGTAATTACCCTGGATATAGAGATGCCGCGCATGGACGGGCTCACTTTTCTGAAAAAGATTATGAGCCAGCACCCCATCCCGGTTGTTATCATTTCCAGCCTTACTGCTTCGGGTACTGAAACAGCCATGAAAGCTCTTGAATTTGGTGCCGTTGAAATTATTACCAAGCCCCAGCTTTCCAGCCGTGAATTTTATGAAGAGTCGCGCATCAGGTTGTGCGATGTGGTGAAAGCTGCGGCCAGGGCAAAAATCAGGAAGGTAAGCAGCCGCCGTTCATCGGATCCACCATCTCACAGGGTGGAACCAAAATACTCCGCAGACTCTGTTATCTCTACCCATTCCGCCAATCAGAGTATGATTAAAACTACTGAAACAGTAATCTCCATTGGA
>SL_3KL_010_SEDDRAFT_10006245_pt1 | contig 10664 bp, 8 predicted proteins | sample SodLakKL_010_SED_2_FD_10381 | JGI IMG/M metagenome (IMG submission 10381)
GGCGATCCGATGGATGTTGAACTGGTATTGATTGAAGAGTCGCCTGACCCTGCGATATGCGGAGGTGTAAAGACTTTTACATTTCATTACACAACTGATTGTAATGATGCTGAAGGTTATTGGTCTATGATTTATCTGATTGAGGCAGATACAGAATGGCCTGTGGTAATCTCTATGCCTCCGGATATTACGATTTACAGGGATGAGAATTGCGAATATGATGCCCATCCGGATTCTTTGGCATTTGGATATCCGTTGATTGAAGACAACTGCGATCCTGAGCCTGAACTTTATCTGACATATTTAGATAATGTCATTCAGGATGATGTTTGTATGAAAATCATTGCAAGGGTCTGGACAATTTCTGACAGATGCGGAAATGTCCGTCCCGTGCCGGCCGGAAACATTATTATTGTAAAGGATAAAATGCCACCTTCATTGATAGAGGGAGCAGAGATTCCGGAGGGTGAAACCGGTTTAAATCTTTGTTTTGTAGATATTCCTGAAGGACCCACTGAAGATGAAATTGCCGCACTGTTTGAAGATAACTGCGGTGATGTAATTGTAACGAAATCAGGAGCGTTTTTTGGGAACGATTGCGGATGGGAGGTGACCTATACCTATACCATTGAGGATGAGTGTGGCAATGAGGCACAACCAATAGAGATATTTTACAGCGGCGGCAACGAGATACCACCGTTGGTAAGCTGCCCTCCAACACAATATCGTGTATTTCCGCAAGGCACAAATCAATATATTGTAGATGGTAATGAGTTTGATTTTTTGGAAGCCATCGACAATTGCGGCAACTTTCCGATGGTGTCTAACAATTTGAATGAAGCGTCTACCCTCGACGGCTTTGTTTTTGAGGCAGATACCACGGAAGTGATATGGACTGCGGTTGACGCTTGCGGATTATTTACCGAATGTTCTTTTGAAGTAATCATCTTTGCTCCGGATATCCTGCTGGAAAAAACAGGTGTTTGGGTTGATCATAATGGGGATGGATGGCATAGTGCGGGGGATAAAATCTCCTACGAATTTACCATCACAAATATTGGTGATGTTCCCCTTAATGATGTCCATGTCGCCGATGCAAATCCTGATGTTTATATTGGTGATTCATACATTGGCATGTTGGATATTGACGAGGTTGCAATACGCACGGGCGTTTATACCGTCACACAGGCAGACATTGATCAGGGCAGTTTTACAAATTATGCAACAGCAACAGGCACCTTCGACCTGATTCCTGAATTCCGGTATTATACCTCGACCGACAGCCATACTGAGATTTTTGTTCAGCATCCTTCTGTTGAGCTGATTAAATCTGCAGATGCTGACTCCATCCCACCGGGATTTGAACTGGGGTATCATCTTATTTTGCAAAACACCGGCAATATAACACTGACAGACATCATCATTACGGATACATTGCCGGCTTATACAAATTTTGTTTGGGTGAGCGGTAATGGCGTGTATGAACCACAATCAAGAACTTTGCAATGGACCTATCTTCAACTGGATGTTGGAGAGATTGTTGAAATGTCGTTTGTGGTTATGGTTAATCAGCAAGTGCCCCACGATTGGTTAATTACGAATTACGCTACTGTTGTTGCCAGCGAGCTGGAAGAAGTGAGCAGCAATATAACGGAGACCTCTATTATTCCTCCACCTGTACTTGAGCTTGTTTCGATCACTCATGTGGCCTGCTATGGAGAAGAAAACGGCAGTGCGACTGTCCAGGTAACGGGCGGTGTACCTGAAATAATCATTACCTGGTTTACCGATCCCATACAAACCGGCGAAACAGCAACGGGTCTTGCTGCAGGCGCATATACCGTGGTTGCAGAAGACAGTATGGGGTTAACCGATACATTGCTGGTCACCATTGAGCAACCACCGGGGCCGCTCAATGCCAATGCAATTGTTTCGGATGTACTTTGTTATGGTGAATCAACGGGTGCCATCACCCTGGAGGTTTTTGACGGCACACCGCCTTATCAATTTGAATGGAGCAATGGGGCTTCCACACAGAACCTGACAGGCATACCCGTTGGGTATTACCATGTGCTTATCACTGACGCCAATGGATGTACCTTTGAGCTTGATGCTTATGTGGAGCAGCCTGATGAAATGTATATCTATAATATCGAAATTGTCGGGGTGGATTGTAAATTCGATCCTTTTGGCTCCATTTATTATGAAGTGGACGGAGGTGTGCCTCCCTATTCATTTTTGTGGAATACGGGTGAAACTGTTCAGCATCTGTATGACATAATCGGGGGAGAATATGAAGTTGTGATAACGGATCAGAATGGCTGTGAATTGGTCGAAACGTTTTTTGTGGACTATCAGGATGACATTTGTGAGATACTGGTTCCAGGAGGTCTGACGCCTGATGGAGATGGAATCAACGATGTACTCTACATTGATGGGTTACACAGACACCCATTGAATTCCCTGAGTATTTATAACCGGCATGGGACGATGGTTTTCCAGGAATCTCCCTATCAGAATGAATGGGATGGTGTTCCAAACCGCGGTCGGGTTGTGACAGAAGCTGACGGGAGGTTGCCTTCGGGAACATATTTTTATGTACTTGTATTGGAACCCGGTGAGGACCCGTTAACCGGCTATATTTATTTGATCAGGTAATTTTGACTGTTTGCCAGATAATGAAAACAATTGGCACTATGAAATATTTATCAAATCTTTTCGCTGCGATAATCCTCTCTGTCCCGCTCCATGTGTGGGGTCAGCAAGAGGCTATGTTCGGGCAATACATTTTCAACAACTCGGTTATCAGTCCGGCCCAGGCCGGGGCCAATCATGAGAATCAGTGGGGGGCAATAGCCCGGAGCCAATGGATGGGGATCGATGGTGCACCCCGAACCGAATCTATCTATGCCAATCTCCGATTGCCAAGGCAGATAGGCCTGGCCTTTGGCCTCTATCAGGACAGGTTAGGGCCCGAAAAAAACCTGCATTTCATGACCGATGTGGCATATCACGCCCGGTTAACGGAAGATTGGCGTTTGGCTGGAGGTATCCGTCTGATCATGTCGAACTTCAGAATGAATTATACCGATATTCCGAATATTCAGCCCGGAGACCCGTTTTTCCAGGAAGATCTTACCTCCGGCCTTTTAATAAATGTGGGTGCCGGACTATTGGCCTACAACGGAACATACTACTTTGGCATATCAACCCCACGGGCATTTGGAAGCCACCTGGAAGTTCTGGATTCGCAGATCGGTGACGGTAATCCGAATGTCAATATCAAAGATATCGTTAGCCGGCATTACTTCGCCTATGCGGGCGCTAATTATATTTTGTCGGATGAAACCACATTCCTTCCTTCTGTTTTGGTGCGTCATGTAATAGATGCCCCTTTGCAGACCGATCTGAATGCAATTTTTGGCTACCGTAATATGCTTGAGGCAGGTGTTTTTCTGCGGTCAAACCTGGTTGAAAAACATAACCGGGTGGATGCCATAGGGTTGTTGATCGGCATACGATTTTTACCCAACTGGCATTTTGGATATTTGTATGAATATCCGGTATCTGATATAAAATTGGGGTCCAGGCAAACACACGAGGTGTCTCTCAGATTTCTCCTGGAGCCACGACATGACCGGGTTGTTATCCATCCAAGATTTTTCCTATAGACAGTTTGAAAAAACTACTGAACATGAAAAGATATATCTCACATATTTTTGCGGTTTTCTTCCTTTTGGCTGTTAATTTTGCTGCCCAGGTTGCCATTGCTCAAAGATCGGGCCTCCCGGATAATCTTACGGGGATGAATCTGAAAGAAGCTGAAAGGATACTTTCCCGGAGTATAAAACAAGGGAATGATTCACTTAAACCCGATTACGCACATATCCTGTTTTACACAGGTGAACTTCAAAAATCCCTGGCGCTTTACCGCAAAGCGGACTCCCTTGGACTTCCTATGACTCCCAGGCAAAAAGCCAACTATCAGCAAATTGCTCTGCTTATGGGACATCCTTCACCTTTTGCGGACAGGATGGAAGATTACTTTAAGGAAGTTGCAAACAAACAAGTGTCAGCCGATCCTTTTTGCGGCAACTCCGGCGAGGGAAACATTGCCTCTTTTGTTTGGCAGGACAAAGTATTCGTGACATCTTCCAGGGCAAGAACAAGAAGAGAAGCCAGAAATCATGACCTGTTTACACAAAGGCCTTTTTTGAATATATTCAGTTACACACATGATTGTGACCCTGCAGATATTGATTACCTTCCACCCGGCCTGAATACCCGCTTACACGATGGCCCTCTCGCCATTTCAGCAGATACTACACTGGTGGTGATCACAAGGAATTACAGGGAAAGAAATGAAGAGGGGATTCAAACGCTCTATCTGGCCTATTACACCAAGGAAGGTGATGAATGGAGTGATATGCAGGTGTTTCCGTTTGGTGACGCTCAGTTCAATGTAAAGCACCCGTTCATTGATAACAAAAACGGCTATTTATACTATGCCTCCGATAAACCGGGGGGGTATGGTGGTTATGATATCTATAGGTCACAATGGGATGGCGATCAATGGAGTGACCCTGAAAATATGGGCTCCGAAATAAATACCTCTTATGACGAAGTATTTCCGGTGATTGCTCCGGACGGGACTTTTTATTATTCCACAAATCATATTGAAACACAAGGCGGACTTGGGGTTGTGATGTTCAGGGATGGTGAAAGGTTTCTGATGCCGGAAGCCATGAATTCTGTTTATGATGACTTCGCTATCCAGTTTCTGACTGATTCTTCAGGATATTTTACCAGTAACAGGGGGGATGTGCCATTTGGAGACAAATTGTATTATTTTGAAATCTTGCCTCATTTCCCTTTTATTGTTAAAGTGGTTGATGAAATTACCAATGAGCCGATAGAAGATGTCAAAGTCGAGTTTACCGTAGCTGAGCCTCTGTTAAGCGGTATAGGTTATACGTCAGAAGAGGGAGAAGTAACCATCTATGAAGGTCATGAAGAAAAGCTTGAGGTTGATCTTGTTCTCAGCAAGGAAGGTTATCAGACAGCGGAAGTGACATCGGACGAGTTCGTGTTTGAAGACAACCGATGGGTGCTAAATGCCCCGTTGTTTCATCCACATGGTTATTTTGAAGTGTTTTTTGACAACCACTGGCCTGATCCCAATTCCCATTTGCCAACCACCTCCCTTACATATGAGGAAACCTTTGAACAATATATGGGCAGAATGCAGGAATATAAAAATGTGATGGCCAGCCCCCAGGAAAAACTGGAAGAATTTTTTACCCGGGTTGAAGATGGTATGGCCAACCTCCGGAGGCTGGCGGCGTTTCTGCAAAAAGAACTCAGTGAAGGACGGACATATACCATAGTTTTCACATCCCATGCCAGTCCGCTTGGAACAGATGAATACAACATGCAGCTTTCAAAGCGCAGGTTCTCCTCAGTGGAAAATTATCTGAAAGCATGGGATAATGGTGCGCTAAGGGAATTTATTGAATTGGGCATGCTGGATTATGCCAACGAACCATTCGGCTCAAGCCGGGTGCCGGCAGGTATTCCCGGTGATGAAGATGTGGAACGGGCTATTTATAGTGTTGAAGCAGCGGAGTGGCGTAAGGTAACCATCTCCTGGAGACGCTTTGTTATGGAGCCCTGATTCATCGGTAGAGTGAACACATGAACATACATACCTCTGGTTAATTGATTGTTAGTAACATTCACAAACATTTGCAGATGTAACGAAACCACTTCCTATAAAGCCAACTGCCCGCAAGCTTTGCTTTTGCAAAACCTGCGGGCAGTTCCTGTTTTAAGAATCAGTATGTTGTTGCGGATAGTGATGGCCGGAAACAACGGTTTTTTTAGAACGCCGCTCCCGCCAATACCAAAGCTACGATCGATACAAGCTTGAGGAGGATGTTGAGCGAAGGACCTGAGGTATCTTTCAAGGGGTCGCCAACGGTATCGCCAACAACCGANGCTTTGTGTGCTTCAGAGCCTTTGCCATATTCTTTGCCATTGTGAACAATCCCTTTTTCGATGAGCTTCTTGGCGTTGTCCCACGAACCACCGGCATTCGACTGCAGGATGGCCAGAAGTACGCCTGATACGGTTACACCCACCAGAAGTCCGGCAACGGCTTCGGGTCCGTGTTCCTTTCCGAAAAGGAACCAGGTAAGCACAGGTACCGCAACCGCGATTACTCCGGGAAGGATCATCTGGCGAAGGGCTGCCCTGGTGGAGATGGTAACACAACGACCGTAATCTGGTGTCCCTTCGGCAGCATCCATAATGTCTTTGTCCTCTTTACTCCATTTTGATACATCGGTGCCCTGGTTTTTCTTCATCACAGCCAGCGCCTTATTGAGCGGTTCAATGGTGGCAAACTGGTTCCTCACTTCTTCGATCATATACTGGGCCGCATCGCTCACTGCCTTGATGGTCAGTGCCGAAAATACATAAGGAAGCAAAGCCCCCACAAAAACGGTGGCGATTACATAGGGTTTTGACACGTCGATGGAACTGATGCCTGCTGCCACCATATATGCGCCAAAGAGCGCAAGTGCGGTGAGTGCTGCTGATCCGATGGCAAAACCCTTTCCAATGGCTGCAGTGGTGTTGCCAACCGCATCCAGCTTGTCTGTGCGTTCCCTGACCTCTGGCTCCAGCTCGGCCATCTCGGCAATACCACCTGCATTGTCGGATACAGGTCCGTAAGCGTCAACCGACAGCTGAATGCCAAGGTTGGACAGCATACCTACAGCGGCGATGGCAATACCGTATAATCCACCAAGATAAAATACCAGCATGATGGCAGTACCAATGATCAGTATGGGAATAATGGTGGAAAGCATGCCGATACCAAGTCCGGAGATAATGTTTGTTGCACTTCCTGAAGTAGACTGGCGGGCAATGATGCGGACAGGCAGATAATTTGTTCCGGTGAAGAACTCAGTGGAATAGCCGATCACAAGACCTGCGAGCAAGCCAACCACTGATGACATAAAAATGTTAAACCCGGTAACCGTACGTTCAACACCACCGTAAAGTACATCGGTAAATGTGATGGAAGAGGGAAAAATGTTTGTTATCAAAAGGTAGGAGAATACCACCATAATGAATGAGGATACCAATTGCGCTGCATTCAGGGCATTCTGTGGATTACCACCTTCCTTTACACGGATGAAGTAGGTTCCGATAATGGAAGCGATGATCCCTGCGCCGGCAAGGAACAAGGGCAGTACGATGGGCGAAAGTCCGCCAAACATATCGGTATAACCACCCTGGTTAAAGATGGCGGATGCACCCAGAAATGAAGCGCCAAGAACCATGGCTGCGATCATTGATCCCACATACGACTCAAAAAGGTCAGCACCCATACCGGCCACATCACCTACGTTGTCGCCAACGTTATCGGCAACGGTTGCCGGGTTTAAGGGGTGGTCTTCAGGTATGCCTGATTCTACTTTCCCAACAAGGTCAGCACCCACATCGGCAGCTTTGGTAAAGATACCCCCACCAACACGTGCAAACAATGCAATGGATGATGCGCCGAATGAATATCCGGTTACCACGGTGAGGACTCTTTCCACACTGGCAATGCTTTCAACACCAAAAAGATTTGCATAAACAATAAAGAGGATACTGAGACCCAGAATCCCGAGGCCAACAACAGACAGTCCCATTACACTACCGCCGGCAAAGGCAATGCGCAAAGCGGGATTGAGGCCGGTGCGGGCGGCGTTGGTTGTACGAACATTTGCTTTGGTGGCAATGCGCAAGCCGATAAAGCCTGCCAGGCCGGAGCTAAATGCACCCATGATGAACGATACTGCAACCAGGGGTGAAGAGGTTTCTGACCTGGTGGCAATGGCCAGCAACAGGGCAATGGAAACGACGAAAATGGATAAAATCTTGTATTCAGCCTTGATAAAAGCCATGGCACCATCGGAGATGTAGCCGGCGATTTTTATCATTTTGTCATTGCCTTTGGGCTGTTTTTTAATCCAAAGGGCTTTCGAAATCGTAAACAACACCGCTATGATGCCGATCACGGGGATGAGATACAGGTAAAAATTGTCCATGATATAATTTGTTGATTTAATGGTTATGGATGACTTATTTGTTCAGGGAAACAACCATTTTAAAAAAAAGTTTATCCGAATCTATAAATATTTAAAAAATTTTTTTGAAAAATATTTTTGCCACGAATGCACGAATGAAAAAATCAAAGGATATACCTTATAATTTATTAAATTTACCGTGAGAGATAGAATTCAATTACTTTTTTTATAGAATTTCCGCAGTAGGCTCTGGTATAGGAGTTACGGCGAACTTATAAAATGATAATCAAAGTGTTGCCGGGCATAAAGCAATTGCAACAGGAGTTTCTATGACCTTGGAAGCAGTTATAAACAGAGCAGTACCAGGAGTAGGAACCCCGATAATGACAAGGGGTTTGATTGATGGAACTAAGAGATTCATGGATTACTCAGTAAATATAACGGAAAAATAAGAAATGGGTATCGTTAAATTCATTTTTGGAGTAATAATTCTTTTTATGGGATTATTTTTCCTTATAAGGGCTATAATAAAAACATGGGGCGAGCAAGGCAAATATCGAGACCCACTCCAATCACACATGCATGCACATGGATATTTTGGTTTTGGATTCTTGATAATATGGGGAGTTTATCTGATATTTTCGTCATTTAGTTAACTATTTCAATCATTAAAAAGTATTAAAGAAAAATCACTGAGCCGGATATAAATAAGTGACCAGCACCGGACCTTGCCAGGTTAACAATCTTGTGAGCTTACAAAACAAACTGAGAAATGCCATCTACTGAACAAGTATAAGAATAATCAATTTTATCTCTATTTTTGTAAGCTTAAAAGAAAATAGAGTATCCATGAAAAAAGAAATACAAATAATCAGTGACGAAGCAATCATTATCAAAATATACGTGATACGGGGCAGGAAAGTGATGATAGACAGAGACCTGGCCCAATTGTATGATGTAGAAACCAGGGCACTGAACCAAGCGGTTAAAAGGAACGAAAAACGCTTTCCTGATGACTTCATGTTCCAGATGAACAGGGAAGAAATGCAGGAATGGAAATCACAAATTGTGATATCCAATAGGGAAACCATGGGACTGCGAAAACCCCCGCTGGTATTTTCGGAGCAAGGCGTGGCCATGCTTTCCAGTGTGCTGAACAGCGACAGGGCCATTCAGGTAAACATCCAAATCATACGGGTGTTTACCAAAATGCGTGAACTGCTCACTACCCATAAAGAAATCCTGGAAAAACTTGAACAACTTGAAAAGAAAGACTTAGAGCAGGACGATAAAATCATGCTCATTTTTGAATACCTCAAACAGTTGGAAAAGGCCAAGCAGGAAGAACTGGAATACCGCAACAGACAGCAGATTGGCTACAAACGAAACAAGGAAGAGTAAACTCTGGAAATCCATCCAGTACCCACATGGGGGAAAAACAATTCTTCATTGAATTAGCGATGCAATGGTTCTACGCTGGCTTTGAAAGTTTCCCAAGTGGTAAGAATTGTGACAAGCGTTTAAATGGTGTAATGAGCATTTTTCATTTAACTGAAATATTTCTTAAAACTTTATATGTTTCTATTTGTGAATGCTTTAGCTACCTTTATTGCCTAAATGGTATAAAAAATGCCACGAATGCACGAATGAAAAAAGCAAAGAATATCCGATAAATTATTCTTTCTTCAAGGAATACCTCATTTGACGTTTTTGAGACTTCTGAGTTTTGATGCTCTGCGACTGCTGTGGATAATTCCAAGAATAATAATTTCAGAAGCTTTGATTTTATAAATGATATTCCAACTCATGCAAACTGCTTTGCGATAAATTTTGGTTTTGGTTGGAATCTCTTCACATTCCCTATAGGCCATAGGGTTTTGCTCAATGCGATCTATGGTCTCAAATATTTTATCCCCGACACGAATGGCATTTACAGGCTGGTGTTTGATAAAGGCAATGTAACCAGTGATATCATCAATATTCTGGAGAGCATTCTCAGTTATTCTTAATGAATAAGCTTTTGGAGCTTTTTCTTCTGCGTTGCCCATCGTTGTTTGGCTTCTGTTTTACTAACGGTTGGAGAGTCTTCGGCATATTCAACCCATTTTTTGAAATTCTCTTCGCTAATTGCTCTTCCGGGCAATGCATAGGAATCTAGAGCGGGATTCTCTATAATTCGGATAAGTCGCTTATGTTCCAGATCTTTTATTGCTTTCAATGATTCAGTACCAGTAAGTTCTATGGTTAATATTTGCATAAATTCAACTTTACATTGCATTTAAATCCTGTTTGTTTTCATGGAGCACAACAATTTTCTCAAAATCAAATACCTTTATCAAAAATACGAATTATTTCAATAATCTGACTACTCTTTAATGCCTTAATGTTTAAAATAATGCCACGAATGCACGAATGAAAAAAGCAAAGGATATTAAATCCTTAAGTCTCTTCTTACTGCATACTATCTACTGCATGCTCAAATCCCACCTCCCCCTCGTTTTCACCCTTTCCACCCCGGACGTCGAACATCCAACCCCCGATATTGTTTCCTAAGTTGTAATCCGTTATCTTTGGGGTAGTGCC
>SL_3KL_010_SEDDRAFT_10006246_pt1 | contig 10664 bp, 10 predicted proteins | sample SodLakKL_010_SED_2_FD_10381 | JGI IMG/M metagenome (IMG submission 10381)
CGGCACTGCTCAAGGGATGGAAGCCTGTATAAAGCCAAAAAAACAGCAATAGGGCGATGACACCCGCTGTCACCAGAATCAGATCTTCTTTTGCTGTGTCTGTAACCGGAATCAAATTGTACTTTTTTACATTAATTGATAAACACCTAAATATCTAAATTTACAGCGAAAATGAAATGAATTTGTTACAAAAAAAATTTACCCTGAATTTATTCAATCAGACGATGTACCGTTATCTAAAAAAATTCTATCATTAAACAAGTATATAGAAATTAGTCAACAAACCTGTTTTATGTGTTTAATTGTTTTTGCTTATAAAACCTCATCTGATTATCCGTTCATTTTAGCCGGTAACAGGGATGAATTTTTTGAACGCCCGACTCTGCCTGCCCACAAGTGGAAAACAAAACCAGCGATTTTTGCAGGTAAAGATAAAAAAGCGGGCGGAACCTGGCTCGGGTTTACCGAAACGGGCCGCTTTGCTGCTTTAACCAACTTCAGGGATATGAATAATTTAAAAGAGGATGCACCTTCTCGCGGCGATATTGCAACCAGCTTTTTGCTGAACAACAACAGTGTTGAAACCAGCCTGAAAGAGCTGAAAAAGCGTTCAAAGCTTTATAACGGCTTCAACCTCATTGCCGGTACGTTTGACAAGCTCTATTATCTGTCGAACTACAGAGACGAAATTGAAGAGATTATGCCGGGTATTCACGCCATCAGCAATGCATATTTGAATACACTCTGGCCGAAAACTGTAAAAGCGAAAGAAGAGTTTGAGAATGTTATCACAGCCAATCATTTTCGCGAACAAAATCTTTTTGAGATTTTAAAAAACTCCACTACTTATCCCATCGAAATGCTACCCGAAACCGGTTTATCTGAAGATATGGAACAAGCTGTTTCATCAGCTTTTATTCAGACTGAAAATTACGGAACCCGTTCTACTTCTATTGTACGGGTTGATAGTAATCAAAACGCTGAATTGATTGAAAACACTTATAAACCGGGAACCAAAACCGTTACAAACCGGGAAAAACTTTCTTGCAAGTATATAGTAAGCAGCTTTTAGAGGTGAGTGTTGGAAATCTACATGTCAGATAATCGATTCCTGGCCTGTCGCCGGGCATTGGGTGCCGCTTTTTGGTTGGCAGCAATCTCATAATATTTTTTGGCCTGTTCTCCCTGCATTAACAACTCGGAGCTCTGACCGGCAAAATAGGCTGCAAGAGTTAAAATTTCTCGGTCCTCTGCATTTATCAAATCACTACCCAACTCAACAGATTTCGAAAACAGATCAAATGCGGTTTGAAAATCCCGGGAATGGTAAAAGGCTCTTCCGGCCCAATAATTCAGCTCATGTTCCATCACCCGGTGCTCCGGCAAACCATTTTTCTCCCAGTGCTCAATCGTTTCCCGGTAAAACGCCTTCATCGTTGCATATTCATCCAGCTGGGCCATCGTTCGCATAAACTGCCTGCGGTAGTATCCGTTGTTTGGATATTGGTCGATCAACTTTCTGAAGAATTTTTCCGCTTTTTCATAATCCTCTTCATAATTCAGCAGTATGGTAGCCAAAAAATAGGCGGCTTCAGGCCGTGCAAAAACAGCTGTTTCTGAAGCCACTTCCAACGTGTCCAGTCCGCCCTGCCGGTCGCCATCGGGTAAAAACCACGATACGGCCCTTACAACCGGATAAGCCTCCGGTATATAGGCTGAATAGTAGAGCTTCATTCCTTCGGCAAACAAATTATCGGGTAAATCGGGGTCTACTTCCATCAAGCGCTGGTGTGCCTGATACCCCCTGCGTCCAACCTGCATGCTTGTAACCCACTCTTCCCGGTTGGCGTGCATTCTGGCCACATAGCTATTCGCCACGGCGCGCACAATTAAGGCATCGGTGTGATCAGATTGCCGCCGTAACAGACGCGATGCTTCGTAATCAGCCTCTCTCATTTTGTTGATGAATTGTTCATCCATCGAGGTATTCTCCAAATCCTCTAAAATTTCCCACCAGATTTCCATTCCGTCCCAAAGTGCCCAGAGAGGGTGCTCCGGATGATCTTCCCGCCACGGTCTCATAATGTCTCGTGCTTCTTCAACATTTCGATTGTAGAGCGAATCGATCGCAGCTTTTGCATCGATGCTGAAGATGATGTCATCTATCAAAATTTTGGTTTGGCCCTGTACTGAGGGCGCTGCATATATCATAGTGACAAGCAGGAGTAAAATTTTGATGCAGCTGGATATATGCAGCCGGATATTTGAACCAAATGATTTTCTTGGTGACATATTACTTCCTTAAATGATCGAGAAACCAACCCTCCGTTAAATTCAGCACCTGCGTAAATACCGGAGGAAAATCTTCATCTTCAAACGGATGAGACGTTTCAAAGGTATGCCCTGCATTCTCAATAAGCCGTATTTCTTTCTCCTCAGCCGGCGATTTTCGGTACAATTTTTCTGAATCTTTATAAGGCACGGCCTCATCATTTTTTCCCGCAATAAACATCGACGGAATGTAAATTTCCTGAACCCGTTTTATGGCCATCAACCGGTCGGCATTTTGGATTGCATCATCGTATACATCCTTATCCATGGGCAAAATCTGGCCCGTTCTTGAATTTTTTATCTCGGTAACCCCTTTTTTGTTCCAGTCCTCAATCATTTTACTGCTCCAGCGGGTATTGTAATCAGCTACGGCCGCCCAGGTAACCAGGCATTGTATTTCAGGATATTCTGCTGCTGCAGTAATGGCAGTGTGGCCGCCTCTCGAATGCCCAATGATTCCGATTTTATCGGAGTTTAACATTACCTTCTGATTCGAAATTTCTTTTTTCTTAATAGCCCGAATCACGGATCCCACATCTTCCAGATCCTGGCTGAGGGTTTGCCGCCTGAATAATTCCGGTTCATCAAAATCCGTCATACTCTCTCCTACGCCGTTCAGCGACAGATTAAATGCCACTACGACAAAACCAGCCCGGGCAAGTTCCTCGCAGGCATCGGGGAAAGCCCCCCAATCTTTAAATCCCTTAAATCCATGTATAAAAAGTATTACCGGTAAAGCAGCCGGAGTGGGCATAACCGGTACCAGCAAATCGTAATGGATAGGAAGGTTTTCGGTTGATAAAATTTGTCCTCTGTTTTTTGAGATGCTGCTGTAACTCATGAATCTCCTTTTTTGAAGTCCAGTGTGTCAAGTTTTACGAGCCGGCGGAGATCGTTAATTTCTTTCTGTTTCAGATATCGCCAGCGGCCGGTTCGCAAATCCCGGTCGTTCAGCCCGGCATATCGGATCCGTTTCAGTTTATCCACATCGGCTCCCAGATGACCGATCATCCGCCGGATAAGATGGTTCCGGCCTTCAAACACAGTTATTATCAACCCTTTGTATTCGGTGGGTGAGCGCGATACCTTAGCCGGCTGCACAGGCCCGTCTTCGAGGGTAATTCCCGAACGAAGTTTTTCAATCTCCTCATCAGAAATTAACCGGGTGGTGGTTACCTCATAGGTTTTTTTAACTTTGAAACTGGGATGCATCAGTCGGTGAGCCAAATCACCGTCGTTGGTTAATACAAGCAGTCCCATGGTGTTTCTGTCGAGCCGCCCCACGGGATACACCCTTTGGCCGGTTGCTCCTTCTATTGCATCCATTACCGTATTGCGATCTTTTTCATCATCGGTTGTGCTGATGGTATCCCGCCCTTTGTTCAGCAAAATATATACAAATGGTTCCAGCGAAAGTTTTTGCCCGTCAACTTCAACCTGGTCCGATTTTTTCACTTTCGCACCGAGCTCATCAACCACCTTTCCGTTCACTGTAACTTTACCGGAATCAATGTATTCGTCAGCCTCTCGCCTTGAACAGAATCCGGCATGGGCAATAAATTTATTCAGCCTAACGGAATCCCTCAGATACTCTTTTTGAGCCACTCTGTCTGGGCTGGCAAGAGAGTTCCGGGATTGATTCTTTTTTCTTCGCTGTGGATTTCTGCGTTTTTTCCTGCGGTTATTATTTCCTGGTTTAGCCATGAATGCAGTTTAATATTTTTTATGGATTTATTTTCAACGAGTATCCGGTCACGATGATATACAATCAACGTTTATAGAGTCTCATCTCGTTCATCTTTATTGGTTTGTCCTTTATTGGGAACCGGATCGTAGCCGGAAGTTCCCCAGGGATGGCATTTTGAAATCCGCTTGATGCCGAGCCAGCTTCCCTTTAACGGGCCCCACTCGCGGATGGCCTCCATCGTGTAATTAGAACATGTGGGGATATGGCGGCAATTTGACCCAAGATAGGGCGAAATGGCAGCCTGATAGAATTTAATAAGGGAAATGAGTAGCCATTTAACAGATTTCCGTATCCAGTCAGCTATCAATTTCAAAGGTGGTTCCGCTTTTGTCGTCTTTTAACTGAACACCGATTTTTTGCAGATCATCTCTGATTTTATCGGAAGTCTCAAAATCTTTTCGTGCTCTGGCTTCTTTACGGATATCGATCAGCAGTTCGATCAGCTCTTCGGTTTTGGAATCATCCTGTTTGCTGTCTGTTTTCAATCCCAGAACATCAAATACAAAATCATGCACCGTTGTTTTCATGGCTTCAAACGCTTCAACCGAAACATCACTCACACTGATTTGCCGGTTGTGTATTGCATTAATTTTCGAAGACAAATCAAACAGTGCAGCTAAAACCTGAGCCGTGTTCAGGTCGTCATTAATCGCTTTTTGGCATCGATTGCAGGCATCCAGAATGTCGGCATCGGCTGGTTTTTCTCCGTTTGATGAATCCTTTGGCGGGTCCATCTTCTGAAGAAGATCCACCGCCGTCATCAGCCGGTTATACCCTTTCTCGGCAGCACTCAACGCCTCGTTCGAAAAATCGATTTTGCTTCGATAGTGAGATTGGAGCATTAAAAAGCGTACCACCATCGGGTTGTAACCTTTTTCGAGTTTTTCATGATTTCCTTCGAAAAGTTCCTCGAGGTTAATAAAATTTCCGGCCGATTTGCTCATTTTGGCACCGTCTAAGGTAATCATATTGTTGTGAACCCAGTATTTTACCGGATCATGTCCATAAGCGCTTTTGCACTGGGCAATTTCTGCTTCGTGGTGGGGAAACTGTAAATCGAGGCCTCCTCCGTGTATATCAAACTGATTGCCGAGATATTTCAGGCTCATTACGGTACACTCGAGGTGCCATCCTGGATAACCCTCACCCCAGGGCGAATCCCATCGCATAATGTGCTCGGGTGTTGCTTTTTTCCAGAGAGCAAAGTCGTGAGGACTTTTCTTCTCGTCCATACCCTCGGTATCGCGGCTTCCCGCCTGAAGATCTTCCAGTACCTTTCCCGACAGTATCCCATAAGGTTCTTCTTTCCGGTATTTTTCAAGATCGAAGTAAATATTCCTGTTCACTTCGTAGGCATAACCGTTTTCCAAAATCTTTTCGATCAGCTTAATCTGCTCAATAATATGTCCGGATGCAGTGGGCTCTATATCCGGCCGCAGACAGTTCAGGGCATCCATACCTCGGTGATAGCTGATGGTATATTTATGCACTATTTCCATCGGCTCAACCTGCTCGATGCGGGCTTTTTTCAAAATTTTATCTTCTCCCTGCTCGGTTTCTTCATGCTCCAAATGGCCAACATCGGTGATGTTTCTCACATATCGCACTTTATAGCCACTGTATTTCAAATGGCGATAGAGAACATCAAACGTAATGGCCGCCCTGGCATGGCCAAGATGAGGATCTCCATATACCGTGGGCCCGCAAACATAAAGCCCCACAAACGGCGGATTCAGAGGCTCAAACACCTCCTTCTTTCTTGACAGACTATTGTAAATATAGAAAGGAAAATTCTCGTGATCTGGCATAGTAAATTCGTTGTTTATCCCTTTATTTCATATCTGTATTTGCAAGGATATAGTCGATAAATCGCTGCTGTGTTTTTTGTGTTCTGAATTTACCACGGTAATCGGTGGTAACTGTGCTGCTCACTCTGTCCTTAATACCACGGGTTGAAACGCACAAATGCTGACATTCGATAAACACAGCAATATCTTTTGACTGAAGAGCTGATTCCAGTTCATTGGCAATCTGCAGAGTAAGTCTCTCCTGAACCTGCGGGCGTCGTGAATAATAATCCACAATCCGATTAATTTTGGACAGCCCGATTACCTTCCCCGAGCTGATATATGCTACATGTGCCTTCCCGACAAACGGCAGAAAATGGTGTTCGCAAAAAGAGGTCACATTGATATTTTTTTCAAGTACCATGTCGTGATAATCGTACTTGTTGCCAAACTTTCTGGCCGCCGGTTTATTATCGGGATTCAGGCCTTTAAAAATTTCTTTTACATACATTTTTGCTACACGGTACGGGGTTCCGCTCAGGCTTTCGTCAGTTAAATCGAGCCCCAGGGTGTGCATAATTTTGCCAAAGTGCTTTTCGATGGTCTCTATTTTTTGTTCTTCACTCAGATCAAAAGCATCCTCACGCAGTGGTGTATCCAATGATGTGGGAGTATGATCATCTCCAAGTTCCTCAGCCTCAGAATGCTGAACATCCAGGGTATCGATCAGGTTTTTTTCTTTGCTCATTTGATATTTTTTGCACTAATTTGTGAAATTTCAAAGATCATAAAAATACGGGTTCTCTGTTCAATATCATAATCAGTACTCTACGGCTGTTAAACAGTGTTTGATTACTTATTCTGATTTTTGAGCTTCGATCACTCATTCTTTTTGGCAGGTTTGAATCTGACTACCAAAACGGTATGGCTCGAAACAGAGCGTTGGTTCACTGAACCGGGCAGTTTTTACCGGGGTATCACACATCATATGGTTAATGATAATAAAGAAGATGAAACGAATCGTTAAGAATTCTATCTGAAAGTAATTAAATCGGAATCTTAAATATCAAATATTTGAATTTTTTAGTAATTAACATCAAATACAGCAATTTTTATTGAATTTTGGGTACTTCCATTGTCAATTAAATTAATATTCATTGAACTGTGCATAATGCCGCTGTAATTAGGTTTTTTCGGCAAATTTTTCGTTTATTAATAGAAACAGACTTTACTATGAAATACAAAGAGTTAATAGACCGTCTCTCTGAAAAAACCGGACACCCAAAGGTAAAAACCAGGGAGATGCTCGAAGATACTGTACAAGTTATTTCGGAGCATCTATCTCAGGGGAAAGGAGTGTCTGTACCCGATCTGGGCACATTCGGTACAAAAGTAAACACTGAAAAAAAAGTTTATAACCCCCATTACGAGGCCTTTTTGATGGTTCCTCCCAAACGAACCGTCGAATTTAACCCATCATCCAAGCTTAAAGAAGAAGTAAAGTATCTGGAACAAACCGATGAGTGAAAAAATCACGTTTAAAGAGCTGGTAGAACTCATCGCCAAGCAGTCTCAACAGAGTCAGAGTTCTGCAAACAGTTTTATTCACGAGCTTGTGCAAATTATCGAAAGCGGACTGAAATCCAGCGGCTCAGTCAGTATATCCGGTTTTGGGAAATTTGAACTTCGGTGGATGAATGAACGAACGGGAACTCATCCGCAAACCGGCGATGAAATTACGATTCCCGGACAGAACAAGGTGGTTTTTAAACCTTATAAGGCTCTTCGTGAAGAAGTGAATGTCCCCTTTGCCGGCTTAAAATCACGTATTATAAGGGAAGAAGTTGATGAAGCCATACCGCCGGCGTCCGGTACCGCAGAAAATAATGGTAAAAATGAAACGATCGACGATCTGATTATCGAACGGGATAATCCACACTTCGTTCCCCCCAAAAAACAGACAGCAGAAACCAACGGAAATAAACCGGTTGCTGCGAAACTGCCCGATGAGTCCAAACTGGCTGAAGAAGTTCAAAAATCTGGAAATTACAAATGGGCATATGCCGCCGCAGTAATGATTGCTCTCATCGCATTCATACTATTGTTTTTTATGATGCAACGTGATTCTGATACGGCAGAAACACCAACTACCGTACAAATGGAACAGGTTACTCCTCCGATTGCTGAAGAGACAACCCCGGCTGATGATCCTGATCCCGGCATACAAACCGAATTTGAAACCCAAAGTTTTACGGTTGAGCCCGGCCAGTCTCTCTGGACAATTGCTGAAAATCAGCTCGGCAATCCTTATTTATGGCCGGTACTCTACAATCTAAACAGAGACTTGCTAACCAACCCCAACCAACTGCCGGCAGCTTCGGAGCTGGATGTTCCATCTATTTCCGACCCGGAAAACCTGAACGAATTTGAACGAGAACAGGTAGCCCTGGGATATTTCTCGCTGTATGAATGGAACCGTGAAAATAACCCGGAAGAAGCACGCTATTTTCTTTGGGCAGTCGGAGTTTTTTCGCCGGAATTGCTGGCTCAGCCCCCATCTGAAGCCGATCCCGATGATCTGGCTTTTGCAAGAAACAGATAATTCATCTCGAATATAAAATGAACAAGGAGTTTTATGATACGTCATATTGTTATGTGGAAATTAAAAGAAGAGGCTTCCGGAGCCACCAAAGAGAAAAATGCAGAAAAGCTGAAACTGATACTTGAAGGCCTTCGCACAAATATCGACGAAATTAAAGCCGTTGAGGTGGGTCTCCAGATCAATCCGGATAATGACGAAGCTTATGATGTGGTTTTGATCTGTGATTTCGAAAATAAACTTGACTTCCAAATGTATACCCGAAATCCGCATCATAAAAAGGCCATTCGATTCATCGAATCTGTAACTGAAAAGAGAAGGTTTGTGGATTATCTGGTTGATCTTTAATCTCTGCACTTTTTATTCCAATTATCCAGAGTCAGACTGTGAGAATAATACCCTCAATTGTTGAAAAATGGAACGGCAAGACCCGCATAAATTGGAAATTACCGGTGTTTTGGACCTGCATCCGTTCAAACCGAAAGATTTATCCACACTGATCGACGAGTACATTGATGCATGCCTGGAGAGGCAGATTTATCAGGTGCGGTTTATTCATGGAAAAGGAATCGGAAACATCCGCCGAAGTGTGCATGCGCTGCTGGACCGTAACCCGCATGTAACTGGATATCAGCTTGCAGACGGTTCCGGAGGAAGCTGGGGAGCAACTATTGCCAATCTTTCTCCAGAACCTGAAGTATCCAGTTCATAAAAAAGCCTCCGGAAATTAATTTCTCTCCGGAGGCTAATATTAACTCAGTTCAGTATTGCGTGAAGATTAATTCAGAAACTGATCAAACGTCAGCGATACGTAATATATGGCGCCAAGATTGGGTCCGCCATAACTCATAAAGTGCCGATCGTTCATAATGTTCGAACCACCAACTTTCACTACCGATTTCAGGCTTGGCACGGTGTAGCTAATTTGCGCATCCAGCGTTGAAATGGAGGGAACAGTACCATTGGCAAAGGTAGATGTCCATTCAAATTCATCCTGCCACCTGAGCGACAAGTTAAATCCGAGCCTGTCTGTCAGCCTTCGGTTGCCAAATGAAACATTGAATTTGTGCTCGGGCGTATTAAAGTCGAACATAAATTCATCCGTCTCATCAGTAATCAACTTATTCCAGTTGTAGTTTGCCGATAAGAGAAAGTTATTGGGCAGACTGTAATCAAAACCAAATACAGCACCATGAGATTTAACCGTCTCATCCATATTTGTGTAAACCTGGAATGTGTTGGATGCATCCCCGCTCAAAAGGGTTGGCAATGTCTCTGGGGAAATCGGTAAAACATTTCCGCTTTCGTCTTGTAACTGCCTCACCCGGAACTGGGCAATAAAATCGTCGTAGATATTATAGTAGTAGGCTGCATCCACCAGCAAACGGTTGCCCAGCAACCCTTTGTAGCCAACTTCAAACGACTGGATTTGCTCTGGTTTTACCGGGTTGAATTGGGTGAAAGGCTCCAACTCCGAAGCAGCAGCCATACCATCACCTGTTTGCAGAAGCACATTCGTAAACCGATCTACCGATTCCAGTGTAAATGAACTTTCGGTGATGTTGTACTTTTCGGCCAGGTAGGGTAACCCGCCAAGCAAACGGGCAGTAAGTACATTCAGGTCGATATATTGCCCCTGAGTGGTTGGATTTCTAAACCCGGTTTGATAGGATGCCCTGATGTTTTGGTTTTCCGTAACGCGAATGACAGATGAAAGGCGCGGATTAAACTGACCATCAAAGTTTTCATTTTTATCGTAACGGAGTGAACCTGTAAGGCGAAGTCGGTCTTCAAAAAGGGATTTTGAAGCCTGTAAAAATCCACCATATTCATTGATATTCACACCGCCGTCACCATCATCAAAAATGGTACCGTTTGAACGAAGCTGATATTGCCTGAAGCTCAGGCCCAACTGAAGATCGATAAAAGAGATTTCATTCTTGAAATTATAGACACCTTCAGTATGCAAAAATCGGGATTTGTCGTTAAACAGTGCACCATTTGGGATAACATCATTCATAGCACTGGATTTTGCATCTTCAAATGCCTGTGTTCCGGGTTCAATACGGTTCGCATCAGCTCCTGCAATACCTAATTGTTGATTCCCGGTTCGTGCCCAGTTATGGAGATTATTCAGAGTTTGAGTATTGCTTAGCAATGCTTGTACATTATTCGGATCATAGTTTGGAGAGCCAAATGT
>SL_3KL_010_SEDDRAFT_10006248_pt1 | contig 10663 bp, 7 predicted proteins | sample SodLakKL_010_SED_2_FD_10381 | JGI IMG/M metagenome (IMG submission 10381)
CTTTCCTTTCCTTGCCTTGTAGGACGCTGCGAGGAAAGGAGGCTTCACCACTTTTAACCAGAGGCAGTCGGATTGTGGAATGTGCCTGGCATTAAGTCTTTTTTGACGGGTGTTGCTTTTTCACTTTTTACACACAATCAGGACGCTGCTTTCATTGGTGTGTCTTATAAAAACATTTTCAATCGGTGAAGATTTTTGCATCACAATGGCTGATAAGCCAGTTCTTTTAGGGGATTATTTTGAAACTGCAATATGAGCAGGTAGTGTTAAATCACCAAAACAGATCGTTTAAGTCAACTAATTTAGTCTGACATCTTAAGGTCAATCATTATTCAGTGATTGGGTTGGAGGAGCGCATATGAGTGATATAACCGTTATAGGATTAGGAAAAATGGGTTCAGCTTTAGCCGAGGCATTATTAGAGGGCGGTTATCAAATCACGGTGTGGAACCGTACAGCTTCTAAAGCCGAGCCGCTTATTCAAAAAGGAGCCGTCCTTGCGAAGGATCCGGCTTCTGCAATAAAAGCCAGCCCGATCTTTATTGTCTGTGTGCTCAATTATGAGGTAACTAGCAGCATTCTCTCTGACCAGCAAGTTCTGCAACACTTACCTGGAAAAGTGATGATCCAGCTCAGCAGCGGTACACCTTTGGAAGCTGTTGAGAGTGAGCGTTGGGCACATGCCAATCGTTTACAATATCTTTCGGGTGAGATCATGGTCTATCCAGACCAGATAGGCACCGAATCGGGTGGGATATTGATCGCAGGAGAGGAATCTCTTTTCGAGCGTTGTGAACCAATCCTAAAAACTATGGCAGAAAAAACTGTTTATCTCGGCGGGCAAGTTGGTGCGCCGCTTGCTTATGGTTGGGCGATGGGTTCTATTCTGTTCGGTGCGTTGCTGGGGGCGCTGAATGGTGTTCAAATCTGCCAAGAGGAAGGTATTGATCTCGAGTTCTTTGCCAACAGGCTGCTCGAAGGTGATATGGATACTATCAGTAGTGGGGTGCAAGATTTGCTCAAGCGAATTAAAAATGAAAAGTATGATGAATCCCAGGGGTTGTTAACCGTGGGGGCTGATGGCGTTGAGCACATGTTGGCTTATGCAAAGCTACGGGGCCTGCATACTGAATTCTCAGAATACCTGGTGAAGGCATTTTCACAAGCGATTGATGCTGGGTTGGGTGGTGAAGATATGGCGGCGATGATCAAGGTCTGGCGAGGAAAATCCTGATCACCAGAAAGCCTTAAGGTTGTGTGGTATCAGTTTTGTGTGATGAGCTTGTCATTATTTCGAGTTGATTGTGCAACAACACCTTGTAGGTTTGAAGTCAGAAAGGGACCGCGTTATAAACCTTCTGGATCTGATGGGCAAAATCGGCAATACTATAGCGGAGGGATAGGGGTTCAAGAACTTCTACCGCACCGCCAAAACCTAGCAAGTGGGTGCGGGCATCTTCAAAACTATCAAAGTGGAGGGTCATTGCTTGCCAATCTGTATCAGGTATGGCGGGGGGATGTGATAATGTGTCAGGTAGGTTGTCTTGCAGCAATAAAAGCAGGCGATCAGCCAGAGCTGGCGAAACTAAAACATGCACTTCGAANATATGNCGACTTTTCTCGTAAGCCTTGCACCAACTTTGCCAAAAAGAAACCAGGTCAAAATTCTCTGGGCGTTGGAAGTGGTGGGGCAATATTTCAGCCGATAGAACCTGTCCAACTCGCCGGACGTACACATGTTCGTTAAAACCGTAAACCAGGTGCCAGATATTGGCTTTTGCCACAAGTCCATAAGGCGCCACAATCTGTTCGCCGATCGTGTTGAAATCACCCTGGTAGGTGATCTGAACAAGTCGATCATCCCATACAGCCTGCTTGATGGTTCCCAGGTGCGGTAGGCCTTCCTCAGATTGGAACCACCAGGTTGCATCGAGGTGCAGGCGGTTATGCGCTTCGGTTTGAGTTTTGCGCATGGTGGGAGGTACTGCCGCAGCCAACTTGAGCAGGGCAGCTTTTAGCTCGTGACCGACACCCAGGTTGACTAGGGCTTCTGGGATGTTGAGCATTGATAAGGCCTGGACCTCCTCGGTCTTCAGACCGGTCAGATCTGTTTGATAATCCTCGATCAATGCAATTCCACCGCCTGGGCCAGTATCTGTATAGATTGGAATACCAGCTGAGTTAAGGGCGATCACATCCCGGTAGATTGTGCGCTCAGAAACTTCGAGTTCTTCAGCCAGCACACGCGCTGTTAACCGCCGGTGGGTTTGTAAAAGCATCAACATGGAAAGTAATCGGTCTGCACGCATTTGGTTCAAGCTCCTATATGAATCGGTCGATCGCAGGTTCATAAGCCTGCCCAGTTCCATTTTACACGAAAACCCTGACATAAGATGTCAGGTATTTAATGTTAAGATGTTGGTGTACATTTGACACGAACCTATGATTAACTAAGGAGATTGTTATGGTAAAACGTGATGTTCGTATTGAAACGCTTCCCTCATTACGGGTGATCAGTGCCTATGGTTTTGGTACGCAGCCAGAAGAGATTGCTGCTGGTAAAATGGAAGCCTTTTTAGAGAATAAAGGGCTGTTAGAAGGTTATGGTAGCAGCATACCGCATTATGGCTTTAATAACCCCAGCCCATCATCTGGCAGCCCGAATTATGGTTATGAGATTTGGGCGGTGGTTCCGCCTGATCTGGAGCCCGATGGCGATCTGCGGGAAGTGTTGTTTGATGGTGGGCTGTATGCTGTGACGCGCTTTATGGACGTGTCACATATCAGCCAGGTTTGGCGTGAGATGGTCGAATGGCGCGAAAACAGCCCTTACCTGAAAGGTGATCATCAATGGCTGGAACATCTGCTCAATCCGCTGGAGCGTGACCCTGGAAAGATGGTTTTTGACCTCTACCTGCCGATTAAGGATGAATAGTGAATGGAGAATGGAGAATGGTGAATAGTGAATGGTGAATGGTGAATGGTGAATAGTCCTAAAGGAGGCTCCGCACTGAATGGGGAATGGTACTACTTCGTTATGCTTCGTGGAACCCCGTTCTCAACAACCGATTGAGCCGGCCTCCTGACCGGCGAAGTTGTAGGGCGGGGTGGGGTTTTCACCCCGCCGTTATCAATAAATGTAGGGTGCGCACCATTAACGTTGAAAAACGTTTACAGATCACAATACCAGCTTTCAGCTGTCAGTATCAACTACCTTCTACAAGCCAAACAGAGTATAATACCCTCACGTTTCACAAGCAGGAGTTGTATATGATTGATATGCGTCTGTAAATTTCTTATCGTTTTGGGAAGCCGATCACCGGTTGATTTGCCGATGGCTTTCCCTGGGTTTTTCTTTTAAGAAGGTAGGCGCATGTGTTATCCGTACAAAACTTATCAAAATCCTTTGGCTTAAAAGCCGTTCTCAAACAAATAAATTTCAACTTAAACCGGGATGAATGTGCCGCGCTGGTCGGACCGAATGGCTGCGGCAAATCCACCCTGTTAAACATCATTGCTGGTGAGGATGTGCCAGAAACAGGCCGTGTTGCCCTGACCCCAGCAGATCTGCGAATTGGCTATCTGCACCAGGGCATCCAGTTCGACGAAAATGAGACCGTGGGCAATTACCTCAACCGGTTTTCTGCCACTTTGGANGAGTCNCTGTGGAGGTTGGAAGAATCCTGCGAACAGNTGGCACACAACCCCGACGACCCAGAGTGGATTGCGGCCTATGAGGGTGCGATCCGAGACCTCAACCGGGCACAGGAGATGGAAGGCTCCCGTAAATCGATCCTGGCGGGATTCGAGCTGCTTGAGCTGCCCCAGGATACCCCCATCCAGGCGTTGAGCGGTGGGCAGAAGGTGCGCCTGGCCCTGGCTGGAGTCTTGCTTGAAGCCCCCCACCTCTTGCTGCTCGACGAACCGACCAACCACCTGGACCTCGACATGCGTGCCTGGCTGCAGGAATGGACGCTCTCCTACCAGGGCGGCATCCTGCTCGTCTCCCATGATCGCGCCTTCCTGGATGCGGTGGTGGACAAGATCATTGCCTTCCCACCGAATGGGGAAGGTGTACGTGAGTATCCGGGCAATTACAGTCAGTACCTGGACACCCGCCAGGCAGAATTTGACACAGCCATGGCAGCCTTCAAAGACCAGCAAGACGAGATCAAACAGTTAAAAAAAGCCGCCCGGGGAGTGCGCAGCCAGGCTAAACCGCACAAAGGGGGTAAAGCCGATGCCAAAAACACCGATGGATTTTCGGTAGGTTTCTTTGCGGACCGCAGCGCAGATACAGTCCGCCGTGCCAAACAGTTGGAGAAGCGCATCGCTTTTCTACAAGGGGAGGGTGCGGTTGAGAAGCCCAGCCATGCCTGGGAGATGCGCATGGACTTTTCCAACCTCCCGGACAGCGGACAGATTGCCCTGGTACTCGACCGGTTGGAAATTGGCTATGAGGGTACGCCACTGCTGCCACCCATTACCCAGACCGTCACCCAGGGACAGCGCATCGCCCTGGTGGGTCCCAACGGTGTGGGAAAAACGACGTTGTTCAGGACATTACTTGGTGAGATAGACCCTGTTTCAGGTGGTTTAAGGTTTGGTGTTGGGATTAAGCCCGGGTATCTCTCGCAGGAGGGTGAGCGGCTTAAGCCTGGTTTGACCGTGCTTGAGACACTGCAGCAAAATTCCTCACTGAGCGAGCACTCTGCCGCCCGCACCTTCCTGCACCGGTTTTTGTTCAAGGGGGATGAGGTATTCCAGCTGGTGGAAACCTTATCGTACGGTCAGCGCTCGCGCTTGATGCTGGCCCTGCTGGTGGCGCACAATTGTAACCTGCTGTTGCTGGATGAACCCCTCAACCATCTTGACCTGCCCTCACAGGAGGCTTTTGAAGCAGCCTTAAGCGGGTTTGACGGCACCATCCTAGCCATCGCGCATGACCGTTATTTCATTGATCGTTTTGCCCAGGTGATCTGGCATTTCTCCAGCCAGGGTTTGACGACCGAACTAACCCAAGCCGAAGTCGCCCATATCATGGGGGATTAGGAGCAGTTGTGGATAAACCTGTGGAAAGCTGTGGGTAATCTTACCAATCCAGTGTATAACCGCCTGGTTATTGGGGATAAGATGGGCATAAAAGGAGAGAGCCAGGTACGCCGCGCCTGGCTCTCTTCAGAAGGAGAAAAAGATGTTTGTGAAACTGTTGTGTAGATAGTATAGCGAATGGCGAAAGTGTTTGCTTGACGCGTGCACTCCAATTGCCCTACGATTGCTCTACAGGTTGGTGAATGGGGAATGGGGAATGGTGAATGGTGAATTGTGAATTGTGAATGGTGAATTGTCCTAAAGGAGGCTCCGCACTGAATGGGGAATGGTGAATGGTACTATTTCGTTATGCTTCGTGGAACCCCGTTCTCAACAACCGATTGAGCCGGTCTCCTGACCGGCGAAACGACACTGTAGGTCACGTTTTCAACGTGACGAAAATGTTTACTGGTACTGTTTTCATGGTTGGGCATTAATCTGGAGACCTGCGGTCATGGGCACACGCTGGTCCTTTCCTTACAGGACGCTGCGCAGTCAGGAGGCTCTGCACTCGGGAGACCAGCGTGATCAGGGGACTTTGTTTAATTGTTAATGGGAATCTTGCTGAACACATGGTGGTGAAGATTGATTTTTAGAGCCCCGGGGTTAACAAGATATATGTCAATGTTAACTTTCAGCTTTCACCTTTCAGCTTTCAACTTTCAGCTCATCAGCTATCAATTATCAAAAAACAACCAGGGGTTGATGAACTCATTTTGATAGCGAATCTCAAAATGAAGATGCACACCGGTGGAATTCCCCGTGCTGCCCGCCAGGCCGATCGGCTGCCCCTGGAATACATAGCTGCCCACCTCGACCAGGATCGTGTTCAAATGGGCATACAGCGTCTGGTACCCGTTCAAGTGCTCAATCATGACCATGTTGCCGTACCACACATTGGAATGATTTACCCTGATGACCTTACCGCTGGCAGCTGCAAAGATCAGGTCGTCTGCGCTGGCGGCAATGTCAATGCCGGGGTGGGCTGCTGTAAAGTTATAGCCGCTCAGCCAGCGCTTTTCTGCCGGCCACACAAAGGGCACGGGGTCTTCCCATTCAATATCGGCACTCCCGGATTGAAGCCATTCGGACGCGATTTCTTCTGTCGTTGGCACAGGAACTGGTTCGGGTTCTACGTTGATCACCGCCTCTTCTGCTGGCGGAAGCGTTTCTTCAACGGCTGCTTCCTTTACAACAATCACGTCTTCTTCAACACTGGGCAGTGCTTCCTCTGCTGTGACTTCGGCTAAGCGCAGGATTTCCCTGGCTGACTCGGCGGCCTGATTGTCGTCAAAGGTCTCATTGCTGAATGAACCAACAGCGGCATAGTTGTTTTTGATACCTTCCAGCTTGATCTCGATTTGCCCTTCACCGACCAGCGCGGGGGGTATGTATAAGACCTTGAAAAAGGTACCCGTTTCCTTGGTGTTGACCGTGGTGATATCGACCGAATTTTCATCGCTTGCAGCCAACGGACGCAAGCTGACCTGAATCTCTAAAAAGGGTGGGAAATCGTGGGCAAAGACCAGCACGTGTAAATCTTCCTTGGCGGATAGGACAATCAGCCCGGGTTCGTCAACAGATTGGGCGGAAACAGGTTGCGGCGTCAGTAATAGCCCCAAGAGGATAATTGAGAAAAAGAGAAGGATAGCTGGAAACGGTTTTTTCATCGCATATTCGCTAAACCATAAACTTACGGATAACTCAATAAATTATACGCTAAAGCCAGTCAAATATCACTATTTAATCGCTTGTGAAGGCATTTTCTGCGTTAAAGCTCCGTGAATATCTAATAATCTGGCTCTAAAAAGCACCATCGGCGCATAGAAAGGTTTTATTCGTGAAAATTACCATTAAATAATGGCCTAAAGCACCTGCCTGCCAGTCAACCACTAATCGAATCAGGTGTTAAGGAAGATGGCTTCACAGTCTGGTCTGGTTTTGGATGATTTGGGAGAGTTCTCTGCGATGGGGGATGGTCAGGAAAGTTTCTTGTGTCGCCTCGGGGGTTGCGTTTTCAGTGAGGCGTGAGAACATCTGTTGGGCGTATGCCAGGACTTCCCTGGCGGCAGGTCTGGCCCTGTTTTTGAGGGCGTTATAAACCGATAGATAGACGCTGAAGGGGTCATCAAGGCTGTCAAAGCTGAGGTCTTTCAGTGATGGCAGCAGTGTGAGGGCCAGGTTATGGGCAGTATCAAAAGACCCTTCTGACAGTGCCAGGTGGATGCAAGCTGCAGAAATGGTTGGGGGTAGGTCTTGTTCATCTCTAACTCCAGAGGATTGCCGGGAGGCTTCCTGCAAGCAGGCACGGGCGGATTCTTGCTGACCAACTGCCTGCAAAACACGGGCTTTGAGAGCCAATACTTCCGGTAGGATGTGCAGATTATGATCCCTGGCGATGTCTTCGGCGGCATAGAGGTGCTGCAGAGCGCCTTCATATTCGCCCTTCCAGTAGCGCAGGATGCCCAGGTTGCTCAAGGCTAGGGCTTGTTGAAAAGGACGCTTGTAACTTGAAAACACTGGCAGTGCTTCAGAAAATGCTAGCACGGCTGGCGCCAGCTGCCCTTGGAATTTGTCAATCACCCCCTGCCCAAAGGTAAGCTGGCCTGCATCCACGGGGTCTGTGAACTTTTCGTTGAGATGTTGTGCTTTCTGGTTGGTCGCCAGAGATCGGTTGAAATGCCCCTGATTGGAAAGACATGCACTCAGTCCGATCAACAGCGCTTGCATATGGCGGGAATCTTCACTGACCAGCTTTTCATCAAGAGCGGTTTTATAGGCAGTCATGGCTTTCTGGTATTGATGATCGTTGCAGTAAGCCGACGCCAGGGCGATGATCCCAGCTGCCACCAGACCTTTGTCCCTTGATTTGACAGCCTCGGTTAACCCATCGTAGGCACAACGCACAGCTGCGAGGGTGTCTCCGGTCTGTAAGCTGAGAGAAGCTTTACTTTGCAATGCCCCTGCCAGCAGGTCGGTGTGACCCAGCTCTTGGGCGATGTTGTGAGCTTTTTCGCTCATCCCGTGGGCGGTCTCACGGTTGGCGCATTTTTCCGCCAAATGGGCATAGGCTAGTGCGATGCTGCCCAGGGCCAGCGTTTCTTGATCGGAGCGCCGGGGCAGTTCTTCGAGCGATGCAGCGGTTTTCTCCAGGAGGGTGCAGCCCTCAGCCGCTAGCCCCAGTTGAGCAAACATCCTGGCCAGGGGCATGCAGGCATGGGTCAGCAAGGGGAAATCGCCACCGCGATGTGCCAGCTCCCAAGCATGGATCATGTTGGCCTGGTCGCTTTTAATTAAGTTGATCGGGTAACGAGCAAAAGCCATTTCCTGATCCAGCTCGATCAATTTATTAAGATAGAAAGCATAATACTGGGTTGCATACCGTTCCGGCAGGTATTCCTGCTGCTGGTTCAGAAAGTCTTGTGCCAGGTAGTGGGGGGAAAACTTCATATGCAGCAGCGAGGATTCAACCAGGGGTATCAGCCAATCGGTGTGCTCCTGGGTGATGCCGCTAAAGGTGTCCTTTGTAAAGCTTCCTTTAAACAGTGCGGAAGCCAGGGCGATCTCTTGTGATTTTGGTGGCAGGTTTGACCAGATGTAATCAAACACCGGCAGCATCTCTCTAGACAGGGCTGCTGCGGTGGGTGTGGCAGGGTCTTTTGAAGTGTCTCCAAGGATAGTACCCATGATCTCGGTCAGGGAAATGTTTCCCAGCTGGTAGGCGATGTTCTCAATCCCCAGGGGCATACCCTGCACCACCCGGCAAATGTGCGTGACCTGCTGGAAGTTGGTCTGATTGATCCTGAATCCCGGCTGCACCCTTTGTGCCCGGTCTTCAAACATTTGCAGGCTGGTGTAATGGGCAACGAAATCAGGGTTGTAGACCGAGGGCGAGCCCTCACGAGTCGGGAAAGCCAGGCCCTTCAGCTCGAGTAACATCGGGTCGGGGATATCTATCGGTTGGCGGGAGATGACCAGCAGCTTGATATTGGAAGTTGAAAGGAGTAAATCCGTTGTGAAACTAAGCTGCCATTCACGGGTATCTAAATTGTCAAGAATTAATACCATCTCGCGGTTGGTCAGGGCATCATGCAACTGGGAAACATAGGTCTTGTCGAGGGACAGTTTGGCTCGTAAGCTGTACAGGATCAGCTTGCTGACGTTTTCAATACTCACGTCGTCCTGGCCTGCATCTGTCCCATGCAGATCGAAATAATGGATGCCGTCTTTAAACGCTGAGGCGATCGCTTCAGCCGTGTGGATGGCCAGACGGGTTTTGCCGATCCCCTTGTGACCAACCAGATTGATCCAGCGCAATTCGGCGTCCTTCAGCCACAGAGTCAGCTGGCGGGTTTCAGCTTCCCTGCCAAAGAAACGGGTCTGGCTGGATGGCAAGGAAGTCAATACCTGGTTGGGGATGTGGACTTTGAGGTTGTTGTAGAATTCCGTGATCAGCGCGGAGGGGGTTGCCTCGGGGAACTCCTGCAGTCGTTCTTGATAATTATGGTAAGCCTGGATGGCTTGTTCTTGTTGTCCTAAACTGGCGGCCAGGCGCATTTGCAGCAAGACAGCGGATTCGTTCGTTGGATCGATGGCTATGATCCTTTGGACGGTTTCCAGCGCATCCTGGTGTTGGCGTTCTTTTTCGTACAATTCTGCCAGGTGCAGCAGGTATTTTATGATTGTTTGACGGTAATGGGCTTGTTTGCTTTCCTTCCAGGCCTCAAATTGGGGGATGTTTGTCGTGAAACCCTCTAAGAATTCGCCCCGGTAGGCATCCACCGCGGCTTCAAGCGTTTCCTGGTCTGCCTCAGGGCTGACGGCGTCGACCAGTTCCAGGTCCAGATAAGCGGATGGCGGTAGTTGAAAGCACACAGCCTGGCGGTCAATCTCCAGGCAGCTTTCAAAATCCTGCTTGAGATGATAGAGCGCCGTGCGCAGGTTGTTTTGGGAAGAGATCAGGTTGAAGTCGTCCCAGAAGAAGCGCGCCAGGTCATTGCGGTTTTGTTTACTGCCTTCAGCCACCAGGTAATACATCAGCGCCTGGGTTTTTTGCGTGTTGAACCCATCCAGCTGAGCCTGGTGATGCCAGATCTCGGGCTTACCGAATAATCTGAATTGCCAATCCATTGATTTTATCGATTCCAAACCATTTTTGTGTGTCATTTAACGTTGATTTTACGTGTGCTTTTTGTTTTTCTATACTAATTTCAATAATGATCTGTGCAAGAACTGTTCCTATTATTTTGGAGAAAAATTGCTCAATTTCTCAACGGTAGTTAAACGGCAAAAAGAATTTAAAAAGGATATTATTTGTCTAAACTCGGTGTGGTTTCCATGAAAAAATGATTTTTCGCCATGATATTTCGTCAAAAAAATGAAAAACGAGCATCTATCACTGACAAAATATCATAAAACTGACAAAAATACAAGAGCAAATTTAAATTCAACAGATTATTTATTTTTCCCGAGGAGACAACAATGAACCTCTCAAAAATCTACACCAGCAAGAAGTTCCGCTCAGCCTACCACGTCATCATAGCGGTGATCACCCTCACTTCGATGATGTTGG
>SL_3KL_010_SEDDRAFT_10006249_pt1 | contig 10662 bp, 12 predicted proteins | sample SodLakKL_010_SED_2_FD_10381 | JGI IMG/M metagenome (IMG submission 10381)
ACATCGACCCCGACCTCGATCACCGTGGTGGCCACCAGCAGGTCGATCCCGCCGGCGCTGAAACGCGCCATCACGTCCTGCTTTTCGGCCGGCTTCATGCGTCCGTGGATCAGACCGATGGAAAATCCCGGCAGGCTCCGGTCCAGTTCCTCGGCGGTGGACTCGGCCGCGCGCGCCTCGAGCAGATCGGATTCCTCGATCAGCGGGCACACCCAGTAGGCCTGGCGCCCCTCGGCCAGTGTCCGGCGCAGCCGCTCGACGATTTCCTCGCGTCGCCCCTCGCTGATGGCGACGGTCGTCACCGGCTTGCGGCCGGGCGGCAACTCGTCGATCACCGATACGTCCAGCCCGGCGTAGGCCGTCATTGCCAGCGTGCGCGGAATGGGGGTGGCGGTCATGACCAGCTGGTGCGGAATATGATCCCCGCTGCTGCCCTTGGCCGCCAATGCCAGGCGCTGGTGCACCCCGAAGCGGTGCTGTTCATCGACCACCACCAGCGCCAGGTCGCGAAACGCCACACCTTCCTGGAACAGCGCATGGGTGCCGATGGCGATATCCGCCTCCCCCGCCAACGCTTCGAGTGCCTCACGGCGAGCCTTGCCCTTGACCTTGCCGGCCAGCCAGACGAGCTTCAGGCCGAGCGGCTCCAGCCAGGCCGACAAGGTATTGAAGTGCTGCTCGGCCAGAATCTCGGTCGGCGCGACGATGACCGCCTGGCGGCCGCTGGCGGCTGCCGAGAGCAGCGCATTGGCCGCCACCAGCGTCTTGCCGGAACCGACATCCCCCTGCAGCAAACGACGCATCGGGCGGTCACGGTGCACATCGGCGAGGACTTCATCGGTCACCCGGCGCTGGGCCGCAGTGGGCTCGAAACCGAGGCGCGCGAGCAGGCCGGCACGCAAGTCCTCAGCACTCTCGAGCTGCGGCGCGCGCTGCCGTGCCCGCGCCCGGTTGAGCCGGGCCAGCGCCAGGTGATGGGCCAGCAGTTCCTCGGTGGCCAGGCGCCGGACGGCCGGGTGATGACCGTCAACCAGGGCATCGAGATTCTCGGCGGGGCCCGGACGGTGAATCGTCAGTATGGCTCGCTGCAACGCCATCAGCTCATTCATGCCGGCCAGCGGATCGGACAACTCGATCTGCTCCAGCCGAATGCGCTCGACGGCCTGGTCAATCAAGCGGGTCAGCGTGGCCCGAGCCAGCCCCTGGGTGACCGGATAAATGGGCGTGAGGTGCTCGGGCAGGGGTTCGGGAGAGCGGGAATCGATCACGCGGCACTCCGGATGGGCCATTTCGAAGCCTGCGGGTCCGAACCGCACCTCGCCGAAACAGCGAATGCGGTTGCCGACCTGGAACATGCGCCGCTGGCTGGGATAGAAGCGGAAATAACGCAGCGTGACCTGGCCCGAGTCGTCGGCCAGGGTCACCAACAGCATGCGCCGACGACGCTGCACGACCTCCTGGTGCATCACCCGGCCCTCGATCTGCACCCGGGTGTCCGGGCGCACGCGGTTCATCGGGGTGATTCGGGTGCGGTCCTCGTAGCGCAACGGGCGGTGAAACAGCAGGTCGATCTCGTTGACGATGCCCAGTGCCTTGAGGCGGGCTGCCACCTGCGGGCCGACTCCCGGCAATTCATTGACCGCACGCACGTCGCCGCAGCCGGTCAGCCGTCGGTCAACACCATGACCGCATCCATCTCCACCGGTACGCCCTTGGGCAGGGCCGACACCTCGACCGTGGCCCGGGCCGGATACGGTTCGGAAAAACGCTCGGCCATCAACTCATTGACCACGCCGAACCGCCCCAGGTCAGTCAGGAAGATGTTGAGCTTGACGACATCGTCCAGCGAGCCGCCGGCCGCCTCGGCGACCGCCGCCAGATTGTCGAACACGCGGTTGACCAGCGCCTCGAAATCGCCGCCGAACACCTCGCCGGTGGCCGGATCCAGCGGAATCTGGCCGGAAAGATAGACGGTATCGCCGGCACGTATGGCCTGGGAGTAGGGGCCAATGGCGGTGGGGGCTGTGGGCGTTTCTACAGGCTGTTTAGGCATCTTGCTGAACTCCGGGGATTAGCAGAACAAAAATTCGAAATACGAAGCACCAAATCCGAAACAAAAACCAAGCACGAATTTCCAAAACGCTTCATACAGGAAGGCCGTCAGGCTGAGTTTCTGAGAATAGCGCCCAGTATAAGCATCAACTCACGCGCTTCCTCCACCAGCTCTTTTCGGATCGCTTCCAGATCAGCATTGGATCGAGTATCGACAAGGCGCAACCAGTATTGCGATTCCTTTGCCTCCTTCCTGGCAATCCGGATGCGGTGGCGAAAATCTTTCTTGCTCAGGGCCTCATTAGCCTCGATGTAATTGGCTCCAACCGAACCCGATGCCCTGATGACCTGCTTGGCATCTTCCCTATTGCCTATGGTCGTCGGAAGTCCCTTGCAGAAGCTTCTGACCGCTCGTGCAAATTCAAACGTTCGAACTTCGAGATCATAGCCAGACTTGCTGTCCGTTTCGGTCATTTGGAATTTCGAATTTGTTTCGGATTTGGTACTTCGAATTTCGAAATTTCGGGTGCGCCAGCATCCGTAATCACTCTCTCGCCACCTTCAAAACATGTCGGTTGCGCCTGAGACGGCGCATGATGCGGGCGAGCTGGTCGCGGTGGTCGACACCCAGCGTGAAGTGCAGGATGGCGGTTTCGCGGGTGGTCGAAGGCTGTTCGACGCGCTCGATGTTGGCGCCGACCTCGCTGAGGGTGGCCGACACGGAGGCCAGCACACCGGGACCATTCACGGTGACGATCTTCAGGCGCACCGAAAACACGCCGCGCATGACCGGCGCCCAGGTGACATCAAGACAGCGGTCGGAGTGCTTCTTTTTCAGCTCCGGGACGTTGGGGCAACGCTGGCGATGTATGACCAGGCCCTTGCCCGGCGACATGTACCCCATGATCGGATCGCCCGGCACCGGGTGGCAGCAGTTGGCATAGTCGATTGCACTGCCCTCTGTGCCGCCGATGGTCAGGGTTTCGGTCGCCGCCTCCTCGCTCTGCCGGCGCTGGGTCAGCGGCAGCAGCTTCTGGGCCGCCACGGCGGCGAGCATGTCGCCGCGGGCGATGCGGATCAGCAGGTCCTCGATGCGATCCAGGCCGAGTTTTTTCAAGTAGCGGGTCAGGCGACGTTGCGAAACCCGCTCCAGCGACGTACCGCGCCGGGCCAGCGCCTGATCAAGAAGCCGATCACCGACGGCGACCGAATCGGCCTGTTCCAGGTTCTTCAGGTACGAGCGAATCGACGAACGCGCCTTGGAAGTGACGACGAACTCCAGCCACTCCGGCTCGGGCGCTGACCCCGGCTCGGTGATGATTTCAATGGTCTGGCCGGTTTCCAGCTTCGTGTTCAGCGGGAGTTTTTCCTTGTCGATGACCGCGCCGATCGCCTCGTTGCCGACATCGGTATGAATGGCGTAGGCGAAATCGAGGGCGGTGGCATCGGCCTTCAGATCGATGATCTTGCCGCGCGGCGTGAACACGAAGATCTCGTCGGGGAACAGCTCGGCCTTGGCCGCATCGAGGAACTCCACCGAGTCGCCGGCCCGCGACTGCGTTTCGACCAGCTTGAGCAACCACTCGCGTGCGCGCACCGCGGTGGAGCCGTCGGGCGTGGCCTTGTACAGCCAGTGCGCGGCTGCCCCCTTCTCGGCCACCAGGTCCATTTCCTCGGTACGGATCTGGATCTCGACGGGGACATCAAACGGCGAGTTGAGCACCGTATGCAGCGACTGGTAGCCATTGGGCTTGGGCAGGGCAATGTAGTCCTTGAAGCTGCCGGGCTTGGGCTTGTAGAGCGAGTGGACCACGCCGAGTGCCTGGTAGCAATGCGGCTCGGAGTGGGTCACGATGCGGAACGCGTAGAGATCCATCACTTCGTCGAACGACAGCGACTTGTCGCGCATCTTGCAGTAGATGCTGTAGGTCGCCTTGGAGCGACCCTCGACACGGGCAGGAATGCCGGCCTCGCTCAGACGCTTCTTGAAGGCCTCGGTGATCGAATCGATGATCTCGGCACGATTGCCGGCGCTTCTGCGAACCCGACGGTGGATAACCCGGTAGCGGTTGGGATAGAGGTGGCGAAAACCCAGTTCCTCGAGTTCTTCCCTGAGCTCGTTCATGCCCAGCCGGCCGGCAATGGGCGCGTAAATCTGCAGCGTTTCGCCCGAAATGCGGCGACGCGCCCCCGGGCTCATCGCCTCGATGGTGCGCATGTTGTGCAACCGGTCGGCCAGCTTGATGAAGATGACCCTCAAATCACGGCTCATCGCCAGCAGCAGCTTGCGGAAGCTCTCGGCATCCGCCTCCTGGCGGGTCCGGAACTTCATCTTGTCGAGCTTGGTGACCCCGTCAACGAGCTTGGCGATCTGGGCGTCGAAATCGCGCTCGATATCCTCGTGTTCGAGGTGGGTATCCTCGATGGTGTCGTGCAGGATGGCCGCCGCGATGGTTTGGTGATCCATGCGCATGCCGGCGAGAATGCGGGCCACGGCCACGGGATGGAAGATATAGTCCTCGCCGGAGCGGCGCTTCTGACCCTGGTGGGCCTCGGCGCCGGCTTCATAGGCACGCAACACCACGGCCACGTGCTGCGGCTCGAGGTAGGTGTTGAGCAGATCCCTCAGCTCGCGGACCGGGCCGGGAAGCATGAACGCTCTTTCAGGCTGAGGGGCGGACGCATGATCGATTCGGGGACCTCCTCCCGTCCCGTCTCGATCAGTCCAGGTCGTCTTCGGGTGGCGGCGGGATCTCGGCCTGCATGGCGGCAAGGCGCGCGTCCAGCTCGGCCTGCAGCTTGGCGATATTGTCGTCGTTGACCTCGCCTTCGGCGATTTCGCGCAGGGCGATNACCGTGGGCTTGTCGGANTCCTCNTCGACCAGCGGGTCGGCGCCGTTGGCGATCATGCGNGCNCGCTGGGCGGCGGACATCACCAGTTCGAAGCGATTGGGTACGGCTTCGATACAGTCTTCTACGGTTACTCGTGCCATGGTTCGGTTATTCCTGAATTGGTATCGGCTTCGGGCACAGGTGCCCGAAAGTCAGTCTCTCAACCCGGCTCATTCATGGCCCGGACGTTGCGAGACGGCGCCAGGTCGCAAAGATGCGGGTTTTCGCGACCGAGCGAGCCGGAAACGTAGCCGTAGCTACGTTGAGGACTTGCGACCGAGTGAAAGGCCGCAGATTCGGGGCCTGGGGTCGTCGCAGTAGGCTGGGTCATGAATGATCCGGGTCTATTGTAATCGGATTCGCCGCCTCATCCAACAGCTGTTCGACCCGCCAGAACTGGCGGGCGCGGCGTAGCGGCCAGGCATTGACGATGCCCACCAGTTCATCGACGGTGCGCTCGAAATCGTCGTTGACCACCAGCCAGTCGAAATCGCCGCAGGCACCGATCTCGCGCCGGGCCTCGTCGAGCCGTCGGGCGATGACCTCGGGCTCGTCCAGGCCGCGGCCGTGCAGGCGCTCGCCCAGCGCGGCCATCGACGGCGGCAGGATGAAGATGGTGCACACATCCGGATGCGCCCGGCGCACCTGATCAGCGCCCTGCACGTCGATCTCGAGCAGCACGTCGCGGCCCTCGGCCCAGTGGGTCTCGACCTGGTCGCGCGCGGTGCCGTAGTAATTGCCGAATACCTCGGCGTACTCCAGGTAGCGTTGATCAGCGATGCCCAGCCGAAAGGTCTCGACGTCGATAAAGCGGTAGTGCTGACCGTCAACCTCGCCGCGGCGCGCCGGTCGGGTGGTATCGGACACCGACAGCGCCAGCTTCGGACAGCGCTCGAGCAGGGCCGCGATCAGGCTGGTCTTGCCGGTGCCGCTGGCCGCGGCGATGACGAACAGGTCGCCGGCACTCGGTGAACTACTCGACATTCTGCACCTGCTCGCGCATCTGCTCGATCAGCACTTTCAGCTCCACGGCCGCCTGACCGATCTCGGCCAGGGCCGCCTTGGAGCCCAGCGTGTTGGCCTCGCGGTTGAGCTCCTGCATCAGGAAATCCAGCCGACGACCCACCGGCTCGCTCAGCGCCATCACCCGCCGCACCTCGGCGACATGCGCATCGAGCCGGTCGAGTTCCTCATCGACGTCGAGCTTTTGCAGTTGCAGCACCACTTCCTGCTCGATGCGGCCCGGCTCGACCGGCGCATCGATGGCGGCCAGGCGTTCACGGAAGCGCTTTTCCAGGGCAGAGCGAATCTCGGGCAGATGCTCGCGCACCGCCGCGGCCTGCTTCTCGATGCCGGCCAGGCGGGCCTCCAGCATCTCGGCGATCGCCCGACCTTCCTGTTCACGTGCGGCCACCAGCGCGTCAATGACCTCGCCAAGCAGTTCCAGGGCCTGCTGGCGGTCGTCGTCCATGTCCGCTCGTTCCTGAACGATCAGCCCCGGCCAGTCGAGCAGGTGCACCAGGTCGGGCTCGGCACTGCCGCCGGCCATCTCGGCAATCTCGTCATGGGCATCGACCAGGGCGCGGGCGAGATCATGGTTGACCTCCAGGCGAGCGCTGGCGGCGGCCGGGTCGGCCTGGAACCTGAGTGATGCCTCGATCTTGCCGCGACCGAGCCGCTCCTTGAGTTGCTGGCGCAGGTCGGGCTCGAGCGCGCGGAAATCGTCGGCCAGGCGCGCCGAGACATCGAGATAGCGCTGATTGACCGAGCGCAGCTCCCAGGTCAACTGGCCGTTGGCGGAAGGTGCCGTGGCCTGCGCGTAGGCGGTCATGCTCCTGATCATGACGTTCTCAAGGGGTCGGGAATCAGGGCAACATGGTACCCTTGCCAGCCTTCGAAGAGAAAGGAAATCCGAATTGGATAGACCCTCAGGCCGACGCCCGGACGAACTGCGTCCGGTGCAGATAGACCGCCACTTCACCAAGCACGCCGAAGGCTCGGTGCTGATTTCGTGCGGCGAGACGAAAGTGCTGTGTACGGCCAGCGTCGAGGACCGCGTACCACCGTGGCTCAGGGGCAAGGGCCAGGGCTGGGTGACGGCCGAGTACGGCATGCTGCCGCGCGCGACCGGGACGCGCAACATGCGCGAGGCCACCCGCGGCAAGCAGGGCGGGCGCACGCTGGAAATCCAGCGCCTGATCGGTCGCAGCCTGCGTGCGGTCATCGACATGGAAGCACTCGGCGAGCGTACCGTCACCCTCGACTGCGACGTCATTCAGGCCGACGGTGGTACGCGTACCGCCTCGATCACCGGCGCCTACGTCGCCCTGGTCGATGCCATGGACCAGCTGTTCGACGGCGGCAAGATCAAGCGCAACCCCATTCACGGTCGCATCGCCGCGGTGTCGGTGGGCATGCTCGGCTCCCATGCCGTGCTCGATCTCGACTATGCCGAGGACTCGGCCGCCGACACCGACCTCAACGTGGTCATGAACGATGGCGGCGGGTTCATCGAAGTACAGGGCACGGCCGAAGGCCACGCGTTTCGCCGCGATGAGTTCGACGCCATGCTCGACCTGGCGGCAAAAGGTGTTTCCGAATTGATCGAGGCCCAGGATCATGCGCTCGGCAGCGATTGAAAAACTGGTACTGGCCAGCGGCAACGCCGGCAAGCTCAAAGAGCTGGCTCACCTGCTCGAGCCGCTGGGTATCGAGGTGGCCAGCCAGGCCGAGTTCGATATCAGCCCGCCGGAAGAGACCGGCCTGACCTTCGTCGAGAACGCGCTGATCAAGGCACGCGAGGCGACCCGGGTGTCCGGGTTGCCGGCGCTGGGCGACGATTCCGGGCTTGTGGTCGAGGCCCTCGACGGCCGCCCCGGCATCCGCTCGGCGCGCTTTGCCGGTGAAAACACCAGCGATGCCGACAACAACGCCCTGCTGCTCGCCGAACTCGACGATCTGCCGATGACGCGCCGCGCCGCGGCCTTTCACTGCTGCCTGGTGTTGCTGCGAAACGAAACCGACCCGGCACCGATCATCGCCCACGGCGTCTGGCAGGGCCACATTCTTCAGGCCCCGCGCGGCGAAGGCGGCTTCGGCTACGACCCGCTGTTCTACGACAGCGACCTTGCTGCGGCCGCCGCCGAACTGCCCATGTCCGAAAAATCCCGCGTCAGCCACCGCGGCAAGGCGCTGACGGCGTTGATCGAAAGGCTCAGTCAGTCCTGAAACAGTTGCTCCACACAGCTCGCGTAAATACAATGTCGGTATGATTGAATTCGAATGGGATCCCGACAAGGCGCAATCCAACCTTGTCAAACACGGTGTCTCGTTCGACGAAGCCCGTTCGGTGTTCTACGACGAGTATGCCCGACAGTTTTTCGACGAAGAACAATCCGAGACGGAAGACCGATTCATCATGCTCGGTTTGAGCAGCCGGTTTCGGATTCTTGTTGTCTGTCACTGTGAGCGTGGGAAAGGAGATCGAATCCGGATCATTTCGGCACGCAAGGCAACTGCAAAGGAACGCCGCTTTTACCAAGGTCAAAGGCAATGAAGAAGGAATACGATTTCTCGAAAATGAAATCCCGGAGGAACCCTTATGCGGCCCGGCTCAAGCGCCAGGTAACCATCCGTATGGGCGATGACGTCATCGCCTACTTCAAGAACCTGGCCGAAGAAACCGGCATTCCCTACCAGAGCCTGATCAATCTGTACCTCAGAGACTGCATGGCCCACGGCAGGAAGCCCGACCTGAGCTGGCATGCCAGCTCGAACGAACAGGGTGGCCCTTAGCCAGCAATCGGATCGGNAAANACCGGATCCGTTCACCCATGCTCCAACTCCCACCCCTCTCCCTCTACATCCACCTCCCCTGGTGCATCGCCAGGTGTCCGTACTGCGATTTCAATTCGCATGCGCTTTCCGGCGAGCTGCCGGAGGAGGACTACGTCGATGCCCTGGTGGCCGACCTGGAAGTGGACCTGCCGCGGGTGTGGGGAAGAACGGTGACAAGCGTTTTCATCGGGGGCGGTACGCCCAGCCTGTTTTCGGCCGACGCCATCGACCGGCTGCTGGGCGAGGTGCGTGCCCGTGTGCCGCTGGCACCGGATGCCGAGATCACCATGGAAGCCAATCCCGGCGCGGTGGAGCACGACCGTTTCGAGGGCTATCGTGCCGCCGGGGTCAATCGCATCAGCCTCGGTATCCAGAGTTTCGACAACGACCAGCTCAAGCGCCTGGGCCGCATTCATTCCGCCGGCGAGGCCACGGCCGCCATCGAGGCGGTAAAGGCCGCCGGTTTCGAGCGCTTCAACCTGGACCTGATGTGGGCCCTGCCCGGCCAGACGACACAGCAGGCACTGGCCGATATCGAGCGGGCGCTGAGTTTCGAGCCACGCCATCTCTCCCACTACCAGCTCACCATCGAACCCAATACCGTGTTTGCCGCCCACCCCCCCGAACTGCCCGACGAGGACGGCGCCTGGGGCATGCAGCAGGCCTGCGGCGAACGCCTGCGAGAGGCCGGGCTGGAAAGCTACGAGATCTCGGCCTGGGCCGCGCCCGGGCAGGCCAGCCGGCACAATATCAATTACTGGTGCTTCGGCGATTACCTGGGCATCGGCGCCGGCGCGCACGGCAAGCTGACCCTGCCGGCCGAGCAGCGCATCGTGCGCACCCGGCGCAAGTCGCACCCGCGCCCGTACCTCAAGGCACTGCAGGACGGCTCGTTCATCGCCGAGGAGTCCGGGGTACCCCGAGAGCAACTGGCATTCGAGTACTTCCTCAACCGCTTTCGACTGGCCAAGGCAGTGTCATGGGCAGAGTTTGAAACCCGGACCGGGCTGGAGCGTCATGCCGTCACCGAACCGCTGACCAGGGCAGGGGAACTCGGGCTGGTCGAACTGAGCGAGACTCACATCCACCGAACAAGCCGCGGGGCGGCCTATCTCAACGACCTTCAGGGCCTTTTTCTCCCCGCCTGAGCCCGCACATGTCGGGTTCCAGAGACCGGCAAACGCTCTGTACAATCAACGAACCCGACTCGCACACTGCCCACCCGTTCGAAACGGCCGATTGACCGGACCCACTCATGCGCAGCATCTTCGCCATAACCACCCTGCTTTTCGGCATCGGACTGATGCTGGCCGGCAATGGCCTGGTCGGTACACTGCTGGGCGTTCGCGGTCAGATGGAAGGGTTTTCGGCCACCACGCTGGGCATGATCATGGGCGGCTACTTCACGGGCTTCGTGGCTGGCACCTTCATCGTGCCCAACCTGATCCGTCGCGTCGGCCACATCCGCGTGTTCGCCACGCTCGCATCGATCTGCTCGATCACCGTGCTGCTGCACGGCCTGTTCGTGCATCCCTGGCTGTGGCTTGTTGCCCGTGCCATGGCCGGCGTGTGCATTGTCGGCATCTATATCGTCATCGAAAGCTGGCTCAACGAGCAGACCACAAACGAACAGCGCGGCCGCATCTTCTCGGTCTACATGACCACCACGCTGATCGGTCTGGGCATCGGCCAGTTGCTGTTGCTGGCCGGTGATATCGGCACGCTGCACCTGTTTGCGCTGGGCTCGGTGCTGATGTCGCTGGGACTGGTGCCGGTCGCACTGACCCGGGTCTCGGAACCGCCGCTTGCCGAATCCCACCGTCTGGGACTTGGCAAGCTCTATGCCATTTCGCCGCTGGGCGTGGTGGGCGCCTTTTTCTC
>SL_3KL_010_SEDDRAFT_10006250_pt1 | contig 10661 bp, 13 predicted proteins | sample SodLakKL_010_SED_2_FD_10381 | JGI IMG/M metagenome (IMG submission 10381)
CGCGCCCAGCCACCGAACATTCAGCGAAGCAGACCGCACGGGAACCTGAGGAGTGTAGAGATGAGCGATGGAAGTGGGTGCCCGGTCACTGGGCGAGCGACGAACGGCCGTGAGGCCAACGGCCGTCAGGGTAACGGCGCAGAGGCGACCGACCAAGAGACCACGCTGGTCGCCGGCAGCGGACGGTCGAACCGAGACTGGTGGCCGAACCAGCTGAACCTCAAGATGCTGCATCAGCACGCGCCCGCGAGCAACCCGATGGGCCCGGACTTCGACTACGCCGAGGCCTTCGAGTCGCTCGACCTGGCGGCCCTGAAGCGCGACCTCCACGCGCTGATGACCGACTCGCAGGACTGGTGGCCGGCCGACTACGGTCACTACGGCGGACTGTTCATCCGCATGGCGTGGCACAGCGCGGGCACGTACCGCACCGGTGACGGCCGCGGCGGTGCCTCGTCGGGCTCGCAGCGCTTCGCGCCGCTGAACAGCTGGCCCGACAACGCCAACCTCGACAAGGCCCGGCGGCTGCTGTGGCCCATCAAGCAGAAGTACGGCCGGAAGATCTCCTGGGCCGACCTGATGGTGCTCGCAGGCAACGTCGCGCTCGACTCGATGGGCTTCAAGACCTTCGGGTTCGGCGGCGGACGCGAGGACATCTGGGAGCCCGAGGAGGACATCTACTGGGGGGCCGAGGACACCTGGCTCGGCGACAACCGCTACTCCGGTGACCGCGAGCTCGAGAACCCCCTCGCCGCCGTGCAGATGGGGCTGATCTACGTGAACCCCGAGGGGCCGAACGGCGAGCCCGACCCGGTCGCCTCGGGCCGCGACATCCGCGAGACCTTCGCGCGCATGGCGATGAACGACGAAGAGACCGTCGCGCTGACAGCCGGTGGCCACACGTTCGGCAAGACCCACGGCGCCGGCGACGCAGCGCACGTCGGACCCGAGCCCGAGGGTGCACCCATCGAGGAGCAAGGCCTCGGCTGGATCAGCAGCTTCGGTAGCGGCAAGGGCCGCGACACCATCACCAGCGGCATCGAAGGCGCCTGGACCCCGAACCCGATCCAGTGGGACATGGGCTACTTCGACGTCCTGTTCGGCTACGAGTGGGAGCTGACGAAGAGCCCGGCCGGCGCGTGGCAGTGGACGCCGAAGGACCTGGCCGAGAAGGACATGGCGCCCGATCCGGAAGACCCCTCGAAGCGCGTGCCGATCATCATGACCACCGCCGACATGGCGATGCGCATGGACCCGATCTATGAGAAGATCTCGCGGCGCTTCCATCAGCACCCGGACGAGTTCGCGGACGCCTTTGCCCGGGCGTGGTTCAAGCTGACCCACCGCGACATGGGCCCACGCTCTCGCTACCTCGGTCCGGACGTGCCCGACGAAGTGCTGCTGTGGCAAGACCCCGTCCCCGAGCTCACCCATCCGGTGGTCGACGACCGCGACGTCGCCGACCTCAAGGCCACCATCCTCGCGTCGGGGCTGTCGGTCTCGGAGCTGGTCTCGACGGCGTGGGCGTCGGCCTCGACCTTCCGCGGTTCCGACAAGCGCGGGGGTGCCAACGGCGCGCGCATCCGTCTCGCGCCGCAGAAGGACTGGGACGTCAACGAGCCTGCCCGACTCGCGGCCGTGTTGGACACCCTCGAGGGCATCCAGCGCTCGTTCAACGACGCGCGATCTAGCCCGAAGCGCGTGTCGCTCGCGGACCTGATCGTCCTGGCTGGTTGCGCCGGCGTCGAGCGCGCCGCGAAGAACGCCGGGTTCGACGTCACCGTGCCCTTCACGCCGGGGCGCACCGACGCCTCGCAGGAGGACACCGACGTCGAGGCCTTCGAGGTCTTGGAGCCGATCGCCGACGGCTTCCGCAACTACCTCAGGACCGAGTACACCCTGACGGCCGAGCAACTGCTGGTCGATCGGGCGCAGCTGCTGACGCTGAGCGCTCCGGAGATGACGGTGCTCGTGGGCGGCATGCGAGCGTTGAACGCCAACGTCGGACGGGCCCAACACGGCGTCTTCACCGAGCGCCCAGAGACGCTCACCAACGACTTCTTCGTGCACCTGCTCGACATGCGCACCGAGTGGAAGCCGGTCTCGGACGCTCGCGACGTGTTCGAAGGGCGCGATCGCGCCACGGGCGAACTCACCTGGACGGGCACGCGCGTCGACCTGATCTTCGGGTCGGACTCGCAGCTCCGGGCCCTGGCGGAGGCCTACGCCTGTGAGGACGCCCAGGAGCAGTTCGTTCACGACTTCGTGGCGGCGTGGGACAAGGTGATGAACCTGGACCGGTTCGACCTGGCCTGAGCGTCAGCAGGTGCGCCTCAGCCGCCCTCTAGCGGCCAGCGCCGTAGGTCTGGGACGGCTTCGAAGTGGCGGTCGAGGGTGAGCAATGGGACGTCGTGCCGTAGGGCGAGGGCAGCGATGAGGCCATCCGTCGACGGCAGGGTCCTGCCTGCCTCGGCAAGGTCGCGGAGGAGGTTGCCGGCGCTGGTGAAGTCGATCGCCTCGATCGGGAGTGGGAGCACGGCGCTCCACACGCCGAGTACGGCGGCCGCCTCGTGACGCCGTAGGCCGCGCCGGAGCTCGAGTTCGACCGGGCCGCAGCGCAGCGCTCGGTCCTCGGTCAACAGCGTGCGCACNTCGGTGCTCCCGGGCAGGGAGCCTCGGAAGAACGCGACCCATGCGCTNGTGTCGACCANGACGNGCTCAGCCACGCGGGCCACCGCTGGNTCCGCCGTCCCAGNGCCCGCCGGACTCGGCCGTGTCGAGCGCCTCGATGTCGTCGTTGGAGAGGATGTCGACGCTGCCCTCGAGGGCGAGGAGGCGCTGGAGCTTCGCCTGCCGCACGAACGCCTCGATCGCCAGGTTGATCGCCGCGGTGCGCGACTCGGCCCCCGTGAGGTCCATGAGTTCCTCGAGCCGCTCGTCGGGGATGGTGATCGTCGCCCGCATCTCGTTCACCTCCGACTGGATGCTAGCACCGTCATCACATTGTTGATGCGTCATCGTGCATCTTCAAGGCGTTCACGTATCCCGCCCATCTGGAGGCTCTCGCATGGACCTCGTGATCGCGGTCCTCACCAGGGCCGGCGTGACCCTCGACGCATGCGCGTCGATCGCGAGTCGTCGCTAGAGCCGCTCGTCGAAGCGGAAGCTCGTGGCCGGTCCGAGGCGCACCTCTTCGAACCGCGGATGGTCCGGCGCCAGCAGCAGGTTGCGCTCCTGCGGGACGAGCACGCTGGGGACGCTGAGGGCGACGCTGGCGCGCTGCTCGAGCCAAGCGTCGCCGATCGCGCGAGCGGCGTGGCTGACNGGGCGGGCGCGCCAGTCGGACGGGAGGTCGTCGTCGCGCAGCTCGAGCACCAGGTCGTGGGGCACGTGCACCTGGAAGGCGACGTGCTCGCGCTCGAAGCGGCGGCGGTCGGCGTGGGCGAGGGTCTCGAGCGCCGCGAGCGAGAGGTGGAGGCTGGCGTACACGACGGCTCGGCCGGGCGCGTTCCAGCGTCCGCCGTAGCGGCGCGCGCCCTCGCCGGAGAACGCGTTCGCGGTGTCGCCGTAGGCCGGTCGCACCAGTCGCCAGGCGCGCAGGTCGTCGTCCACGCGGCTCAGCTGTAGACGCCGTACTCGATGCGGCCGAGGAGGTCGTCGACCTCGCGGGCGCCGAGTTCGGTGTCGGCCATCGCGAGGGGTGCTACGTCGCCGAGCGCGAGGTTGGGCGTGCGCAACCAATCGGCGGCGTCGCTCTCGTCCTCGAACACCTGCGTGGCGCGCTCGAAGAGCGCGGCGAGCCGCAGGACGTGCTCGCTCTCGGCCGGTACGAGCGTGCCGCTGCGCTTGCGGCGCGTCAGCGTGCTGGGGGCGATGCCGGCGACCTCGCCCAGGTGCGCCTCGCTCACGCCGAGGCGGCGGGCGAGGTCGACGAACACGCGGGTCTCGATGCCCGCCTTGACCGCCGCGATCAGCTCGCTGGGCGCGGGATCGAGGCCGAGGTCGTGGAGGACCCCGTGCGGTCGCGGTGCCGGTGGGTGGAACGCATCCATATGGTCAATCTAGCACGACCGGTTGGTCATGCGCATGGCGGCTACCAGCCCTCGGTACCGGGACCGCCCTTGAAGGGCCCCACCACCCGCGAGGTGACCCAACTGCCGTAGAAGTCCCCGCCGACCGGGCGTACGGTCTCGCCGTCGACGGTGATGCGGTCGACGCGTGACGGGTAGAACGCGATCCAGCCTTTGATCGCCGCGAAGGCCGGCGTGGGTGCCGGGTACCACCAGCACGCGGATGCTGCTCGGCGCTCGCCGACGGCGACGTCGGCATAGGCGGCGACGCCCTTGAACTCGCAGCCGGTGCGGCGCTCGACCGGCACGAGCAGGTCGGTCCGCACGTCCTCGGGCGGCAGGTAGTACACCGGCGCGTGCGAGGTCTCGAGGACGCGGATCGCGCGGCGGCTGTCGGCGAGCGTCGCGCCGGCGAAGGTCACGATCACGTGCTCGGTCGACGGATCGAGGGCGGGGGGCCTGGGGTAGTTCCAGACCGACTCCTGGTCGGGGCCGGCGGCTTCGGGAGGAGGGCGACGCATGCACGACGCTACCCGAGGGGCGGCCCTTGGTTCGGCGAGGGCGGCCACCATCGTGTCCGGGTCGCACGGATCGCGATCGATCGCGTCGTTGCGGGTTCGGCGTACGCAACGACGCAGGCTCATCGGATGGGTGCTATTGTCAGGTCCTGAATCTTGGTATCGTAGCGAGGTCGAGATGAGCCGTTCCGTCAAGTTCTCCGAAGACGTCGTTCCACTGGGTGACCTCAAGGTCAACCCCGGCAAGGTGGTCCGGCGCACGGGCGAGACGGGTCGGCCCGTCCTGCTCACGAGTCATGGCAGGGGTGTCGCCGTCGTGCAAGGGCTCTTGGAGTTCGAGGCGGCCCAGGAAGAGCGCGCGTTCATGCGCGCCGTCGTCGCAGGCCTCGCGGATCTCGACGAGGGGCTCGAGGTCCCGTTGGCAGAGGTGCGCCGCCGACTCGGCCTTGGCTGATGGCTCGGTTGCACACCGTCAGCTTCGCGGAAAGCGCGGTTCGCGACCTGGACGAGGTCCAAGCCTGGTACGCAGTTCAGGGCATCCCGGACGTCGGCGAGCGCCTGGTCGGGGAGGTCTTGGCCCGCGTCGACCAACTCGCGCACTTCGCTGAGAGCGGTCGCGTGGTTCCCGAGTTCGAGGCTACCTGGTTGCGCGAACCGATCATGGCACCGTTCCGGATCGTGTGCCGCATGGACGATGAACGTGTCCGGGTCGTACGCGTATGGCGTTCGGAGCGGCTGATGCGCGATTCCTGACGCCGGCCCACTGGTCGTCGCACGCGGGATCGAGCGGCAGTACGATGATGAGCGGCGAAGCCGGTGCGCAGAAGCGCATGGGCGGCCGTAGCGACCATCCCTGCGCAACGATCGTGCTGCCTGCGGAGGCCACCACGGAAGGTCCGACATGCGCTCCTCGACACCTCTCCTCGCCGTTTGGAGTTGGTGGCGATGGCAACCGCTCTCGCGATCCTGAAGTGGGTAGGTATCGGACTCGGGCTGTTCGTCCTGATCGTCGTGGTCGGGTTCCTGGTGGTTCCACCGACGACCCGGTCGCTCACGGATGCCTGGGGCGCCACGGCCGAGGAGGTTGCGACGTCTCTCCCTGGTGACGAACTCTTCCCGGCGCAGCGTGAGGTCTCGACCAAGGCCGTCTCCATCGACGCTCCACCGGACGTCGTGTACGCCCTCGTGCAGCAGATGGGACAGCATCGCGCCGGTTGGTACGGTTGGGATTGGTTCTACCGCGCCACCGGATCCGCCGACTTCGTCGACGGGCGCTTCTCGGAACGAGTCGTCCCCGATCTGCAGGGCGTGCAGGTGGGCGACACCATCCACATCAACGACATGGTGGCGTACGAGGTCGTCCGAGCAGACCCCGGCGAGGCGTTCGTCATGGTCGCAGGAACGCTGACAGCGGACCAGCTCGGTACCGGATCCGTACCCGAGACGTGGTCGGAGAACTCGATGGCGTGGGTGCTCCGGCCCACCGGCGATGGCGGCACGCGGCTCATCCTTCGGATGCGAGCCGACGGGTCCGAGGTCGGCTTCGCGCGGTGGGTCTGGAACGGTCCACTCAACTTCGGTGGAGCCCTGTTCTCGCACAAGACGATGATCGGCATCAAGCGTACGGCCGAGGCCCTGGCGTCGGCTCGGTAGGGCCTCGCTAGCTCCGTTCGCTCTTCCTCGACGTCACTTGTCGGGGTTCGGGACCATCACGTCGCGGATCATCTGACAGAGCTCGGCGTAACCGCCGATGAACTGGCGCAGCGTCCGCCGCGTGGCGCCGTAGTCGTCGAACTCGGCCACCGTCATCCCGTCGACGTCGTAGGCCTTGCGGAAGTCGTCGAACTTCGCGCGCAGCTCGGTGACGATCCGGGGGTCGACGGGCTCGTCCATGCGGTCGGTGACGGCAACGTCCGAGCCGTTGAAGCGCTGCGCCCACGGGTACGGGATGGTGAGCACCACGTCGCCGCCGATGAACTGCGACCAGTGGTGGTGGTTGCGGTACGCCGCGGCCAGCAACCGAGTGCGGTAGCCGCGCTCCTGGTAGAGGCGATAGGCGTGCTTCATCACAGCGACGCCCGCCCACTCGAGGTACCCGGGATCGGTGATGATGCCGCGCTTGTTGGCCACCACCTTGATCCAGTCGTCGGTCCGGCCGACCATGATGGTGCTCACCGGCGCCATCTCGGAGACGTCGTGCCCGTCGGCCTCGCGACGCCTCAGTCCGCGCTCGACGGCCTCGCCGACGGCGAGCGCCTGCGACACGGTGAACGACACCGTGGCGTTCACGCTGATGCCTCGGTACGTGGCCTCTTCGATGCCCTCGACCCCCGCGGCGGTGACCGGCATCTTGACGTTGAGGTTGGGGATCACGGTGGCGAAGTGCTGCGCCTGTTCGACCATCGCCTGGGGGTTCCGGTAGAACTTCGCGCTGGTCTGCATCGACAGGCGGCCCTTCTTGCCGGCGGTCTGCTCGAACGTCGGCATGAGCAGGGCCGCGGCCTTCGTCGCCATCGCGTCGATCAGCGCCCAGGCGATGTCGTCCTCGGTGCCGTTCGGGTGCTCCTCGATCAGCTCCTGGATGCGCCCACTCCACTCACCGTAGGCTTTCTTCAGCACGTCCACGACGATCACCGGGTTGGTCGTGGCCCCGACGGCGCCGTGCTCGATGCCATAGGTGAGCTCGTCGATGGCGCAGGAGTCGTTCCAGTAATCGGTCGGGGTGGTCTCGCTCATCTCGTGTAAGGGGCTACGGTAGGTGCTCATCGATCGCTCCTTCGGCGCATGCGTGGGGCGTACGGCTGCAGTCGGTGGACGCGTCTTCCACGTCCCATCAGCGTAGCCGAAACGGGCTTTCCGGGGGTTCCCGAGGCGCGAACCCGTGGCCGAGGTGGCGCGTCGGCGGTCGGCGTCGATCGCAGCGCTCGCGGCGAGCGCCATGCGACCGTGGCTCGGGCGTGAGCAGCCTGCGGTTCACGGCGGTGTGATCACACCCCGCACGATCCTGCACGTGACGGTGCTGATCGACCACGACGTCGTCGATGGGACGCCGACGGCGCGCTTCGTGGCGGACGCCGTGCGACGGCTGGAGGGGCGGTGGGCGCGTGAGAGCGGGCCGCTTGTCCCTAGAGGACAACCAGCTCCGGANCTAATCTTGACCTGACAGGTTGGTTTTAGCACTATGCCGACCTCGGAAGGCGGCTCCGCATGAACCTCCCGCTCCAGACACGCCTGCGCACCTCGCTTCGCGCCCTCGTCGTCCTGGTGCTCGTCCTCGGAGCGTCCGTGGTCTCGGTCACTGCCGCGCAGGCCGATGCGGACCTGGCCGCCCTTCGCGTCGTCGCCACCACCGGGCACATCGGCGATGCGCTGCAACGCATCGCGCCCGACCTCGACGTCTTCGTGCTGGTGGGTCCCGGCCTCGATCCGCACACCTACGAGGCGAGCACGCGCGACATCCAGCGCTTGCGCGACGCCGACCTCGTGTTCTGGAACGCGCTCGACCTCGAGGCGCAGATGGCGCGGCAGATCCGCAGCCTGGGCGCGCGTCAGGTCGCGCTCGGCGAGCGGGTGCCGGAGTCGCTGCTGCTGCCCTTCGAGGGAGCCATCGACCCCCACATCTGGAACAGCACCGAAATCTGGACGATCGTGGTCCACGCCATCGCAGACGCCCTCGCGGCCCGCGTACCGGCCCACGCCGGCACCTTCGCGGCCAACGCGGCGGCGTACGCCGCCGACATCACCGAGGCCGACGCGTACGCGCGGGAGCGCCTCGCCATGGTTCCCGAGGCCCACCGCGTGCTCGTGTCCGGGCACGACGCCTTCAACTACTTCGCGGCCGCGTACGGGTTCGAGGCGCTCGCCGTCGAGGGCATCAGCACCGCCGACGAGGCCTCGATCCAAGACCTGCGCGAGCTGGCCGACTTCATCGTCGAGCGCAGCGTGCCGGTGATCTTCTACGAGAACATCACCGATCGCCAGGCCACCAACGCCTTGCGTGAGGCGGTCCAGGCACGAGGCTGGGACGTGCTGATCGCGGATCAAGTGCTCTACTCCGATGCCCTGGGCGACGCCCCCCCGCTCGACACCTACCTCGGAACATTCCTCCACAACGTCGACACGATCGTCGCGGCGCTCGGTGGCGTCGAATGATCACGCCCATCGGCTGTGAGGCCGTGTGCGAGGCGCGCTGCCTCTCGGTCTCCTACCGCGATGCGCTCGTGCTCCACGAGGTCGACTTCTCGGTGCCGCCCGGCGTCATCATGGCGATCGTCGGTCCCAACGGTGCGGGCAAGAGCACGCTGCTCAAGGCGCTGCTCGGGCTGCTCCCACCGGTCGCTGGGCAGGTGGCGTTCTTCGGCCGACCGTTCCGTGAAGTGCGGCAGCGCATCGGCTACGTACCGCAGCACGCCTCGGTCGACTGGGACTTCCCGACCACGGTGTACGACGTCGTGCTGATGGGGACCTACGGAGCGCTGGGGTGGTTCCGGCGTCCGGGACGCGAGCAGCGCGCCGCGAGCTGGCAAGCGCTGGAGCGGACCGGCCTCACGCACCTCGCCGACCGGCAGATCGGCGAGCTCTCCGGCGGCGAGCGCCAGCGCGCCTTCCTCGCCCGGGCGCTGGTGCAAGACGCCGACCTCTACTTCCTGGACGAACCGCTCCAGGGCGTCGACGCCCTCAGCAAGCACGCCATCCTGGCGGTCATGCGCGACCTGCGGCAGTCCGGCAAGACGCTCGTGATGGTCCATCACGACCCGTCCACCGTGCGGCAGCTGTGCGACTGGGTGGCCCTCCTGAACCGCGGCATCGTGGCGTCGGGACCCGTCGAACACACCTTCTCCGAGGAGAACGTGCGCAGGACGTACGCCCACATGCCCACCGCGGAGTGGTTCGGTCAGGTGGCCTGACGTGGACGCACTGTTCGGATTGGTGAGCGATCACACCGTCCGGACGGTGCTGCTCGGTTCGACGATCGTCGGCTTCGTGTCGGGCGCACTGGGATCGTTCGCCTACCTGCGNCGCCAGAGCCTGATGGGCGACGTGGTGTCCCACGCAGCCTTGCTGGGCATCGCCGCGGCGTTCATCGTCGCCAGCCTCGTGGTCGGCAGTGGACACCACACGCTGGTGCTGCTGCTCGGCGCTGCGCTCGCGGGCGTGGCCTCGATCCTGTTCGCGAACCTCGTGGTCCGACACTCGCGCATCACCATGGATGGCGCGATGGCCGTCGCGCTCGCGCTCTTCTTCGGCGGCGGCCTGACGCTGATGCGGGTCATCCAGACCGGTCCGTTCACGCAACGCTCCGGCCTCAACGCCTACATCTTCGGTCGCGCCGCGGCGATCACCCGCGCCGACCTGCTGGTCATCGCTCTCTTCGCCGCCGTCGCGCTGGTCTTCCTGCTGCTCAACTGGCGCGTGTTCAAGCTCTACAGCTTCGACGCCGTGCTCTCCGAACTGGTCGGCTATCGGGCGCGCCTCGTGGAGCCGCTGTTGCAGGTGACGATCGTGCTGGCGGTGGTGATCGGCCTCAAGGTGGTCGGCCTGATCCTCATGGTCGCCTTCGTGGTCGCGCCCGCGTCGGCCGCGCGCCAATGGACCCGCTCGCTCGAGGGGATGGTGTTGCTGGCGGGCGTTTTCGGTGCGCTGGCGGCCGTCGTCGGCACGCTGCTCTCGGTCGTGGCGGGTGACGTCCCGACGGGTCCGGTGATCGTCCTGGTCCTCACCGCGATCGTGGTCGTGTCGCTGCTGTTCGCCCCGCGCCGCGGCCTGGTGGTACGAGCGCTCCGCCGTCGTGCGCAGCGGCGCGGATCGCGCGCGTCCCCGGATGGCCTGCCGGTATGAGCTTCGTCGTCGGTGTCGCGGCCCTCGCGCTCGTGACCGCCCTCGCCTGTGCCTTGCCCGGCGTGTTCCTGCTGCTGCGACGCGACGCCATGACGGTCGAGGCGGTGAGCCACGCGGTGCTGCCCGGCATCGTGGTCGGCTTGATCGTCGCCGGCAGCCTCGACTCTCCGATCCTCATCCTGGCCGCAGCGCTGACCGGGCTGCTCGTGGTGCTCGGCGCGGAGTACCTCCAAGG
>SL_3KL_010_SEDDRAFT_10006251_pt1 | contig 10659 bp, 12 predicted proteins | sample SodLakKL_010_SED_2_FD_10381 | JGI IMG/M metagenome (IMG submission 10381)
TTATTATGCCCATGGCGTTTTCGCTTTGGCCGGGTGGTTTTTTTATACAAACCGGCCTATATGGGGTACTGGCCGGGGTTTTCACATGCGAATGAAAGAAATATTTCGTATCTTTGATATAATGAGGCTCTTGTAAAGTGTAGCACCGTGAATTTACAGCCTGTTTTGTTGAAATACTGGGGGTTCACTTCTTTCAGGCCGATGCAGGAAGACATCATCCGCTCGGCCCTGGAGGGGAAGGACACCCTGGCCCTGTTGCCCACGGGCGGCGGTAAGTCGCTGTGCTACCAGGTGCCGGGCATGGCCATGGACGGCCTGTGCATTGTGATCAGCCCGCTGATCGCGTTGATGAAGGACCAGGTGCAGGCTCTCCGCGACAAGGGGATCAAGGCGGTGGGTATTTACCACGGGCTAAGCAGGGCGGAGATCGACAACGCGGTCGACAATTGCGTGTACGGCGATGTGAAATTCCTGTACATGAGCCCGGAGCGGCTTACCACCGACCTGGTGCGCAGCAGGCTGCACAAGATGAAGGTGAACCTGCTGGCCATCGACGAGGCCCACTGTATTTCCCAGTGGGGCTACGATTTCAGGCCGCCTTACCTGCGCATTGCCGAGGCAAGGGAACTTATCCCCAACACCCCGGTGCTGGCCCTCACGGCCACGGCCACCATAAAGGTGGTGGCCGACATCCAGGAAAAACTCCAATTTAAGGATGCCCGGGTGTTCCAGAAAAGCTTTGAGCGCAAAAACCTGGCTTATGTCGTGTTCAAAGAAGAAGACAAGCTCAGGAGGCTGCTGAAGATCTGTACGGGGGTCAAGGGCACAGGGGTGGTCTATGTCAGGAACCGCAAAAGGACGCGGGAGATTGCCGAATGGCTGCGCCAGCGGGGCATCAGCGCCGACTTTTACCATGCCGGGCTCACGGCGAAGGAGCGGGATGCACGCCAGGATGCCTGGATGAAGGAGCGCACCAGGGTGATCGTGTCGACCAACGCCTTTGGCATGGGCATCGACAAGCCCAACGTGCGCTTTGTGGTCCACATGGACCTGCCCGACAGCCCGGAAGCCTATTTTCAGGAGGCCGGCCGCGGGGGGCGCGACGGCAAAAAGGCCTACGCCGTGCTGTTGTTCAACAACTCCGACATCATCGACCTGAAGCACTTTCACGAACGGTCGTTCCCGCCCCTGAAGGAGATCAAAAGGATCTACAACAGCCTGGGGAATTACTTCCAGCTGGCCATCGGAAGCGGCAAAGACCAGAGCATGCCTTTCGACCTGGTGGATTTTGGCAGAAACTATTCCATGGATCCTTTCCTGGTATTCAATGCGCTGGGGTTCCTGGAAAAGGAGGGGTACCTGGCCATGTCCGAGGCCCTGTCCAACCCGTCAAGGATCATGTTTATGGTCGACAACGAAGCGCTGTACCGCTTCCAGGTGGCCAACCCGAAATACGACGCCTTCACCAAACTGCTGCTCCGCTCCTACACGGGGCTGTTCACCGAGTTCACAAAAATAAAGGAGGACGAAATAGCGGTCAGGGCGGGAATTGCCGTCGATACCGTAAAACAGATGCTGCAGGAGATGCACCGCATGGAGATCATGCACTACAAACCGCAAAACGAAGCCCCCATGATCACCTTCCTGGAAGAACGCATGGCGGCAGCCGACCTGACCATCTCCAAAGAGGTGTACAAGGAGCGGAAGGTATTTGCACGCCGGCGCATGGAGGCCATGACCCGGTACGCCACCTCCGGCGACAAATGCCGCAGCCTGCTGCTGCTGGCCTATTTTGGTGAGAAAGGGGGGCAGCGTTGCGGCCATTGCGACGTATGCCTTGAAATGAACAAGACGGGGGTATCCTCCTATGAGTTCAAGCAGATCGTTGAACTGATCAAACCCATTGTTGAAGAGAACGAACACAGCCTTGAATCTCTGATGGACTCACTTGACATCAACCTGTCGGAACAAAAAGTGCTCAGCGTGATCCGCTACCTGAAAGACCAGGGAACCATCCTGGAAGACAAAAATCTTGTCCTTCGTTGGAAGCCATGATGAATATGGCTATTTTTGCCCCATGCAAACATACCGCCACCTTTTTTTCGACCTCGACAGAACCCTTTACGATTTTGACGCAAACAACCGGAATGCCCTCTACAGCCTTTACCGGAAACACGCCCTGTGGAAAAAGGGGTGCGCCGGGTTCGACCACTTCATGAACACCTACCGGCCGGTCAACCTGAAACTGTGGGACGATTACAAACAAAAGAAGATCACCAAGCAACGGCTCAACGTGGAACGCTTTGCCCAAACCTTCAGGATCATGGGCGTGGATGATTCGATGGCGGAGTCCTTTGCCGGCGACTACCTGGAGATCAGCCCGAAGCAAATCCTGCTGGTGTCAGGCACGCACCAGGTGCTGTCCTGCCTGAAGGAGAAATACACGCTGCACATCATCACCAATGGCTTTGAGGAAATACAGTACCAGAAAATATCGCGCTGCGGGCTTGGCCCGTTTTTTGCCACGGTGACCACCTCTGAAAAGGCCGGGGCACAGAAACCCGACGCCGCCATCTTTGACCTGGCGCTGCAGTCGGCCGGGGCAAAGCCGGAACACTCGCTGGTGATCGGCGACGATCCGGAGTCCGACATTCTGGGGGCCAAACAACAGGGCATCGACCAGGTATGGCTGGCCCGCGACGGCGAAGAAACATCCGTCGAACCCACCTACACCATACATTCGCTGAAAGAACTGACCGGCTTACTTTGAACTGCGGGCAAAGCGCGCCACCGGGGTGACCCCGCCCCGCACACGGTCACCCACCCTGACCAGGATCTCTGTATCGGTGGGAAGCATCAGGTCCACGCGTGAACCAAACTTGATGAAGCCCAGCTCTTCGCCCTGCCGCACCACCTTGCCTTCCTTGCAATAACATACAATGCGCCGGGCAATGAAGCCGGCGATCTGCCTGACCACAAAACGGATCCCCCCGCCGGTTTCAAACACGATGGTGTTGTGTTCGTTCAAACGGCTCGATTTCGGATACAGGGCAACCAGGTGCTTCCCCGGGAAGTAGTTGTAGCTTACCACCCTGGCATCGGCCGGACAGCGGTTCAGGTGCACATCCAGGGGAGACATGAATATAGAAACCTGCTGCATGGGCCGGCCAAACACTTCCTTTTCGTCGATGGGTTCAACGATCACCACATGTCCGTCGGCCGGGCTGATCAGGGCACCGGGGTCACTTGCCAGGGTCCTGACAGGCGACCGGAAAAACCAGAGCGTCCATCCATACAACAGCACGATGAACAAAAATGAGGCATACTGCCCCCAGTGGCCGGCGGGAAACAAAAAATACACCGCCAGGGCCAGCAGCACAAACAGAATGGCGGCATGACGGACAATCTTTCTTCCCTCTCTGTGAATGGTCATGGATATATCATTTGGGCTGCCTGAAGCATCAATACATCATCAGCAGGTACACAAAAACAAAGGGCGCGGCCATGATCACCCCGTCGAAACGGTCAATCACGCCCCCGTGCCCGGGCAGTATCGACCCATAGTCCTTGATCCCGACACTGCGTTTAAACATCGAGGCAAACAGGTCGCCATAGGTGCCAAACACAAAAACCATCAGGGCAACAACCAGCCAGTCGCGCAGGCTGATGTGGGTATAATGCATGGCAATCACCCAGGCACTGACCAGGCCGAGTATTCCCCCGCCAATGGCGCCTTCCCAGGTCTTTTTGGGCGACACCCGCTCAAACAGGCTGTGGCGCCCTATGACGGAGCCAATCAGAAAGGCGCCCGTTTCGTTGACCCATACAAGGAAAAAGAATCCGAGCAGCAAACTGGAGTGGTATACGCCCGGGATAAAGGCCGGGTTCGGGAAATAGTTCAGCAAGGAAAAGGGCACCGCCACATAAAGTAAACCGAAAAAGGTAAATGCGATATTGGTAAACGGGTTGGGATTGTTGCGGTAAAGTTCCAGCAAAAAGATCAGAAAGATGCAGACAAAATTGATCAGCAGCCACTCTATGTTCATCATATTCATGGCCACCATGGCATTGGTGGCAAACAACACCATGCCCGCAAAGATGCCGGCGGTCTTGTTCGGGAGGATGCCCGCCTTTTCCACCAGGGTGTAAAACTCCCAGAGTCCCACCATGGTGAATATCAAAAACAGCAGGGCAAACAGGTGCTGATCGGTGACGGTGGCTGCGATCACCAATGCCACGAGTACGATGCCTGTTATGGTCCGGGTCGCCAGGTTGCTCACAAAGACTCCTTTTCAATGATTTGTTTGGCTTTCAGCACGTCATCGGCCTGAACATAAATTTCTATCTCGCCAAAAAGATAGGCCCTGTCCTTTTTGTTCATCACCACGCTCCGGATCCCGGCATCTTCCAAAACAGCCTTCACGATCTCCACTTCATGTTCGTAAGCATTGCTGTATATCCTTTGCCAATTTTCTTTCATATGACTACCGATCCTTAAGCCTGTTCCAGGGTATCCAGCATAAACAGATACAACTCTTTGGGGCCGTGCGCACCGTGCACCAGTGTTTTCTCAATGTCGGCCGTGCGGCTGGGCCCGCTTACAAAGGTGACAAATGATGGCATGTCCTGGCCATATTTGGCCTTTAAAAAACGGAAGGCCCCGGCCAGGTCATCCACCATTTGCTGGTTGGTGGCCACCACAATGTGCAGGGGGGCGGCCACAAAGCTTTTGCGTCCGCTTTCCTGGCCGCTGCTGAACACGATGGAACCATGCCTTACCACCAGCGCTTCGCAGGCGGTGATGGCCGCATCGCAATGGTGGATATTCGCCGGATCCCCTTCATGGTCGATGCCCATTTCCGTGAGCAGGTCCGAAAGGAAGCTTTCCCTGCAAAACAATTTGGCAACCTTTTTTTCAGCGATCAGGGTGCTTATGCCACGGGCCATGTCGCCGGCTCCGGGGCAATATACAAATTTTCCGCCTGTCCGGTTAAACGCCCCGGCAAAAGCCTCTTCCCTGAAATCCCCGCCGGGGGTGCGTATCACCGGGCTGTCCAGGTCGACGCCTTCATAGGGGACGGGCATGGCATTGACCAGTGCATCGCGCACTTTTTTCAGCACCTTCTCTTTGGTCGTGGTTTCCTGCATACAGCGCCCTTTTGGATGATCCGACTATACCCTGCCTTTTTTGGAGTTCACCGTACTGCCTACCTTAAACTCCTTTTCCTTCGAAGTTTCCGGGTCGGGGAAAGGCCGTTCGCCAAAGACCCGTTCGAGGTCTTCGCGAAAGATCACCTCTTTTTCCAGAAGCAAGTTGCCCAGTTCAATCAGCTTGTCCTTGTACTCCAGCAGGGTGTTTTTGGCACGCACATAGGCCTTTTCGACCAGGGCCCTGACTTCCTCATCAATGGTTTGGGCGGTTTTTTCTGAATAGGGCTTCGTGAATGTATATTCGTTCTGCCCGCTGGAGTCGTAATAACTGATGTTTCCGATCTTTTTGTTCAGACCGAAATAGACCACCATCGAATAGGCCTGCTTGGTCACCTTTTCCAGATCGTTGAGGGCCCCGGTGGATATCTTGCCAAAAATGATGTCTTCGGCGGCACGCCCGCCAAGGGTGGCTGTGATCTCGTCGAACATCTGTTCGTGGGTGGATATCTGGCGCTCCTCCGGCAAGTACCACGCCGCCCCGAGGGCCTTCCCCCTGGGCACGATGGTGACCTTCACCAGCGGATGGGCATGTTCAAGTAGCCAGCTCACAGCGGCATGCCCCGATTCATGGTAGGCGATCACCTTTTTCTCGTTGGGCGATATGATCTTGTTGCGCTTTTCGAGCCCCCCGATGATGCGGTCTACGGCATCCAGAAAATCCTGTTTGCCCACTTGTTTTTTGTTGCGTCGGGCCGCGATCAACGCCGCCTCATTGCACACATTGGCAATGTCCGCCCCGGAAAAGCCGGGGGTTTGTTTTGCCAGAAAGTCAGAATTGAGTCCTTTATCCAGCTTCAGGGGTTTCATGTGTACATTGAAAATGGCCTCACGTTCGATAAGATCCGGCATCTCCACATGGATCTGCCGGTCAAAGCGCCCGGCGCGCATCAGGGCCCTGTCGAGCACGTCGGCCCGGTTGGTGGCCGCCAGTATGATGACCCCGATATTGGTGCCAAAACCATCCATTTCGGCCAGCAACTGGTTGAGGGTGTTTTCCCGTTCATCATTGGCGCCGGTCATGGGGTTCTTTCCACGGGCCCGGCCAATGGCATCGATCTCATCAATAAAGATGATACATGGGGCCTTTTCCTTGGCCTGTTTGAACAGGTCGCGCACCCTGGATGCCCCGACGCCCACAAACATCTCCACAAAATCGGAGCCGCTCAAAGAGAAAAAAGGCACCTGGGCCTGTCCGGCCACGGCTTTGGCCAGCAAAGTCTTTCCGGTTCCCGGAGGGCCCACCAGCAAGGCCCCCTTGGGGATTTTGCCGCCCAGTTCCGTATATTTTTTTGGGTTTTTTAAAAAGTCCACGATCTCCATAAGCTCCACCTTGGCCTCTTCCAGCCCGGCCACGTCCTTGAAGTCGATGGTCACATGGGTGTCCTTATCAAAAAGGGTGGCCTTCGATTTGCCGATGTTGAACATCTGCCCCCCTGGTCCTCCCCCGCCGGCCATGCGGCGCATGATGAATATCCAGAATGCGATCAGCAGGCCGATGGGCAAGAGCCAGCTCAAAATATCCGTGCCCCAGCTCTTCCTGGTTTCCGGATAGATGGGGAAACGATCGGCCGATGGCCATGGGCGCTGGGTTTCCCGCACCAGCTGCTCGAAGTTCTCCACCGAGGCGATCTGGAACACATATTGCGGCCGCCTGGCATCTCCCATGCCACGGGCAGGGGCTGCATCCTCATATTTCTCCTTGTACAGGCGGTCCTCCTTGATGAATACCTCAACGGTTTCCTGGTTGATGACCTTCAGCTTTTCGATGTCGGTGCCTGTTTCCTCATCCCACAAAAGCATTTCGTTCTCAAACCGCATCTGGGATATTTCCACGGCCGAACCACCCCAGTTAAGAAACTGAATTCCAATGAATATGACGGCCAGAATGGCATATATCCAATAGAAGTTGAATCCGGGCTTTTTTCCGCCTTTTTGGCTGCCGGAATCACCTGCGGGGGGCTTGTTCCCGGGGGGCTTGTTGCCGGGTTTTTCGTTCCGCTGCAGGAACGACCCCTTCTTTTTAATCTCTTCTTTTTTATCCATGGTTATTTGCAGTCATTTAGCTCATAAGGCCTGTCACCGGCCGGTAAAAACCTATTCCTGTATCCGGCAGACCGGTGCATCCGCCCAGAGATCCTCCACCTGGTAATGACGCCGCACCGGTTCCTGGAACACATGCACCACCACATCCAGGTAATCCAGCAGGAGCCACTCTCCGTTCACATAACCTTCGCGTCGTGCGGGCTTAACCCCGCAGATCTTGTTGACCTCCTCCTCTACCGATTCGGCGATGGCAGTGGTGTGGGTCCGGGAGTTCCCATGACAGATTACAAAATAATCACAAACGGTTGAATGAATTTTTTCCAGGTGTATGCTGACGATCTCTTCGCCTTTCTTTTCCAATATGCCTTTTACAATCGCTTCTACAAGTTCAATCGATATATCTTTTTTCAAGGTTTTTCCTGCCATTCGCAAACAGTTAAATTTTTACTGCAAAATTAAGGATTTTTACGCACATTTGCCCTATGACATAAAATCAACCGGTTCATAGATGATGGAACAACGCACAAACGGCCACATTTACCTGCATCAGACAGATTCCACCAACAAGGAGATCTGGCGCATGCTCGATGCCGGCGGCGAACCTGACGAGTTCACCGTGGTACAAGCCGGCTATCAGAGCGCGGGCCGGGGGCTGGGAAGTACGGTCTGGGACAGCGAAGCCGGCAAAAACCTGCTGTTTTCCATCCTGCTCAAACCACGTTTTCTGATGCCTTCCGGGCAGTTCATGCTCAACAAGTGCATTGCCCTGGCCATCCGGGATGCCCTGGCACCGGTATGTCCCACACTGCGGTTTAAGATCAAGTGGCCCAACGACATCCTGGCCGGGAACGGCAAAATCGCAGGCACTTTGATTGAGAACCGCATCACCGGAAAACAGTTTGAGTATTCGGTAGCAGGCATCGGGATCAACATCAACCAGCAGGCCTTTCCCCCGGACATCCCCAATCCCGCATCCTTGCAAATGCTCACGGGCCAAACCTACGACCCCGTCCTGTGCATGCACGCTGTGGTCAGAGAGCTCAAAGCAAGGTATGAGAGCCTGCGCAGCGGTCAAACCGGGCAGATCGACAGGGACTACCTTGTACACCTGCTGGGATATAACGAACAACGGCGGTTTATGGCCGGCAACAAGGTGCTCTCGGGCACCATCACCGGGGTCAATGCATTTGGCATGCTGCAGCTGGACACCACAGAAGGGAAAAAACGCTCCTTCGACATGAAGGAGATCCGTTTTCTGTAGTGGGATCAGGCGAATTTTTCCTGCAGTTTTTCCGCAAGCGTATCCACGAAATACTGTAAAGGTTTCGATGCCATACTTTTTAAAAAGGGGTTCAGCGACACCTCAAATACAATGTTAACCAGGCAGGGGGCCTCTTCCCCTTTTCTGAAGAAATAATCGAGGCTGTAATCCACCGGATTTTTCCCATCGGCCACAATGCGGATGTTGCGGCAGGGATATTTGGCGTCAATGCGCATCGACAGATCGGCCAGGCCCTGGATGGTAAACGAACAGGAGGTTTCACCGGCTTCCCAGTTGGTGACCTGTTCGGGCATCATTTCCTTCAGATTGCGAAAGTCGCTCAAAAACGAAAACAATGTTTCACAGCTGGTGTTGACCGGGATATTTTGTTTTTGAAAAGTTGTCATATACGGTATTTGTCTTAAGGGGTGCGGGCTTCTGACCAGGCGATGGGGTCTTTGTGCCATGCCTGCAGGGCATCCAGTTCCCCGGGTGAAAATTGTTGCTGCGTTTCGGGCAGGGCCATCAGGGCATCAAAATCGCTCAGGGCCGTAAACGGGCAACCGGCGTCCTCGAGGTGCTTACGGCTTTGGGCCAGGCCATAGGTAAAAATGGCCACCATGCCCCGTACGTCGAGGCCGGCACCGCCCAGGGCCCGGACGGCTGCCACACTGCTTTTTGCCGTCGACACCAGGTCTTCGATCACCACGGTCCGCAGGCCTTCCTCCACATGGCCTTCTATCCGGGAGGCCAGCCCGTGCCCCTTGGGGGCGCTGCGCACATACACAAAGGGAAGCCCGAGTTGACCGGCCACCAGCACCCCGTGTGCAATGGCGCCCGTGGCCACGCCCGCGATCAGTTCAGCTTCCGGATACCGTTCCCTGACAATGCCTGCAAGCCCCGTGGTCACCTTGCGGCGAATGTCCGGGAACGACAAAATGCGGCGGTTGTCGCAATATACCGGGGAGCGCAGGCCCGAGGCCCAGGTAAAAGGGTTTTCAACATTCAGTTTTATTGCGTTAATTTGCAGTAGCAATCGGGCAATCTCACCGGAAAGTTGTGTATGCACACCCATGACAGAATTTTCTGATGTGTTAAAAAGGCCCACAAAGCTACAAAAAAAAGCATGCATCCGAATTAAAAATCAATACGCCCGATGGATCCTACCTATGCCGTATTTTTTGACCAGCGGAAGATCTCCTTTCTGTCAGAACCATTGCGTCCCGCAGCCTGCCGGGGGGTATTGATCAGGGAATCGGTTCATTGGGAGGATTTTACCGTGTTTATCCGGTCAGACAAAACCTCCCTGGCCTATGTAAGCAAAGATCCCGGCAGGTTATTCAGGCAGTTTGCCGCCATGTTTGAATATGTCGAAGCAGCCGGGGGGCTGGTGAGCGACCCGGCCGGCCACTGGCTGCTGATCTTCCGCAAGAACCGGTGGGATTTGCCCAAGGGGATGATGGAAAAAAATGAGCCGGCCCGCCACGCGGCCATCCGCGAGGTGACCGAAGAATGCGGTGTGGACAAACTGGAGATCCTGCACCCGTTGCCGCAGACCTACCATGTGTACGAAGCACAAAACGGGACGTGGACACTGAAAAAAACCCACTGGTACTTTATGCAAACCCGGATATGCTGCCGGACCGAACCCCAGACAAGCGAGGGGATCACCCATGCGGAATGGAAACATCCGGATCATCTGGCCGATGTGATGCAAAACACCTATGGCAACATCAAAGAGCTGCTGACATTTGCCAGGCAGTTCAAAAAACAGACATAAGCACCCGCTCAGCGGCCTGTGAGCTCCCGCAATGCATCAGCAGCACCCCCCGTCGGAGAGAAAAAAGGGCTGGCGGCGATCCTTCCCTGCGGATCGATCAGGAAATATTGGGGGATTGTCCGGACCCGGTATCGGTCGAGCAGGCGGTAATCGCCACCGAAATGCACCAGGCGGAATGGCGGTTCATCCGTATCATGCCATTCAGGCATGTGCCGGCTGTCCCGGTCAACAAGCACACCCAGCAAGGCCACGTCATCCGGCAGGTTTTTGGCCAGGGTGGTCATCGGACCGGCTTCCGCCATCGACACAGGGCACCAGCCGGCCCAGAAAAAAAGGTACAGGTACTGCCCCCTGTATTCCTGCA
>SL_3KL_010_SEDDRAFT_10006252_pt1 | contig 10658 bp, 8 predicted proteins | sample SodLakKL_010_SED_2_FD_10381 | JGI IMG/M metagenome (IMG submission 10381)
AGGAAGCAATCACGCGAATTCTGCTGCATGGATTTGAAGGCGGTGTTGCGGAGTTTCCAAGGCGTGCGGTTAACATTACCGGAGTGATGCCGGCACACGGATTTTTATCGGATGAAGAGTTAGCGGCAATCATGACCTACATGAGAAACACCTGGGGCAATGAGGCTGACCCGATTGAAACCGAAGAAGTGGAACGCATCCGTACCGAAACGGAAGGCAGAGCAGAGCTTTGGACGCCTGAAGAACTGCGGGAAATGCTCGACTAAATAATATGAAGACAGATTTCATCTGCCAAAATGTTCTATAGATTCAGATAAGTTTGGCTTGATGAATTCATTTTAGTTCAGATTCCCGGAAATATGCATGAAATTCATATAAAAGAAATCTATTTGAGGCTATGAAAACTGCATTAACCGGGATTCTTTATTTATGTCTGTTTTTTGGGATATCGGGTATATTCGCACAACCTGCTGTGGCGAACAGTTCTGTTTTACTTTTTGAAACGATCAATTCAGATAGTGAAGAAATTGAAAGACCTCACATCCTTTTTCTGATCAGTGAAGATCCGCACAATTACGAAGCCCATAAAAGTATTCCGCGCTTTGCCAGAATGCTGGAGCGGGAGCATGATTTTAAAACAACTGTTCTGCTTGGAGAGGGAGAGCTGACCTCTTTTCATTTTCCGGGCCTGATCCAGGCCATTTCAGAAGCTGATCTCCTGGTCATATTTTTCAGAAGAATTGCCCTCCCAGATGACCAGCTTGAGGCGATTCAAAACTTTCTGAAAAATGGCAACCCGCTTGTTGGGATCAGAACAGCAAACCACGCTTTCTCCGTGCGGGATTCTGACGGAACCATGCCGGATGGATACAGCGACTGGTGGGGTTTTGTTTCTGATATCCTGGGTGTAGAAAATCAGGGATACGGACCTGTCGAGCTTGGTACAAGGGTGAATGTTGTTTCTGAAATGGAAGATCACCCCATTCTTGAAGGGCAGCGCATGCAATGGCACAGCACCGGCAACGTGTACCATAATCAACTTTTGGACGATAATGCCACGGTACTGATGACCGGAACCGTTGAGGATGAGGTTGAGCCTGTCTCCTGGATCCGCTATGCAGGAGAGAGCCGGGTTTTTTATACTTCACTGGGCCATCCGGCAGATTTTGGGGTTTCATATTACCGGGGTCTGCTTGTAAACGGTATTAAATGGGGCTTGGGTTATTTTGATTAAAGTTACCGGAAATCGGTAAATGTTACTCTGATGGAGCAAGCTGCCCGTCTGCTAATGGCTGATCTCCCTTGTGACCTTTGGGACGGTTATCCCTGCACGGAGCGTTGGTTTCCCTCGATTCTTTATACAGAACACTCCTTCAAACAAGAAGTTCATTCTGTCAGAACAAAAAAACAAACAACAATCAACTCACAACTCAACAACAAACATAAACCTGAAATCAGAAATCAAAAATCACCCACTTCATAAACAATCTCACCGCCGACCACTGTAAGCAGAGACCTGATCTCTTTGATATCCTCTACATCACACGTAAGATAATCATCTGAGAGTATAGCGAAATCTCCAAGTTTTCCGGGTTCAATAGAGCCTTTTTTATCTTCATCAAAACTGAACCAGGCTGCATTTGAAGTCATCATTCGAAGAGCATCTTCACGTGAAATTTGTTGTTCCGCGGCAATCACTTGTCCGCTTTCCGTTTGTCTTGAGATCATAGTGTACATGGTAATAAACGGATTGTAGGGGTTGAGGGAGCGGTCGGGATCGAAGCCCTGCATATGGTCCGAGTTGAGTGCAACAATAGCATCTCCATCCAGCCAGGTTTGTACACCGATGAATTCATTCATTCGCTCTTCGCTCAGTATTCTGGCTAATGCATCACCGTCTTTGTACAGCCATGCCGGCTGCGTATCGATGCCGACACCAAGCCGGTTTGCACGTTCGGCCGTTTCGGGATTTGCAAAATAGGCATGAATCAGTGTAAAACGGGGATCATCAGGCTGAAGATCTTCCTGAACAGCTTCCACGGCATCCAGTACTCTGTCCACACCGGCATCTCCGGTAACATGAGCCGACATCTGCCAGCCATTCTTGTACCCGGCGCGAATCATGTTTTCAATATTTTCCGGGCTGATCAGCAGAGTCCCGTGGTGATCGGGGTCATCAAATCCATAAAAATCGAGTGCATCCGGGCCATAGGGTTCACGCATATAAGCCGATCCGTACAAAATCCCACCGTCAATTCTGAGTTTAAGTGGCCCTGTACGAACCCAATCGTCACCTTCACCAAATGCAACAGGGAATGAGTTGATCACTTCCTCAGAACCTTCAACGGTTCCGTCGGAGCTCAGGTTGATCGTTACGGTAACCCTTGCCGTAAGACGATCCTGCTCCCGGAGCTGGCGGTAGGTTTCATAGCCTTGCGGATTGCTGCCACGTTCAAAAATGGAAGTGATTCCCGTTTTATTATAATTGTGGAGAAGACGTTCCAGGTCATCGTGATATCTGTCCTCAGGGATTTCGCGGGTGGGCAGATAATCTCCTGTCAATTCGCTGCAATTTTCAAGCACTCCGGTGGGATCTCCGGCATCGTCCCGTTCAATTGTGCAGCCTTCAGGTTCGGTCGTTTCACGGTCGATACCGGCGCTTTGAAGTGCGGCTGTGTTCAATACCTGTACCTGCCGGTTGGCAAACTGCCATGTAAAAGCAGCGGGATGATCGGGTGCAGCTTCATCAAGATCGGCACGGTTGGGAATTCGTCCTTCCTGAATTCGGGTTACATCAACCCTGGGTAACGGGATCCAGTTTTCCGGGTCGGTTCTTTCCACTTCAGTGCGCAGCCAGTCTTGAATTTCACCGATGGAACCGAGCTGTTCGAAAGGATGAGGAGTTGCATATTCCCGCTGTACTACACTGGTTGCATGTACGTGAGATTCTATCAAACCGGGAATAACAGTGCGGCCATCCGCATCAATCACACGAGTTTGATTTCCGATGTATGACTCAATTTCATCGTTTGATCCTACCGCTTCAAATACACCATCGCGAATAGCAAAGGCCTGAGCATTTGAAAAAAGATCGTCCACTGTTAACACATTGGCATTGATAACGACCAAATCGGCCGATGAGTCCCGGTCGTAATCGTTACAGGAGACAAGAAAGGCACCGGTAAGGAGCAGAAGTGTGCAGATTCGCAGAAGCATGGTTTTGGAGTCTAAAGTTTATGTAGAAAAGTTAAGGTGTTCTTTTAAGGCCATTTAAAATACATCTTTTATCCATGTTATTTAAGGCTCCAAGTTTTGGTTTTCTGAGTCGTAAACAACGGTTCCGTCTACTACCGTCAGAAGCGAGCGGATCTCTTTGATCTGTTCTTCATCCAAGGTCAGAAAATCATCCGACAGAATGGCAAAGTCACCGAATTTGCCAGGTTCAATGGAGCCCTTACGGTCTTCTTCATGATTGAGCCAGGCGGCATTAACGGTCATCATACGCAAGGCCTCTTCACGTGATACGCGATGTTCAGGGTTGAACACCTGCCCGCCTTCTGTACGGCGGGTAATGGCTGTGTACATGGTTAAAAAAGGGTTATAGGGATTGAGTGAAAGATTCGGATCAAAACCCATCATGTGGTCAGAATTCAGCCCCACATTCACTCCGGCGCTTTTCCAGGTTTGCAGGCCGATAAATCGTTCGATTCGTTCAGTGCCCAGAACCCGGCTGAGGGCATCGCCGTCTTTATGGTACCAGGCCGTCTGAGTATCAACGCCAACATTGAGCCGGGCGGCGCGTTCTGCTGCTTCTTGGTTGGGAAAGTAGCCGTGGATAATCGTAAAACGGAGATCAGAGTTTTCGGGATAAGTTTCACGCGATGCTTCGATGGCATCCAGCACGGCATCTACACCTGCATCTCCGGTTACATGAATTGCCAGAGGCCAGTTTTCGCGGTGAGCTGTTTTTACCATATTGTTCAGGTCATCAGTTTCGATCAGAAGCCTGCCGCGGTTTTCCGGGTCTTCAAAGCCGTAAAACCTTGCAGCTTCTTCTCCGTACGGTTCACGCATAAAAGCAGAACCGAAGAGAATACCGCCGTCTGCCCGGATCATCAGGGGGGCAGTACGAAGCCAGTCGTCCCCATCGCGGTATTGAAGGGGGAGAGAACGAATAAACTCTTCAGGTCCCGCTGAGATTTCATCTGCAGAAAGGCTCATGGTCACTCTGGCACGAACCGTCAGCCTGTTGTTCTCTTTTAGTTGTTCAAATGCGTGGTAGGCTTCGGGATTTCCATTGCGTTCATATACACTGGTGATGCCAACCTTGTTATAAAGTCCGGCAAGTTCTTCCAGTTTTAGCAGGTGTTCCTCTTCGGAGACTTCGGGTGTTTCAAGAAACCGTTCGGTGAGTTCACCACTGTTTTCAAGCACCCCGGTAGGTTCACCCTGTTCATTCAGGTGTACTTTGCCTCCTTCCGGTACAGGTGTTTCACTGGTTATACCGGCTGCTTCAAGCGCAGCGGAGTTTAAAACCTGGGTTTGTTCACCGGCAAATTGCCAGAGAAATACGGCGGGATGATCGGGGGCCGCTTCATGAAGTTCTTCGGGATTGGGGATTCGCCCTTCCGCAATTCGGGTTACATCCGCCCTTGGCAGAAGAATCCATTCTCCTTCGGGGCGCAGCTCAGTCTCATTCCTGAGCCACTCCTGAATTTCGGTTATCGATCCGAGTTGTAAATAGGGTTGAACGGCTTCGCGCCTGGCAGCGGCTGTGGCCTGTACATGAGATTCAATCAATCCCGGAATCACGGTTTTACCGTTAGCATGAATCACCCGGGTATGATCTCCGATATATTCCCGGATCTCATCATCAGTACCAACTGCTACAAACTCCCCATTTTGAATAGCGAAAGCCTCTGCTTTTGAAAAATTTTCATCAACCGTGATGACCTGCCCGCTGAGCAGAACCAAATCGGCTGATGATGTGTCATGTTGAGAGTCATCATCACATGCCGAAAAGATGAGCATTGTGCTGACAAGGAATGCCGACCATTGAAATTTCATGAAGAGTTTTTTTCGGTTGAAGCGGGTTAAGGAAATGATTGTAAGTACATCTTTATTTTTTTGGCCATTTCCAATGTAATAGAAACGGCTGAATAAAGTAAAGTGACACCTGATTTACTGGCAGGGGTTTATGATGACAAAAATCAGGGAATTGGGTTTGGCCTTAATAAACAAAAAAAGTGAAAAAACAGAACTTTGTTGAACGTAAATAAACAGGAGAGAATGGTATGTGAGCCAGTCTCTCCATTTGTTCTTGTTCTGAAAATGCTCCTATTTTTTATTTGGAGTATTTTTCGAGCAGGTTATCCAGCTTTACCTGTTCACCTGAATCGGCTGATTTATAGAGTCCTTCAACAAACGCCAGAGACTGCAAACTGTCAATTCCGCTCACAGGTGGATCACGGTCTTCCCGGATTGCCTCCATGATTGCGTTAAACTGATTTTTATGGGGGTCAAATTTGAAGTGTGCAAGTGGACTTGCGCCGCCGGTTGCATCTTCAGAGCTGTCTTTGGCACTCTTAAGGTCCTCTTCTGTTTTTAACAGCCGGAATGTACTTTCATCGAGTACGGCGGAACCTTTATCACCAAAAACTTCAATCCTTCGCGGGAAAGGCGGAACAATAGATGTGGAAGCGACAAATGTGCCGATACTGCCCGATTTGGTTCGGAAAATGGATACGGCATTGTCTTCCGCTTCAATGGTTGGATGAGTGAAAGTGCCTTTGTAGGCCTGAACAGAGTCGATACCGCCAAGCATCCAAACCAGCAGGTCGATAGTGTGGATTGACTGGTTGATCACAGCTCCGCCGCCATCCAGCTTAAAGGTGCCTCTCCAGGGAGAGCTTGTGTAGTATTCCTGATCACGGAACCATTTTACGGACGCTGTGGACATAAAAACATCGCCAATCTCACCATTATCGATGGCCTGTTTCATTTTAATGGTGTCATCACTAAACCTGCTTTGATAAATCACGGCAAGTTTTACTCCGTTGGCTTTGCAACTTTCGATCAGTTCACCGGCTTTTTCCAGTGTTACTTCAATCGGTTTTTCTACTACCACGTGTTTTCCGGCTTCAGCGGCAGCCTTGCCAAAATCCAGATGTGTACCGCTGGGAGTGCAGATGGAAACGATGTCTAAATCGGGATCATTTAAAAAGTCGTCGTATGATGTAAACCCTTTGGTATCGTATGTTTTTTCAAACTTTTTAATTTTTTCTTCTGTACTGCTGTATGCACTTACCAATTTTCCATCATTGGTAAGTTTGATCGCCTCGGCATGTACATCGGCGATATTTCCAAGGCCTACGATTCCGATTCCGAACTTCTTGTCTGACATGTTAAATATTGATTAATATAGAATTACAATTAGGGGTTTGGATAAGAAAGAATAGAAAATGGGAGCAAAAGTTCTACCTTTAAATTTCCAAAAATAATATCGTATAGTATTTCATGAATATCAAATGGCTCAACGGTGCTGCAAGGCAATGGAATAGGCCTGTTGATTTCCTTTTTTTTATAAATGCCCGAATCAGACAGGTACACTAATAAACCTCCGGGCCTTTTAAACCCGGAGGCTGTCTTGCGGTAGCAAATCTGCTGTTATTTTTCTCCGGTAGACGTGAAAACCTGCTGACGGTATATCATGCCGCCGTTCTGCTCGAATTTTTGCCATTTCTGCACAATATCGCGTTCAAGGGCCAGCTGTTGTTTTTCATCTATTTCAGCCACCACAGCTCCCAACGGAGTGCAATGGATATACTGCCAGAGGAAGTCTTTTGGGGGTGGAAGCTTAAACGTTTTTTCGTTTGAGGTCACGTCTGTATTTTTGAAATTCGCATTTTCCATGAGCTGCCTGAGCTCCTCCGTATCGTTCATGGAGAAAACCTTGCGGGCAGCTCCTGCGGCTTCAGGGCTGATATGATTTTCCAGTTCATCAAGGAAAATAGCGAACAACTCTCCCTCCTTTCCCGGTACGTTTATGTAAACTCTTCCGGGTTCTGCCAAAACCCGGTACATTTCTCTCATAGCAGCGGGTTTATCTTCGACAAACTGGAGGCCGGCCTGGCAGAGAACCACATCGTAGTTTTTGTCGGGAAGAGGCATCTTTTCGGCACTGGCTTCATGCCAATCCTCCGCAATATCTGTGTTGACAACCGAACGGGCCACCTCAAGCATACCGGGATTGATATCAAGGCCAGTGACCGATCCGGACGGCCCGGTTTTCTGGGCAGCAAGCCTGGCAACGATTCCGGTTCCGCAGGCTACATCCAACACCTGTTCACCGGGTTGAATATCCGCCCGACTGATTAGATCCTCAGCCAGTGGCCTGCCGATAGCCGGAACAAAATAGCGATCATAAGTTTCGGGTACGGTTAATTCGATGGATTGATCATACTGTAGTTGAGTCATGGGTTTCACCTATAGATTTGGAATTGGATTTTTATGAGTGTGTACAGCTTCCGGTTGTAGCTGTTTAAACAGTATTTCCACGAATTCTTCCGGTTGTTCCAGTTTCGGATCATCCGCGGAGTTTTCGATGACGAATAATGGCCAGCCATGCCGATTGTGAGCTTCTTCGGCAATTTTCAGTTTATTGGCCCGGTCATGACGCCCCCAGATCAGCGATACCGGCTTACTGATCTTTTCAAGTTGTTCCGGAGGAATAACCGGCGTTCCGACATGTTTCATCAGTGTGCGCAGGGCGGCCATGCGTTTTTTGTCCTGGCAACTGAGATAATACTCAACCAGAGGTTCCCAGGGTTCGCCCACCTTTTGTGGTAAAGTCTCGTAATTGAGCATGCATTGCGAGAACAAACCGTAGAAGTTCTTCCTCGACGGACTGATCGAAAATCGGATCAAATTAAATGCAAATCCGAGTGATGGCCTGAATTTTCCGAGTCCGAGGGAATCAACCAGCACCAGTTCCCGGAACCGGTCGGGATGATTGATTGCGTAACGAGCAGCAATTGAGCCGCCTAATATATGACCGGTCAAAACAGGAGGAGCATCACACGTTTGGCTGATCAGCTCATCCAGCCAGTTCAAGACCTGTGTTTCAATCGATTCATCACCCATCTCTGTGCCGGTTTCGCCGTGTCCCGGCAGGTCGGGAACAATGACCCGGAAGTGTTTAACCATTTGGGGTATAGACTGTAACCACCAGAGGGAAGATTCACCGGGGCCATGCAAAAGGACCACCGGAGGGCCACTGCCACCTTCTAAAACGGCGGTTTGGAGGCCGGCAATTTCCAGCCTCCGTTCAGTGACGGGAAGCGATTCGATCACCGCTTGCCGGTTTGTATCTTTAGGGTAGTTATTGTTGTGATTGGATGAATTCAAATTCTTCATAAGGCCTCCGAAATGTTTGTGACGGTTATCAATTCGGTATCAACATAAAGAATGGAAGCCCGGTGCGAATCGGGAAGGTTACCCAAATTTCAGGCTGGTTCGGAATGGGTAATTTTACCCATACAGGTCAGAGAAGGTTTTGCTTATAGGCAAATGCCGTTGCGGCAGAACGGGAAGGCAGGTTCAGTTTTCCGAGAATATTACTGACATGGCGGTCTACAGTTCTTTCACTGATAAACAGCTCGGAAGCGATCTCCTTGTTGGTTTTCCCCGTCGCCAGGCAACACAAAACCTCCAGCTCCCGCGGCGTAAGTCCGTGGGGTTTTTCCTTGCCGCTATTTCGGATGAATGTTTCGGTACGGGAAAGGTCGTGCGCAGCCCCCAGCTGCCGGAACATCCACCGGGCGGCATCCAGTTCCAGTTCCGCTGTGCCGGGAGCGTCCAGTGCCCGGTAGGTTAACCCGATGAGCACACGGGTTCGGGCTGATTCATACATTGCCTCCATACGTTTCAGGGCCGACCAGGCCTCAAGTAATTTTCCAAGAGCTTCCCGGGATTTATTCTCTTCCAGCAGAACTTGCCCCTCTGCCCGTGTTGCTATGGCATTCAAATAGGGGCTTTCCAATTTTTCTGCCAGGCCGGTTAATTCTTCAGAAGCTTTTTGTGCCTCCTGAAGCTGGCCGGTTTCAAGCATGATATCTACGTATGAGGGCAGAATTTCCGAACGTTTCCCCGGGTCACGGGTTTCAAGTTTCACATTCCGGATCGCTTTGGCTGCTGCATCAGGCTGATCCAGGGCGAGCTTTAAAAGGGCCAGGCCGGGCTGGGGTTTTCGCCCCATTTGGTTTGCCCGCCGATAAGCGGTTTCCGCTTTCGAAAAATCTCCCTGTAAACGGTGAATTTCTCCCTGGCAATACCAGGCTTCGCCCTCCGCCGGGGGAGTGGATTTGCCTGCCAGTTCATGAGCTTTTTCAATTTCGTGCATGGCATCTTCCCAGTCTCCCTGCAGCTGCATGATTTCTGCCCGGCGGACCAGGCATTGGCCACGATAGGGTACCAGTTCGGACTGGGAATCACACCAGCGGCTCATTGCAGCCGTCCATTCCCTGGCCCGGTGCATGTCACAAATTTTTCGGCACATACTCAAAACATTACAATAGACGATCCCGGTAACGATCGGTGATGTTTCTTCAGCAATTACAGAAACCATCGCCTCATCCAGCAATTTTGTGCCTTCAGCAAAAAATTCCTCCAATATCCGTGCCTGTCCAAGGCCCAGCCGGGATAAGGTAAAAAGGTCAGGATTGTTGAATTGTTTTTCCATTTTCCCGGCTTTGATAAAGAGTTCACCGGCTTTTTGGGTATCGCCGGATTGCAGTTGCTGTAACGCTTCCGGAATCAGGATGAGGCCTTTTTCAGCACAGTTTTTGGGTATGTCGTCCAGAAGCCGGTGTGAACGGGTGAACCAGCCGCTTCCCTGGGCGTATTCTCCCATATTAAATAGTACCATTCCGGCCCAGAAGGCGCATTCGGCACCTTTTTTCAAATCCTTTGCGTCAACATACTCCTGGTGAGCCCGGGACCAGGAATTTATGCAGTTTCTGTCTCTGCCGGTCATAAAAGCAGCGGTCGCCAGTAACTCAAGATCGGCCGGTTGTAAAGGGGACTCCTTGTCTATCGATGTCAGAAGAGTGAATGTCCTTCCCCAGTCTCCCTGCCTGAAAGCTTCCCTTCCCTGTTCTAGTATCGAGTCTGGCTGTTCCATAGCTCCGACTTACATTTTGAGCCCTGAATAGAGTTTAATCGACCCCACTGGTCTTTTTGAATCTTTTGTACACTCCGTACTGTCTTGCATGTCATCCCTGTTCTTCCAAATTTACCTGAATGTGCTATCCAAAATAGGTTTCTCACTGGAAGAAGAGGGATTGTCCGGTTGTAATATAAAATTTTTGTAGAGAAAGAGGTTCAATTTCTTTTGAAATTGNAATATCCATATCAGTACTTTAAAAGATTTTTTGTGTACTGTTAAGGTGCTGAATCAAATTTCGATTTACAACGAAAGGTGGGTTGGTTAACGGTGCGGTGTTTGTGCGGCGTGTCAACAAATAATCCTTTGGGCAACAACCGATTACACGTCCGCATGAAACGCTTTGTGTGTGCCCGGCATGGGTGCCTTGGCTTACAGGAATGTAAGTCATAAATCTTGAGGGTGAAAGTCCCTTATGGGCAGGGGTGACGCCCTG
>SL_3KL_010_SEDDRAFT_10006253_pt1 | contig 10657 bp, 6 predicted proteins | sample SodLakKL_010_SED_2_FD_10381 | JGI IMG/M metagenome (IMG submission 10381)
AAGAGACAGGTGAAGAAATAACAATCGTATCCTTATATTCATTCTGGATAAACCCGATAAGTCAGACCGGCTCGAGCTGGATTTTTGCCGATGCTTCTGCTCATCGGCTTGTTTCAGACCTTAGCGGCTTGATCGGACAACAAAGTGGACACAAGATTATCGCCGCCGGGGATTTGAATATTCTGTATGGCTATGGAGAATATAAGAGTAAATACTGGGGCAAACGTTACAATACAGTATTTGACCGCATGGATGCCTTAGGGTTTAAATTTGCTGGGCCTCAGGCTCCCGAAGGTGGCAGGCAGGCGGAACCGTGGCCTGAAGAACTGCCGGAGGACAGCCTCAATGTGCCTACTTATCATCATAACCGGCAGACACCGGCAACTGCATCTAGGCAGCTGGATTTTGTCTTTGCTTCAGAAAGCATAGCGGACAGGGTTAAGGTGAAAGCTCTAAACAGAGTTGAAGAGTGGGGACCAAGTGATCACTGCCGGATATTAATTGAGTATAGAAGTTGAAAATAATTAATAATAAAGCACCATAATAGGTTATGTAAATATAAAAAAGTTCTAAATCGATTGTGTCATTTGGCGCTTAAGGGAAAAGCCATGATACTTGTTTATATTTCTTATGCAGGAAATTATTGCATTATGTAGAAAATGCTATATATTAAAATTATCTTGGTCTTAAATAACACAATTCACTTCTCTAAAACTCTGCACTAAACAATAATGGCTGAGATCAAACAAAGGTTGTTCGATCATGCTTAATAGTGTTGAACTAACCTCCATGAAAAGCCAAACTTCTGAGAACGATAACATCCCAAAAACAAGCCTGGTTTATAAACAATCAGGGTCTGAAGACCTGTGCAGTCATACTTCTGACTATGATTCAAATTCTCCTTCTCTGCGTCTTAATACAATTTGCCCTTATTACACAATGTTTCCTCTTGATTTTCCCTTAAGGTTATTAAAGAACGCACAAAAAGGGGATTGGGTATTAGATCCTTTTTGTGGCAGGGGCACTACCTTGTTTGCAGCGAGGATGCGTGGCCTGAATTCAATAGGCATAGATAGCAATCCTATTGCTGCAGCAGTTACTGCGGCGAAAGTTGCTGCTGCTGATGCTAATAGGGTAGTTGGCCTGGCAGAAAAGATTATGGAGGAATCACAGGTACCTGATACTATCCCGCAGGGTGATTTTTGGAGCTGTTGTTATCATCCTGATACCTTGAAAAGTATTTGTATCTTCAGGGAATGGTTTGTCAAAAGATGCCTAAAGCCTGAAGAGATTGTATTAAGAGCATTGCTGCTGGGGGTTTTACATGGTCCTCTTAGAAAAGGGAAACCGGGCTATCTTTCCAATCAAATGCCGAGGACATATGCAACAAAACCTGTCCCGGCTGTTCGATACTGGCAAAGGCACAGTTTAATTCATCCACCATATGTGGATGTTTTAGATTTAATAAAACGTCGAGTTGAATATTCCTTATTGGAGATGCCGCCGGCAAGTAGCAGCTACGTCTATTGCGATGATGCTCGTAGGACGGATGAACTAGTTGAAGAAGACATTTCATTTCAGTGGGTGATAACTTCCCCGCCATATTTTGGTATGAGAAGTTATAAAAGCGATCAATGGCTTAGAAACTGGTTTCTTGGTGGGGTTGAAGATGTTGATTATGAAAGAGCCGGTCAGCTGACACATAAAAAAGAGTTATTTGTTCAAGATCTTGCAGAGGTATGGCAGAGAATAGCGAAGGTTTGTCTGCCTGGAGCGAAGCTTATCATTAGGTTTGGATCTCTTTCCAGCGAATCAGTTGATGCAGTTGATGTTCTAAAGCAATCATTAAAGTTGGCTGATTGCGGCTGGCAAATCAAGACTAGAAGAAATGCCGGTTCCGCCAGTAGTGGTTATAGGCAATCGCAACAGTTTAATCAACCAAGTAAGAAAGCCATACCTGAGTTTGATTTATATGCAAGACTGGAGGTGTGATTATGTTTGATCCGAAAGAAATCCCGGCTATGCGCCAGGTTATTAGGGAGGCTATGGCCAGGGAGAAAAGCAACCTCGATGAGCTGCGTAATGAGATAGGTTCGCTATCTTCGGATGTAAAAGTGATCAGGCCGAGAACAACTACAGCAGTTTCAATGGTGGCCAGCGATGGAGGCAATAACCAGCTGGTATTCGATCCTTTTCACGTTCAGCTAGTTAGAGTGGTTGATTCTTTTGGAGAACAACTTTGTCTAGATACTGTAACGCCTACAACTGATACAGATAGACTAAGCGAGGAGCAGTTTAACGGCAATGGTTCACCCAGAACAGCACTGGGCAGATTAATGATAGATCTGGAGGTTAAGTCAAGGAAATTATCTGACCTCAGCCCCATGATTCCGAGAGGTAATGTTATAAGAGATAAACCAAATGAAGTAACACCTGGCTGGGTTTTGGTCTACCGGGACTTATGCGAGTGGGCTGTTTTATATGAGCGTATTTGTTATAGGAATCCAACTTCGGATACTATAATCGTTCGTGACGGCCAGCTCAGGAGCAAACTTTTTAGTGGCTCCCTATTTATTAAGCTAAGAAAGCTGATAGAGGAAAAGATTGACCAGGTAAAAGAGGAAACTAAACGTAAGGTTTACCTTGTTGGAATTGCCAAGGGAAGCAAAGTTTTGGAACGCTATAATTTGGCCATGACTTTAGAAAGGACATTTGCACCAGGATCACCCAGGTATGTGCGTATTCCACGTTCGCTTGAAGCTAAAGCATATATCTGGCCGGAATATGCAAGGGGTGCTGAAGCAGAAGATAGTGAGGGAGAAGCTCCCAAGTTTGTAGCCGGTGATATGTATCTGGTTAGATTTGGCCAGAGAAGCGGTGATCCGATTTGGTCGGTTGATATCTTCAGCAGCCAATCTGGTGATGTTGATGAAATACTCGGTTACTTGCTTGCTGATGCAATTGGTGGATTCCCAATCCCCTATTACCCGCTTTGTTTGCAGCGTGCACATGAATATGCCAGTATTGCCGGGTTTGATCTGGATATTCTTCAAGATGAAGTTTTTGATGCAATTAGAAGCTTACTAGCAAACACGGAAGTGCCGGAATTTGAAGCTCTGCGCTTTCGCAGCGATTTTCTTGACAGGAGGTACTGATGAAATTATTTACTCGTGATAATGTTGCCGGGATTTTCAGGGGGTTCAGTGAAGGCGGCCTTGAGTTTCATGCCGACTTGATTTTGCCTTATCGCACCAAGTACCACAGCACACCTATGCATGGGCAATTTCTAATTGTACAGCTGGAAGATGATGATGAAGCAGTTTTAGGCAGGATTACTTCGATAGCCTCAATGGGCCGGCTGACCAGTTCAGCGGGAGAAGATTACGGGATCAGGGCTGTTTCCGATGAACGTCCGATACCTGAAGATTTACGAGAGCAATACCTAAAATACCAGGTTAATATAAGGGTTCTCGGGGTTCTGAGGTTGGTTAATGGAAAGCTTGTATTTGCTGCTTCTCATAGGCGTTTGCCGCATGTAGGCAGCAAAGTTGCCTTTTTAACTGACGAAGTGTTACGTGAGGTAGCAGGTCATAATATTCCCGATGCAGCGGATATAGGCTATTTTGCTCTCGGCGAATTTATTTATGCCGAGGGTGAACCGAATGTTTCATCTCAGCCATGGATGCGATTGACAAAGCCGGCGGTGATCCCAAAGTTCCAAATTAAAGAAATGGTATCAAGAAGGACATTGGTATTTGCCAGGGCTGGTTTTGGTAAATCGAACCTGGTTAAATTATTGTTTTCTAACTTATATAGCAGTAAACCAATGGTGGAAAAGAGAGGCGGGAATCTTGTTCCTGTGGGTACAATAATATTTGACCCTGAGGGTGAATATTTTTGGCCGGATGATAAAGGCAGGCCGGGTTTGTGTGATGTGGAGAAGTTGCATGATAAGCTGGTGGTTTTTACCCCTAAAGAAGGGCCGAGCTCTTTTTATGAGTCTTTCGTTGCCAGCGATATAAGGTTGGATTTGCGCAGGTTAAGACCCCCTGATGTTATTTCAATAGCTCTTTCAGTCGAGAAACAAGAACAGCAAAATGTAAGAAAACTAAAAGGTATGAATGATAGTGATTGGCACGAGTTGGTTGATCTGATTTATAGGGAAGGCAATGCTGCCGATGGTGATACGATTAAACATTTGATGCGTCTTGATAAGGGTCAGGATGCTGAAATGGTTGCGGCGCGGGCTAATATGACTACTATCGTTAAGATGCTTCATGATCCGAGCAGCCAGTTTATGGATATGCTGCTTGCTGCACTTCAAGATGGCAATTTGTGTGTTGTTGATGTTTCCCAAATGAGAGGGTCCCCTGCCTTAGTTCTGTCAGGTATTATTTTACAGCGTATTTTTGATCATAACCAGGAAGAGTTCACGAAAGCCAAGCCTAAAACTATTCCGGTTATTGCGGTTGTTGAAGAAGCTCAAACAGTGCTTGGCAGTACAGGCAGTTCAGGAGAAGGTCCCTATATCTCATGGGTTAAAGAAGGGCGTAAATATGATTTAGGTGCAGTGCTAATTACTCAGCAACCTGGCTCGATTACTTCCGAGATATTAAGCCAGGGTGATAACTGGTTTATCTTCCACCTGTTGTCATCAAATGACCTCAAGGCAATTAAATATGCAAACGCTCACTTCAGTGATGATATTTTATCTTCAGTATTAAATGAACCTATTCCCGGGCATTGTGTTTTTTGGAGTAGTGTTGGTGGTAAAAGTTATCCTTTATCAATTCGGGTCCTGTCTTTCGAGGAGCGCTATGAAGTGCTGGATCCGCAGTATGAGAAGGCAGGAGTAACATCTGCTGCTTCCCCGCTGAGGGAAAGATTTGCAAATGCTTTAGCTTCAGCTAGCAGGCCTAAGAAGCCGGTCACAGGTGAGACTGAAGAGAGAGAACCAGAAGGTAAGAAATCTTATCCCGATGAAGAAGCCGCTGATGAAAAACAAGATGCACTGGCCGCGTACGAGGATGCAGCAATCGAAGCTTTTTCAGAGAAGTTTGACTTTCAAGAGAGAATAAGAAATTTTGGCGTGCCCTATCGAGCGGTTCTTGAAGTTTTAAAAGAGGATTTGCCTGACCTTTTATCTGATATGGATCGTGTTGCATATCAACTGGTACCAAGAGCAATGACCGCTGTTTATGGTGAACAAGGTGTGGGCTGGGTTACTGAAAGAAGAGAAGCTAAGAGCGGTTCCGGGCATACTACCTGGATAATTATTCCTGAGAATTTTGATGATGTGCCTTTCTGATTGTGCAGCAGGTGTTAAGATAGTTTGAAATGAATTGAAGGGTTGGTGGTAGATGTGACCTTGTACCATGTTTCTAGTTCAGATGTTTTCCAACTAATAAATCAGAGAGACTTCGCCAAGGAGAAATATGAGGAACAGTTGGAGAACTGGATCTTGAAAAACCCAGATATTCTAACAGAAGGCGAGAAAATACTATTTATAAAGCGAGAAAAGGTACTTGAAAAAAGTGAAGACCTTCTGGGTATTGATGAAGAATGTAATACAGTAGTGATAGAACTCAAGCGTGGTAGAACACCACGTGTGATTATAGCCCAGGCGTTAGAATATGCTGCCCGAACTTACAAGATGGATTATTTTGAGCTTGATAAAATTGCCCGAAAATTTTTCGCTGAAACAGAAGAACCCTATAATGATTTGCATGAAGCTTTTTGTGATTACTTCGAAGATATTAACCTGGATGAGTTCAAAACGCAAATTAATAAAAAGCAGCGCATAATATTAGTGGCTCAAGATATTAGTGAAGATGTTTTGAAAACAGCAGACTATTTAAGGGTAAATGGGTTAGACATCACATGTATTGCTTTTCGTTATTATAAAGAGGGAGAATTGGTTATTGTGGATCTTGATATTGATGTGCGAAGCAGCATTGAAGATCAGGCAGATACGCCAGCTCGGAGAGTAATTAGCGATACAGAAAAATTTCTGATAGCTGTTAGGGAGCGTATACTTGATTTACACAGCGATAAAATTCATTATGCAACTAGAAAGCCTAACAGAGTCGTTGGTTTTACCTTAGACCAAGAACGAAATTTATCTGTTGGTTTGAGCTTGAAAACCAACGGGGATTTAATCTATAGTTGTGAGTTGAAATTTAAAGATCTGAATAAAAATAAAATTTTGAGCGAAAAAATTAGGAACACCTTTGAAAAATATGGAGAAACTTTGCATTTCAGAGATAAGAAAAATGAAACCTTACAATTATATAGTATCCATAAATGGGACTATCATTATATTGAGGATGAGGACTTTTTAAATGAAACTGTTGATGTTTTAAATAAGTTGTTGAGTACTATTCAAATGGAAAATGCTTAACGTTTTGCGTGGCAACGCTGTACTTCTCATTACAGCTACGGTCGCACACTGCTCAATCTTTTAGGTGTGCTGGCTTTATTAAAAAAGAGGTAAGTGTCATGAAAACACCTTCAAAAATTTTGACATCAGCATGTGAGGCTGTAAATCTGAGCGAAAATAGAAGTCTGCCCTTTTACTTACGGGGCATCAAAGTTGATTCTGTTTTGATTGAAGCGGCACTTGCTATCCTGAATGAATCTGAAGATTGCGCCCTTCCTCAAAACTGCCGAAATGATATCCGTGAAAGAACCCCTGATGGCCTGGACCGGCGTATTAAAGAGTATTTAGGAACTGATTTGAGAACAGCTAACATCATATCCGATGTCCTGTCTAATGCCGGCATCGTTCAAGTTGTAAAGATGGAAAACCCGGTGACCGGGCGCCTGGTCAAAGGTGCCAGGTTGTTGGAGGGTTGGCGCTGGAACAGCAAGACAAAATATGAAGGCAATAAGTTTACAGTTAATATAGGCGATAAGATTTTGTCGGAGAAAGAAGCCGGAAAGAAAAAAGCAGATATGAAGGCTCAGTCAAGAGAAGACTATCTTAGGCAAGGCCATGTTCAGGCTTTTGTAAAATGGCTGGATTCAAAGTTAGATGGTGCTGATGCTTTCCAACATCAATACTACCTTAAAAAAAGAGGGCAGCACTGGCAGTGCAGTTCCCTATATGAGGCTTATGATAATTACTGGTGGCCTTATAACATGGCATGCCCGTTAAACGATAAAAATGTAAAAGGCGGCAGTTTTAGTGAGTCATTTAATTACTTGACCGATCTGGCCATCATATTCAGGACTTCCGTAAAAGATGAGGATATGGAACATACCCTCAAATGTGCTTATGCAATGCTAAAATGGGGCGGGGTTTTAAATAAGAACTGGGATAGGGTTCTCAGTATGGGTGACGGTTTATGTTACTACTTCACCCATATCCAGAAGTGGTTAAACATTTCCAAGGTACTGCTTGAAAACCATGATGGAGTGATCATTAATTCTGGTTTTACCAAGCTCTATTTTTTGCTGGTTAATGATTTTGTTATGTATGACGGGAGAGTTGGTGCAGCTCTTGGTTTGCTGAGCCGTTTGTTTTCTGAAGAGCAGGGTTTAGAAAAGATTCCCCGGGAAATAAACTTTTCCTTCGGCAGCGGTAGAGTTGCAGGCGGACAAGAAGCAACAGGGAATCGCAGGGATCCCAGCAGGGGCAGGTATAAATTGCCCACGTTTAACGGTAGCAGTATGCGCCACCTGCATGACAATATTAAAGCCAGCTGGCTGCTGAAAGAACTGGCAGATAATACTTCCTCTCCTTTCGCAGAGCTGGATCAGGATCCGCCTTTGAATAAAAGGCTTACTGCCCTGCAATCAGCATTATTTATGGTTGGTTATGATGTGCGAAATTCCTGGAGATAAAACAGGGTGATAGCATTTCCATGGAGGAAGCTTGACTATGAGCAAGTACGACAGCTACTGGAAAAGCAGGTTTGATGAGGTGGCTTTGGCGCTTCGAGAAGTTGCAGTTTCTGGTAAAAGCGTTGCTATAGATGTGTCAGATCTGCGAGAACACGGCAGTAGAAATAATTGGTACGGTCTAGTTGAGATTTATAGTGGCTATATAGATAAAGGCGAAATGGTTCATGCCGGCTCACTGGGTAAGATAATTGAGCAGAGCGGGATAATTAAAGAACTTGGAGTAGAAGGCTTTAGCCTGGTTATAACTTCAGACTTGAAATTGTATGCAAAACGCATAACTTTGCAAGAATCTGAAGGTTTGGCTGCCGCGAGATGTTGGCGGTCAGGTAAAAATAATAATGAATACAATGAACCGAGTCAAGAACATAGCGGAATAGCAGTTCAGGAAGAAAGTTTAGATGTGCTGATAGAGATATTAAAAGAGATACCGGACTCAAGCTGGGAAGAAGTAAACCGGCAGGAGCCGGAATGGAAAACTATGCGCCCATTTCTTGATAAATTCGGGTATGGGCCATTTTCTGTGTTAATGATGATTACAGGTTTAAACGATTTTCAGCTGAAAGGGAAGGCTGAAATTGCTTACTGGCCTCCCATAAAAGAAAAACTGGATCATCTGCAAAACCTCACATCTCCAATGCATCTAAGTGATCTTTTAGAACCTTTTTACAGGAGTGAACGCAGTAACCGAATTAAAATTAATCGACTGAATCGATTTTTATCCAGCAAGTTAGCCGAAAGAATGTGGTTGGCCAGCCCTGATATAATATCTGCACATTTCAACTTTATATGGTATAAGCTGGCCGATGTTATGAGGCAGGAAGCACATGCTAAAACTATTGTTTTTGCCATGAAATGCTTGGGATTAAGTCTGCTTATGGCAGGAGAGAAAAGATTTGATTTTTCCAGCATACCTATTCCAGTTGATTACCGGATAAATAAGTTTACCAAAGAAGCCGGACTCTCTTCTGCTGATTCTGAAGATGAGGTCCGTGTGATCTGGCAGAAAGTACTTGAAAAATTACAAGATCATAACCCTGAGATAAACATGATCGCTTTAGATAGCCTGGTATGGCAGCTGGCCGGCTATAATAATGAAGAAGGGATGAAAAATTATCTGGCCAGAATCGGAGCGAAGCAGGCAGGCGAAAAGCTTGCCGTCTTCTTAGGTAGTAAAAAGATCTCAAGATCATATGGAGATGCTTTATTTTCAACTGCTACGCCTGAAAAAACGGTCAATAATTTTTCGAGGCAACAAACCGCTAATGATGCTCCAATATTTTGCTTTATTCCCTGCTGCGCAAAAAAAAGCGCGAAAGGAAGAATTGTAAAACCGGAAAAGAGAATCACAGAAGCGGAACTATCTGAGAGGTGGTCAAATCTGATTGAAGCAAGGGATGCAATGCAGTATTGTATAAAGACGGGATCGCCCTCTACAACTGCTTTACACCTATATACAGGAATGCCGTACAGCGTTTTCAATCATTTAAAAAATAACCTAATATCCGATATTCAAGACGGCAAAATAAGATTGTTTATTATTTCAGCCGGTTACGGCATTGTTGATGCTCTTGAACCAATTAATAATTATGATGCAATGTTACGTGATGAAGTGGCCACGATGTGGCGCGATAATTATCTGTCCGAGATTATCGCAGAACTATTATTACACCACAGACCAGCAAAAGTTTATGGCTTTTTCGCCGGAAAAGATAGTTGGTCGCTTAACAGCTCCATGTACAGGTACTTTTATTCGACTGGCGTAAAAATTGCCAGGGAGAAGGGTTTAAGAACAGAAGCTGGCTGCTTTTATCGCAGGGATGGCAGGGGAGTTGCGGCAATACTTGGTGCACTGGGCCGAAGCTTTATTAAGCTATACCAAAGTGGATTTGATGAGGATTTCGCAAATACTGCAGCGGATCAAGGTATTATAGATGATAATGTTATTATCGGATACGATGCTTTTGATTAAGGTTAGCTCTACTAATTCATATGGATTATGGAAATCGGCTTTACATATTTAAGCCTTTTATAGCACTTACTTGCTTTGACATTATCAAAATAGCTGATTACCGAATAACCAATATAGTTTGCACTAAGTGAGGTGAATTATTTGTACAAGGCTGAACTACGGGGAAAACTCCCTTCAGCTGTATGCCGGATGGAAGATGTTTTAACATCTAATGTATTTTCATTTTTTAAATACGCTGACAGGGTTATTTTTTTAAAAAGCTACTTGGAGTCAATTAACATTAAGGTGAGCGATCAAGAGGCAAGGGAAGCAGAATTTCATTTTTGGCCAACATATGCTGATAATACTGAGCCAGACTTAGTAATCATAGTAGGAGATTATTACCTGCTTTTTGAGGCCAAGTATTTTTCCGGTTTTGGCGGTAAAACAGAAAAGATTGAAGCTCAACTTTTCAGGCAGATAAATGGTGGTATTTTAGAAGCATCTACCTATAAAAAGAATTTCTTACTTATAGCAATTACTGCTGACCATGTTTACAGGCCGTCNATAATTGATGATATTCCTGAAGAATTTCACCACCACCTTGTTTGGACTAACTGGCAAAATGTAGCTGCTATCTTAAACATTTTGTTGAATAGTGATATTAAGCTAAAAAATTGTGAAAGGCTTTTTGCGGAAGATTTATATCTTTTGCTTGATAAAAAGCATTTAAGAGATTTCCAGGGTACAGATGTGATAATCAACTACCTTCCGGAATTAAGAAGTTATGGTGTCCTGTTTTTC
>SL_3KL_010_SEDDRAFT_10006254_pt1 | contig 10655 bp, 3 predicted proteins | sample SodLakKL_010_SED_2_FD_10381 | JGI IMG/M metagenome (IMG submission 10381)
TCGCATTCGGCTAACCGATATGGCTGATAAGTTATTGTTATTATCATCAAGTCCTTTTTATTAAAGGCGCACAAAAATAATATTCATAACGCATTTTTCCAAGCACCTAATGGACGTGGACAAAAAAATTCCTAAACTAATCACTGAACTATACTGGATCTCTTTGTTTAAAAATCCTAAGGCCTTTTATAATACGAATGAGGAACAAGCTGAAAGGAATTATGGGCTTATGGAAGAAAATTGTGGAACCCTGGCAAAATTTTCAACAGATATCTTCTAAACCACCAATTGGAGAGTTTGGTTCAAAAAATGGTTTCACCCGATCCATTCGGCCTAAATTTTGATGAGGTAGAATGATTTGGTAGATTTGTAGTACATTTAAAAGCTTTGGTTATCCTTTATGAAGAAAAATTTGTCCATAGGTCCATTAGTTACTTCTCTTCTTATCATTTTTTTCAATCAGTTTGCTCTGGGCACACCGGAACACTACAAGTATGAATTAACCCCTGAAACTAAGGTTTTCCAACCCTTTCATACAACCGAAAACCTCGATCAAAATGTCGATTTGCTGGCGGGGGTAGTAAAAAATGGCTTTCTGTTGCAGTGGGATCAACTAGAAGTTGAAAACCTTTTTAATCACGGAGGAAGCCAGATTAAGCTCTCACTTCCGGGTGAAAAAGAAATGGTTCTGGAACTCGAAGAGCGGCATTTGTTTTCAGGCGGATCCCCAAATATATTCCTCGCTTCAAATCCCAACGAAGCGGTGACCGATTTCAGAGCGCGTTTTTTCAAGGGTGAGGTTGCAGGTAGTGAGAATTCCCTGGTCGGGGTATCCATCTTTGAAGATGAGTTGGTCGCCTTTATTTTTGTGGATGGAGAACACTATTCAATCGCCCGACTGCGGAGTGAAAAAAATGGAGGCCACATTATGTACAGGGAAAGTGAGTTGCTCCAATCCAATACAGCGCAGTGTTTTTATGATGAGGAAAAACACAAAGTGAATAAGGGTCACCCGGGCACTCACAGAGCGGTTGACAGCAGCAATTGTGTGACAATTTATGTCGAGGCCAACTACGACATCTATGTGAATAAAGGATCTGTAAATGCTGCTGCGGCATACGTACTTGGAGCTTTCAATCAAGTGTCCATACTTTATGATATGGATGATATTGATCTGACCGTTTCCGAGCTTTTGGTTTGGGATGAGCCCAGTCCATACACCGGCCCGGGTGCAAGCCAGTATTTGGTGCAGTTCAGAACTCATCTCAATGGCAATTTTAACGGCGATCTTGCTCACCTCGTTGGATTCGGAGGAGGTGGAGGTGTAGCGTATTTGAATGTATTATGCTCCAGTTTGTGGGGAGTGGCCTACAGTGGTATCGCTGCCAGCTACAATGATGTACCGGTTTACAGCTGGACGGTTATGGTGATAGCTCATGAAATCGGTCACAATCTCGGTTCTCCGCATACCCATGCATGTGCCTGGAATGGAGACAATACCGCCATAGATGGTTGCGGCCCGGAGGCTGGTTACTCCGAGGGTTGTGATGGCCCATTACCATCCGGTGGAACTGTAATGAGTTATTGCCATTTGGTGGGAAGTGTTGGAATAGACCTTTCCCTGGGATTCGGTCCTCAACCGGGGGATTTGATGAGGGACAATGTGTACAGTGCTTCCTGCCTTGACGATTGTGATCCGGTTACCGACGATGCAGGAATTATTGCATTGGTATCTCCGGATGGATTGATTTGTCAGACGGATGTAGTCCCCGAGATCAAGCTTTTTAACTATGGAGTTAACCAACTCGATTCGGTGTGGATTTTTTACGAGGTTAATCAAATGCCGAAAGACAGTTTCCATTGGACCGGTAGTTTGGACCCATTTTCATCTGAGAATGTGGAGTTGCCTCCGGCTACTGCCGATTTCGGTCAAAATGATGTAGTCGCCTACACGGCCTTGCCAAATGGACAGAACGATTCAAATCCCGAGAATGACACGCTTTCCAGGCAGTTTTATGTAGGATCCAATTCTCTCACCCTTGAAATTGTCCTGGATCAATTCCCCAATGAAACCACCTGGTTTCTCGAGAAAAACGGCACACCGGTTATTTCAGGAGGTCCGTATGGGGGCTACAGCAATGGAGATACCGTGACTTATGACTTTTGTTCGGTATCGGGCTGTTATCTCTTTACTATTTTGGATAGTTTTGGTGATGGGATATGCTGCCAGTACGGTGAGGGTTCCTATCAACTTATTGACAATAACACAGGCGACACCCTTGCAATGGGAGGGGAATTTGGATTTATTGACACCACATCTTTTTGTCTGGACGCTCCATTCCTGGCTGAAATACTCGTGGGAATTGATGTGGAATGCGGTCATGAAAGCAACGGATCGGCAATTGCTCAAGCCACCGGTGGTACTGGCTCATACTCTTTCTACTGGAGTAGCGGTTCGCAGGACTCCATAGCAGACCAACTTTCAGAAGGTCTTTACTTTCTTACCGCAACGGATGGAGTTGATACCATTGTAGATTCAGTTTATATCGAGGACCCGAATTCCATATGGTATGCCGACAACGATGGCGATGGATTTGGAAACCCACAGGACAGTATTCTCGCCTGCGAACAACCTGCGGGATATGTGGATAACAATCTCGACTGTGACGACAGCAACCCCAGTATAAATCCGGATGCAACGGAAGTTTGCGATGGGGTGGACAACAACTGCGACGGGGTGGTTGACTTTGGCATTGGACCGGAAGCAGTATGTCAGGATGCCCATGTTTTTACCAATCCAACAGGAACAGCAATATTAGACCCCTGGCAATTTGATGGGGGTTCTTACGACACCTGTGGCATTGCGAGTGCCAGTGTTTATCCAATCGAATTCACTTGCAGTCAGGCCGGTGTAAACCCCGTGGAATTGGTAGTTTACGATGAAGCGGGACGATCTGACACCTGTTCGGCGTATGTGACCATCTTTTGCTCAGATTCAACCTACCAAATTTCCGGGACGGTTCAGTTTGAAAATGGGGACCCCATTGAAAATACGGGAATTCAAGTTACTGAGCACATGGACACCACAGTGTACTCAGATGCCGACGGTGCATACGAGGTGGCCTTGATTGAAGGTGGGGACTACAGTGTTTCTCCTTTTTTGAATGATGCATCAACAGCCGGATTGACGACTTTGAATTTAATTTTAATTCAGCGACATATCCTGAATATTGAATTGCTCAACAGCCCGTACAAAATAATTGCTGCGGATGTGAATAAGGACGATCAGGTGAGTACCTTAGACCTTGTTTTCCTTCAGTCATTTATTATTGGTCAAATACAGGAACTTCCTCATGGAGTTCACTGGCGATTTATACCATCGGATTTTAATTTTTCTGACCCAGAGGATCCCCTTGCCGACAACTTTCCTGAAACAGCGGAATACACCTCTCTTAATCAAGACTTCAGTAGCGAAGACTGGACGGGAATTAAACTCGGTTTGGTTACCGGAGACTACAGCAATCTCCCCTCCAGACTATATTCCCCAAAATTGCATTTAGACGTATATGCCTATGAATCCGTGAATTCTGACAAAACAGAATTCCATTTTCTACCCTCCGCTTCCATGGAGTTGTACGGATTTCAGCTTGAAATGGATTGGTCTGAAGATTGGGTCGATGCAGAGGTGAATATAGACCACAGTCAGTTACCCGGATTCAGGGATGAGATGGTTTTTATCGATCGTGAAAAAAGGGTGATTAGAATAAATTGGTGGGATCACAATGCACAGGTGGCAGATCCCGACCGGGAATTTTTTACAATTACTGTAAAAAGTGATCTTGAATATCCCGGTCACCCATCAATTCCTTCTTCTCAGGATGCATTTTTACGAGCTGAATATTACGACTCCAATCTCCAGCCCGGTCCCCTGGCACTTTCTGTGAAAGCTGAAGACGTGTCCGGTCAATTTCGACTTTTGCCCAATGCACCCAATCCTTTCAGCGGATTGACTAATCTTAGATTTCAACTGCCAAAAGACCTCCGGTATGAGATAGAGGTGTTCAGTACGGGAGGAAAGCAAATAATGACACACAGTGGTGAGGGTTCCCAAGGGTTCAATCACCTGGAATTAGACCTTTCTAATTACCCTGCGGGAACTTATCACGTCCGTTTGATTACTGAAATCGGAGAGGATGTGAGGAATATTATTTTGGCGAATTGATAGGATTCATTAGGTAAAAATGAATTATTAAGCTTACTGTAGAGCTTTCTATATGGATGCAACACAGAGATGTCCGGGACTCAACAAGATGGATAACCAGCGAGGTGTTTAGCCCGTCAATTCTTAAAAAAATCTTATAGTTTTTCGAAAAAATACAGAATAACCAGGGATCGCATGCAGCGTTTTCAATGGATCGGATGTCTAATAATTGTGCTTTATTGCATCAAGTTACTTTTTTTAAACCAATTCAACCGCTCCATCATGAAGCAAGCGCTATCTTTACCTTCCTTAATTGCTGTATTGACCCCTTTTATTTTGTTCTTTTTATTATCACCGCAATTGATGGCTGATGACAATTTTTCTTCCCAGCCCCCGGCCAATGACAACTGCGAAGATGCAGATCCCATCCAAAATTCAAGCTCTTCTGAAGACATCTGGTGTGGAGAGGGGACTTTGGTAGGTGCCGGCACAGCAGATATTGATGCTGGTAATATATTGACCCCGAATGAAAACATGGAATCCCACCTTATCAATGCATTAGATTCATCCAATTCCGTAGTATGGTATGAATTCGCTACGGATTCCACGACAGACTGGGTACATATTGAAGTCGATTTTGATGTTCAATCATTCACGGAGTCTGGCATGGTATTATTCAGATCAATTGACGGCTGCGATTCCCTGGAAATGCTCGCCTTTTCACAAGTAAATGTGACGGGGAATGGCTTTATTAATTCTGGTGAGGTAATGCCCAATGAGCAATACAAGTTAATGATCTTTGGGCCAATGGAAGACTCACTTGATTTTGACCTCTGCCTCAATTTAAGTACTTCGGTCTTGTGTGAGACCGATGCCCACTACTACTACAATCATGCAGAAATATTTTGTGGCCTTCATTTGTTGGATGGTTATTGTCTGCAAATGGGTTCTCCAATCATGGATGAGTACTGGCCGGCTTGTGATTCTTGTTGTACAATGCAAAATCCACAATGGATTGTTTTTTCAACAGGATACCTGGAAGGGGAGGAACTGTCCATTTGGCTGGAGGTTTATGAATGCATGATTAACCGTGGCGTTCAAATTGCGATATATGACCTTGGCTGTGAGACAGAGTTCAACCAGGATACAACTGCAGCCGGCTTAATTCCCGAAGAAGAAATGTTGGTGACCGACTGTGCTCTGATGGTGACTCCACAAGCTGGAGTGTTGGAAGTCACCATTGACTCTTTCCACCCGGGAAAGGTCTATGGCCTGGTAATCGATGGTTGGTCTGCTGATCAATGCAAGGTTGATATCCTGGAAATTCTAATCGATGGTGAATCCCCGGAGGTGGAGGGGGATTTAAGTGAAGGAATCGATTGGTGTTTTGAATACACCTATGGGTTTGAGCTAATCGACACTGTTTGCGTAGGTGCGTTGAATGTTCATATCTGTTTAGAGGGAACCGGGTTGCCGGGAATTTGTACATACACCTGGACAGTTGATGGAGAAGTGATTGAGGGAACCGAAAACCAATCCGAGATTTACCTGGATTTTCCCGAGTCGGGGGACTATGAAATCTGTGTGGTGGCCAAAAGTTCATGTGGCAGTTCAATTCCACTCTGTAGAGATATAGTAGCATATCCCAAAAACCCGAAAGTCACCCGGGATACCATTTGCATGAGAGAAGAGTACGTATGGGAAGGACCGGAAGGATCAGTGGGTGATGGTGTTTATGGTCCTTACAATGAAGACGTCTCCCATTTGGATTTTTCATTTGAGGGTTTAAGTGTGAACAGCGTGGGGTGTCAAATTGATGCCTTTCTGGAATTACATGTCATAGGAGACAACTATTTCAATCCCACGGAATTGGAGGCCGTAATTTGCCGTGGTGATACCTATTACTTTCCCGAACAGGGACATCCCGAGACTCTGGTGTTTGATGCCACAGGAGTTTACGGATTAGATGGAGATGTATTTATAGCCCAGGAAGGGGAACCCGGTAGTTTGTACCAGTGCGACAGTTTCTTTGTTCTCGATCTTGCTGTAATAGCAGTAGATGTGTTGGATTTTGTACAAACTTGCGAGGACTCAATATTCAGGATTTGTACTGCGTCTCCCGGATTAATATTTCCCGACATGGGTATCCATGCTGTGGATGTTGAAATAACATGGGAATGGGTGAGACTTAGCGATGGAGCAGTGCTTGATTCAGGTGACAATTCCATGGAGAATTTCATTTGTGCTGAATTTCCTGTGTCTAAATTTCTCAATTCTGAAGAGGAAAACCTGGAATTCAGAATGAAAGCCCATATTGATGGAGAACCCGGGTCCGATGGTTGTGATTTCGAAGTTCCCTGGACTGTATTCCTCGTCCTCTATCTCCCACTAACTCCGGAAGTCGAAAGTGATGATGTTTTCTTAATTGGTGACGTAATACCCGTAGAAATTACCAATGTCCCGTTTATTGATATTGATTATCACTGGTCGTTTAGTCAGGAGCCCGATACCATTATCGGTGACCCTAATGGAACTTCACTTGAATTGGTATTCTCTGATCCGGGAACCGTTGAAATCTGTGTCTATGGACAAAATGACTGTGCTTCCAGTGAAACACATTGCTTTGAGATTGAAATAGAAACGGATGTCAGTGTGCCTCCGGTAGCTACCCAAAAACAGGAACTGGAATGGTTCCCCAATCCGGTAACCGATGCACTGCATATGCGATCCGATACACCACTTGGCGAAACCGAGATACAGGTATTCGATACGCGAGGAGTGCTGGTCTATCAGGGTACTGAAGACATAGGTGAGGAGTATCGGTTCAGTACGGCCGACCTTCCATCCGGGGTCTATGTGCTCAGGCTTGTATTCGAAGACGGTATTGGCTTCCACAAAATGGTGGTTCAGAAATGATGGGCGATTATGAATTAACCAATGCCAAAACAAGTAAAATCATGGACGCTGATTTCAAGCTGTTTCATTAAATCTGATAACCCGGTTAGGTCAAAGTTCATTGTTTTAACAAATTCCAACCTTTGGCCTTCGAAACACAGCTGGATATAAAGTGGACATTGTTCATAAAGGAATTTAGCCACTGGAGTAGTCGTTTGACAAAAACTCCCGGGATAATTATGTTTAAAAAAAATAACAAATCATCATGAAAAAAAATTTACCAATTCGACCCTTTAAGGTATTTCTGCTACTGTTTGCTTTCGCTTATTTATCCATCCCTCATTCTTCGCTTCATTCTGCGAGTGACAATGCTGAAACTCTCCAAAAGGGTGTTGAAGTCATTGGAAGTGTGGATGCCAATTTAGAGCAAATGCCCGCCATTTTGCAGGCAGAGACAAATAATAATAGCGACAATCAGCTAAATACCAGACAGGACTGCGATGATGAACCACCACTATACTATAATCACACCGAGGTGGTTTGTGATTTGAATGACCTGGTGGGCAAGTGTCTCACTTTACAGGAACAGAATGCTTTCCTTCCAAATCAGCCCTGGTCGCCCTATACACGCTGTGGATGCTGTGTCCTTAACAATCCCGCCTGGATGACTTTCGCGGTTCCGGATTCAGGTGATTTGCATATAGCAGTAGAGATATCCAATTGCATCAGTGGTGCCGGTTCCGAGGGTGTTCAAATTGCCCTTTACGAACTGGATGGCGGGGTAGGTTTTGACACTACAGGCCAGAGTACAGGTCTGTGGCCGGCTGGACCGGATTCGCACATATCCCCATGTCCGTATATTCAAATACCACAATTGGGTGTTGTGACCTTCGAGGCTAAAGTCGCAGCAGGACAGCTTTACGGTATCCTGGTCGATGGATGGAATGGTTGGAACTGCAATGTCGAAGTCATTGAGGTGCTAATGGATGGGGAGGCACCTGCTCACGGAATTGAGTTTGTAGGAATGCCCGAATGGGATACTTCCAGCAACTTTTTTCAAGCCGGAGATACTGTAAGCACTGGTTCACAGCAGGTGCCATTCTCCATTGGTGAAGGAGTCCATGGCGCCTCTTACTACACATGGATACTGGACGGGGAAATAATCGAGGATTTTAATTCGACAGAAGCTTTTTTGGATTTTCCTCAAGAAGGTGTATTTGAGCTTTGCGTTTTCGGATTCAATCCCTGTGATAGTGGTGATACACTTTGTGTAGAGGTGGTTGTTGCCGATATCACAGATGTTCCGCAAGAATGCGACGACGAACCTCCCTTTTATTACAACCACACTGAGGTGGTTTGTGATTTGAATGACCTTGTCGGCAGGTGTCTGACTCTACAAGATCTGGATGCTTTCCATCCTAATGAGCACTGGGTACCCTATACACACTGTGAATGCTGCGTATTTCACAATCCCGCCTGGATGAGTCTCGTGGTTCCCGATTCCGGGGAGTTGTACATAGATGTCGAGATATCCAATTGCATCAGTGGTTCCGCTGCTCAGGGTGTTCAAATTGCCCTTTACGAACTGGATGCCGGAGTGGATTTCGATACCACAGGCCAAAGTACCGGTCTGTGGCCGGACGGACCGGATTCGCACATATCCCCTTGTCAGTATATTCAAATACCACAATTTGGTGTTGTGACCTTCGAGGCTGAAGTCGCAGCAGGACAGCTTTACGGTATCGTTGTGGATGGATGGAATGGTTGGAATTGCAAGGTCGAAGTTCTTGAGGTGTTATTGAATGGTGAACCCCCTGAACCCGAAATCGATTTATTGGGAAAGCCGGAGTGGGATACCGCCAGCGATGTTTTTCAATCGGGGGATACTGTTTGCACAGGTGTGGAGCAGATACCGTTCTCTATTGGTGAAGGAATTCCAGATGCAACTTTTTATACATGGACCCTTGACGGGGAAATCCTCGAGGATTTTGATTCTACGGTAGCTTTTCTGGATTTTCCTCAGGAGGGTTTGTATGAGGTTTGCGTATTCGCATCCAGTTTATGTGAAAGTGGTGATACCCTGTGTGCAGAAGTAGTTGTAAACGACACCATCATCGATTCCCTATTCACCCGGGATACCATTTGTATGAGTGAAGAGTACGTATGGGCAAGTCCATATGGCCTGGTGGGAGAGAGAATCTATGGACCTTTTAATCTGGAAACGGAACACCTGGACACCACATTTCATGCAGAAAACACAACCTTTGGTTGTGAATTGGATGCCATTCTGGAGCTTTTTATTATAGGAGATAATTACTTTAATCCCACCGAACTGGAAGCCGTAATTTGTCACGGTGACACCTTTTACATTCCCGGGCAAGGACACCCAGAGGCCATGGCGTTTGATGCCACAGGAGTTTACGGATTAGATAGAGATGTGTTTTTAACCCAGGCAGGGGAACCGGGCAGTATGTACCAGTGCGACAGTTTCTTTGTTCTCGATCTTGCTGTAATATCACTGGATGTACTCGGATTCTTTGAAGGTTGTGTTGATTCTGTTTTTACAATCTGCACGCAGTTTCCCGGAGTGATATTCCCCGATATGGGATTGCATGATCTGGACACTGAATTTACCTGGGAATGGGTGAGAATGAGTGATGGAGAAGTACTGGCAACCGGAGACAATTCTATGGGCAATATCATTTGTGTTGACCTTCCTGAATCAGTATTCCTCAATCCTGAAGAGGAAAACCTGGAATTCAGAATGAATGCCCATATCGATGGAGAACCCGGACCGGATGGTTGTGATTTTTCAGTGCCCTTTACTGTCCCTCTGGTAAATTACCTCCCCTTTACTCCTGTGGTTGATGTTGAGGGAGAATTCCTTCAGGGAGACTTGATTCCCATAGAAATAACGAACCCACAAGCAACTGTGGATTATGAATGGTCATTCAGCCAGCAACCGGATATTTTTCACTGGGCTCCCAACCATCACACTCTTCAAGTATCGTTTGCCGAGGCGGGGATAATCGAAGCCTGCGTGACGGCCGTAACCCATTGTGCTTCCAGTGAAACACATTGCTTTGAGATTGAAATAGAAACGGATGTCAGTGTACCTCCGGCAGCTACCCAAAAACACGAACTGGAATGGTTCCCCAATCCGGTAACCGATATGCTGCATATGCGATCCGATACACCACTTGGCGAAACCGAAGTGCAGGTGTACGATACGCGAGGGGTGCTGGTCTATCAGGGGATTGAAGACATTGGTGAGGAGTATCAGTTTAGCACGGCCCATCTCCAATCCGGAGTCTATGTGATCAGGCTTGTATTTGAGGATGGTATTGGCCTGCACAAAATGGTGGTGCAGAAATAGCCCCATCCATTTTACAGGCCTGGCTCCGTGAATATTTGCCGATTAAATGTTTTTTTATAGCGATTTCCCGTCAAACAAGCAGAATTAGTGAACACTAATCTTACCTTGAGCGTGATTTTCTCCGTCTGAGAGATGGAAGATGTACATGCCAGGAAGCAGATTTTGGACCGAAAGTCCCTGGTT
>SL_3KL_010_SEDDRAFT_10006255_pt1 | contig 10655 bp, 7 predicted proteins | sample SodLakKL_010_SED_2_FD_10381 | JGI IMG/M metagenome (IMG submission 10381)
GCAAACAGCCATAACAACACCTTTACCATGAGGCTTATTGCAACCATTGCACGGAAGCCACTCGACATGGCATCCTGCGCCTTTACTGTATCTTTACGACCCAGCTCCATGCTGACCAGCGTTTGACTCCCAATGCCCACTATCAGTGCCAACACCATAATGAAGCTATACAGAGGGATGATGATGTTGATCCCTCCCAAAGCCTCAGGGCCCAGGCGGTTTCCAACCACAATGCCGTCTACCAGGCTCTGCAGACCAAAAAACACCATTGTAACAACACTTGGCAATGCGTATCTAATAAAAACCCTGCTTACGGGCCCCCGCTCAAGTAAATAGGTATCGTCTAAATTACTTTTCATAAAAAATGCTTCGTCTCATAACACAAAAGTATGCATGAAGCCCAAAGTAGCCAATACTGTGGGACTAACAAATAGCAGAAAAAAGGCAGGCACGCTTGCTGCACTTTTGGGCGTTAAGCACCTAACAATAATCATCTTATACATTTAAAAGCAGGTAGCCGGTTATAGCTGAATAGCTGGCAGTCGCCTGATGGTTTAACGGGTAGACTGAAAAGCTTGTATTCTCCAATCAACTCTTTGATGAAAGTTCTGACATTTTACATCCTATCCAGTCCACATAAGCAGGTAGGATATAATCACCACAAACCAGGGTCTTTTCCTTGGTTATTACTGCGGTTTTGGGTTAAAAAAGTTTGTTGATGGGCCCATATGCCTGTTGAAAGCCATGCTCCATAACGGCATTTACATCCTCAAAGCGAAAAGCCACTTTGTCTTTCACCAGGTTTTTACCAATCTGCCTGAACCGATCCAGATAGTTTTGAGCCAACAGGGAGCCATTGCCCGGGAGGGCTTTCAAATCCCTGAAGTAGTTTTTTAGTATTTCCTCTTTGTCAGGGTTGGTTTTCACTTTACGCCAGGGCATCCATGATGCTGGCAGCTTGCCTGTATACGAATGGCAGGATTTTTCAATTTCTTTGATGGAGATATATCTTTTTTTACCGGGGTCATAAATGGCTTGTATTTGGTCCTTTTTATAACTAAAAATACCATCCTTTTGGGTGCCATCATCATTGAGCCCGCCCCTTATGCCATGTTCAACATATTGATCAATCAAGGATGAATGAATAAGCTCATTTTCAATGTGAGGCCTCATCACCGACATAGTAAAATGAACCACATCAATGCCCAGGAAATCCACACGCTGAAAAACCCCCATGGGCCTGATCAAAAAATCCTGGCTGACAATATTCATAATGTATACAGCTTCAATGAAAGAGACATCCTGCTGAAGTTTCTTCACCTCCTCCTCCGCGTGCAAAATATCTCTCACCATAAAACCACTCCCTATAAAACCTGGCACATCATAAGCAGGAATGGCAACCTTTCTTACATTCTTCAAAAAGTCTTTAAGGAAATAAGACAACTCAGGACGGGTGTTCCCGGTCTTAATCACCTCTACCATCTTGTTTACTGCCGGGGGAGAATAAAAATGAAGTCCCATGATATTTCCTTCCAGACCGGCCTCCCTGTCAAGATAATCTATGGGTATAGCCGATGTATTGGTGAAAAACCAAGGGGTGTTTTTGTTGTTTTTTTGAATATCCACCAAAAGCTCCAGCTTAAGTTCAGGTTTTTCACTTACAGATTCAAAAATAACCGTTGAGTCAAAGGTTGGCTCCAAACGGGTACAAGGTCTGATTACCTGCAATACATCACGCGAAAATTGCAGGATGATTTCTTCATTGTCAATAAGGTGATGATGCCTGGCATATACCTTTCGCAGGTAAACAATGCCTTTCTCTGCAAATTTAACTGCCTGGTCATGGATGTACTCCATAAGTTCATGCAATGCTTTGTCATCAACATCCATGGCATTTAGCACAAAGTCTCTTTTTTTGTTGGCAGGTTTCAATTTCTGAAAAGCCATTTCCATGGCTGTAAGCAACAAAATATCCCTGCCCATCCTACCGGCAGCACCCAGGACTGACACGTTCTGAAGTTTATCTTCGTATACCATAAAAATAGTTTTTGCCGTATTTTGAGGCAGTCTTGCCTAAAACCCAAAAAACGATCTAAATTTATCTATGCCCATGTTCTTACCCATAAAAGTAAGCAAACAAGAAACTTTGAAACCATCACCAATTGGGAGCACGTTTTTCAAGGAAAGCATTTATTCCTTCGTTGGCTTCAGGTCTGTCAAAGAGACCAGCAAAGACTTCCGACTCCAACTCGCCTGCATTATCAAAATCAGTATGCATACCTTTTCGGGTCAATTCTTTCACTGCCCTCACGGCATACTTACCCTGCTTGCTGATTTTTTTTGCAATAGAAAAACAGGCATCCATCAACTCTACCGGCTCTGTAACTTTTTGTACAAGTCCTAGCTCCTGTGCCTCAAGGGCGGTGATTGTTTCTGCGGTAACCATCAGGTACATGGCATTTGCATATCCTATCAGCCTTATCATCCGTTGGGTGCCTGCAAACCCCGGCATTAGCCCCAGACTTACTTCAGGCAAGCCAAGTTTGGCTGTCTCTGCGGCAATTCGAAAATCACATGCCATGGCAAGTTCACATCCTCCGCCCAGTGCAAAACCATTAACCCCAGCTATTACAGGAAAATCAAGATTTTCAAGCCTCTGGAATATCTGTTGCCCTTTACGGGAAAAGTTAAAGGCTTTATCTGGCTTCATTCCTTTCAATTCCTTAATATCCGCACCGGCAGCAAAAGCTTTACCCTCACCTGTGATAATCATAGCACGGACATTTTTGTTATGCGACAAATCCTTGATGGCTTCACCCAAACCATTCAGCAATTCCGAGTTAATTACATTCATTGACTCAGGACGCGACAAGGTAAGCACAGCGATATTTTCCTTTACTTCTAACGTAAGTCCTTCGTAGTCCATCTTTTTTACCCTTTTATGATTGTATTTTGTTTTATTCGATAAAGTTAAGTGAAATGCTAAGAAATACAAACAACTGATTGTATTATTTATACCTTAATTTATCTTAATTATTGACCAGGCATTTGCTACCTTTGCAAACAAAACCAACGTACTACGCACAGCATGGATCAGAACTTTCTTCACATTACCCGTTTCCCAACCCACGAAGTTATAGTTGGGGACCGTCCTCTGGGCGACCATAACCCACTACGTCTTCAGAGTATGACAAACACTCATACCATGGACGTTAAAGCCACTGTAGCCCAAAGTATCCGGATTATTGAAGCAGGAGCTGATTATGTTAGAATCTCAACTCCTAATAAAGAATCAGCTGAAAAGCTCAAAGAGATAAAAAAACAAATCCGCAACAGTGGTTTTTCGCAACCACTCATAGCCGATGTACATTTTAAACCCGAAGTGGCTCTACTGGCAGCCCGCCTGGTTGAAAAAGTCAGAATAAACCCCGGAAACTACACCAAAAGCCCCCCGGGTTATCAGTCCCAAGGGCAAGATGCTGAGAAAGATGCCATAGCAAAGCGGTTAAGACCCCTGCTGCAAACCTGCCGCGAATATGGTACGGCCATTCGGATAGGAACCAATTTTGGCTCTCTTTCCCCACGCATGGTGGAGAAATATGGCAATACACCCCAGGCAATGATTGAGGCAACCTTTGAGTTTTTGCAAATTATCCAGCAGGAAAATTTTCAAAACCTTGTCATTTCTCTCAAAGCCAGTAATCCCAAAGTAATGATTGAAGCTTATGAAGGAATGGTGAAAAAGATGCTTGACCACCAAATGACTTACCCCCTTCACATTGGAATTACCGAAGCGGGTGAAGGAGAGAATGGCCGTATTAAATCAGCACTTGGGATTACAAGCCTTCTCAACAAAGGCATTGGCGACACCATCAGGGTAAGCCTTACCGAAGCCCCCGAAAACGAGATCCCTTTTGCCACAAAACTCTCATCCTTATACCAGATACCTTTTACCGAAAAACACAACTGTTCTTTTGAACTGAAAGAGCTTACCCCGGCGAAAAAACAATTGACATTGTTTGATAAGCAAACCAAAGCCATTGTGGTAGAAGATTATGAAAAAGCATGCATTCAGCCCTATCCAGAAAAGGGATTAATCAGCTATCACGAAGACCCGGAAACTGTAAGCCAAACAGCTGAAACTTTTCCTGATATCTATTACACATCAAACCCACAGCTCCCTGCAGCAAATCCGGAAAAGAAATTTTTAATCCCCCATAACAAAGGATTTAAAAAGACATTGTCCAACATCTTCCCGTTGATTGAGCACGGAGACAATCTCTGGAAGGACAACTCTTTCCCTGGCAACTGTTTTGTGGTAGTCAACAACAGTCGACAAAGCAGAGATATAAGCTTTCAGGCAGGCTCCTCTCCTGCAGGCATTATAGTGGATATGGATAATTGTCCTAAATCGACCATCCCTCAGTCCTGGATTAATTTTGCACAAAAAAACGAAATCCCACTAATCATCAAAAAGGAATTCAACACCAGGGATACCTCTGAAATGATTTGCCATGCAGCAATGCTGGTGGGTGAATATTTACTGGAAAGTAAGATACAGGGATTATGGATATCTTCTCCCAAAATCAGGGAAAGTAACCGGGAACTTATCTTTGGCTTTTTGCAGTCAGCTGGCCTACGCATAACACAAACAGAATATATCTCCTGCCCAACCTGCTCGCGGACATCTTACGATTTGCAATCACTACTTAAAGACCTACAGCAAAACACCTCAGGAATTCCGGGTATAAAAATCGCTGTAATGGGATGCGTGGTTAATGGCCCCGGAGAAATGGCTGATGCAGATTTTGGTTTTGTGGGAACAGCACACGGCAAAGTGCACTTGTACCAAAAAAAACACCCCATCATCAAGAATATTGAGCCCCGCAAGGCTTGCTCTGTTTTACTAAAAGTGCTAAAAGAGCAGGGATATATGTAATTCTTCAGTACTTATTTTACACAAATGTTAACTCCCAGGCTTCATGATAAAAAAAATTCTTGCGTTTCCTTCTGCCCTACTCTTTTTTTTCTTCGTATCTCTTACTGGCATCATCCCATTCAGGCTTTTGTATGTTTTTTCCGATGGAGTGGCCTGGCTGTTAAGGAAGGTAATAAAATATCGCCTGGGAGTAATCCGCGACAACTTATACAGTAGTAATCTATCCCTTAGCAGGGAAGAGAAAGAGGGGCTGATACCCCAAATCTATCGTAACCTGTCCGATTTGCTTATCGAGTCTTTAAAGAGCTTTACCATGTCGCGAAGCTCTATCGTGAAAAGGCACAGGGTTCTGAACCCAGAGATCCTCCAACCCTTTTATGCAAACAAAAAAAGTGTTATACTGGTAACAGGACATATTGGTAATTGGGAATGGGGTAGCCTTTCGGCAGGGCTGCAAACCTCCTCGCAGGTGTTGGCATTTTACAAGCCCCTGAAAAACAAGTACATCAACAACTTCTTAAAACGCAGCCGCGCACGGTTTGGCTCCATTCTAGCACCCATTAAGCAAACCTCACTCACTTTTGAAAAATTCAAAAACACCCCCTCCATCTACCTCATGGCTGCAGATCAAAGCCCGGTAAAACTGGATTATGCACACTGGCTCAACTTCCTTGGCAGAGAAACTGCCTTTTTGCATGGCCCTGAGAAACATGCACGTAATAATAACCTTCCGGTAGTTTTTGTGGATATCAGAAGAAAAAAACGGGGGTATTATGAAATTACTTTATCGACCCTTACAGAGAACCCTCAACAAACGAAAGAGGGACAAATCACCCGCAAGTATGCTGGCATGCTGGAAAGTGTAATCAAAGAAGAACCAGCAAGCTGGCTGTGGTCGCATAAAAGGTGGAAGCATCAAAGAAAAGGCAGGTAAAGCTAATCATACATATCACTGATTAGCTTTTTGTAAGTGCGCTCAATGGAACTTCTGCGCAGTTTTAGTGTATTGGTCATGGTGCCACCTTCAATAGTAAATGGTTCATCCAGCAGGGTAAATTTGACCACTTTTTCATAGTCAGTAAGGCTCTCTTGAAGGTTTGCAAAACGCTTTTCAAAAAGGTCCTGTATGGATTTTTTGGCGATAAGCTCTTTTGTAGTATCAAATTCAATTTTGCTTTGTCGTGCCACTTCTGCTAATTTATCCATGGAGGGTACAATAAGTGCGCTCACGTATTGCCTGTTATCGCCCACAACAATAAGCTGTTCCACCAACTCATCCTGCGAAAGAAGCAACTCCAGCTTTTGAGGTGATACATATTTCCCTACCGAGGTTTTCATCAGGTCTTTGATTCGATCAATCATAATAAGATTGCGCTGATCATCCATATATCCCTCATCACCTGTATAAAACCAACCATCCTTCATAACCTCAGCAGTTTGAAGTTCTTTTTTATAATAACCTGCAAAAACAGTTCTCCCTTTCACCAAAATTTCACCGTTTTCAGCAATTTTCACATCTACCCCGGGCATAACGGTGCCACAGGTTCCAAAAAAATACATATCATCTCTGAAACATGATACTGTGGCTGTGGTTTCAGTGGCACCATATCCATAATTAACAAAAATACCAATGGCATGAAAAAATTTTAATGTGGTAGTACTGATGGCTGCTCCTGAACAAGGTAAGGTTTTTACCCTGCCACCAAAGATGCTTCTTAATTTGGAAAATACGAGCTTGTCGGCAATAAGGGTTTTCCATTTTAGGGACCATGGAACTTTTTTCGATCGGCACTTGTACTCCAAAGCTTTATGCCCCACCGCAACGGACCAGTCAAATATTCGCCTTTTCGGGGTTGACCATTTACTGATTTCTGCCTGAATACCCTGGTAAGTTTTATCAAAAAACCTTGGTACGGTGCACATGAGAGTGGGCTTAACAACCGGAAGCGCATCAATCACCTCTTTGGGGTTTTCCAGGAAAACATTTAAAGCTCCCTTATGAAGCAGATAATGACTCCACAGTCGTTCAAAAACATGGCTGAGTGGCAAAAAACATAGTGAAACGTCATCTTTATTCACATCCAGCCTTTGGTCATGTATATCAAAACAATACATAAAATTATCGTGGGTGAGCATTACTCCTTTGGGCTCACCGGTAGTACCCGAAGTATAAATGATAGTAGCCAGTCGTTGGGGAGCAAAGTCCACGGCCATTTCATCCATGGTTAAATCAACGCCCTGGGAGGGTGCTATATTCAAAAACTGATCAAAGCTTATGACCCTGTCATGATCGGTGCTAAAATCATCAAAAACCACAATTTTTTCAAGTGTTGTAGGTTCCTGAAACAGCGTGAGAGCCAAATCCAGTTGCAGCTGGTTTCCCACAAAAAGCAGACGCATACCTGTTTCGTTGACAATATATTGCAATTGCTCCCGAGAGGCCGTGGCATAAAAAGGAACAACCACTCCACCAGATGCCATAATACCCAGATCGGCTATCATCCATTGCGGTTTATTACTGCTGTATATTCCAATCTTTTCCCCTCCGGTATAATTCATCGCATGAAGGGAGGAGAGCACATTGTCCACCCGGGATTTGAGCTGCAACCAGTTCAATGATTCATAACCGGAAGTTTTGCCATGGTGACGGAAGACTTCTTTTGTTTTGAATTTTTTTGCTCGATTAATCAGTACTTCTATGATATTGTCTTCCATGGGTTAAATTTTTGATGAACAGCAAATTTAAGCAATAGTATAACTTATTCAAAAAAACTCTAAGAAATACAAAAATTTGCTCCTCAGGAGTATATAGTAAGTGTAAGTTTGCGCCCACCTCCACGGTTTCGAAATTCACAGAGAAAGATCCCCTGCCAAGTACCCAGTTTAAGCTTTCCCCGGGAGATGGGAATAGTCAATGAAACACCGGTAAGAGCTGATTTTATATGCGCTGGCATATCATCGGGCCCCTCCATGGTATGTTCAAGAAAAGGGAGGTTTTCGGGTACGATATGATTAAAAATGCTTTCCAGGTCTACACGTACCGAAGGGTCAGCATTTTCATTGATCATCAGTCCGGCAGAAGTATGGTGGACAAACACATTCAATAGCCCGGTATCTGGCAAGTCGGACAGCGCATCAGCAACGTGCCTGGTTATTAAATGATACCCCCTGCCAAAGGGAGGCAGCTGTATTTCTTTTTGTGCTATCATAAGAAAATTTAATTGGTCTGCATGAAATACTTTCTGATTGAAATTATTTGATTTTTCAGAGAACTTATTGTATTTTCATCACAAATTTACAAATCTAAAACCACAAGACATGAGAAAAAATCTAGTATTTGCGGTGCTGACCTTATTTTCAGTTGCCTTACTTGCCCAGGACTGCGATTTCTACATCCCCCTGGAGGAGGGAAAAGGCTTTAAGTATCAAAACTTTAACCATCGTGACCGGGAAGATGGCTCCCAGGAGATGATTATCAAAAGCGTAATTCTCCATGACGACCACACAGAGGCAATCATTGAAACCAGGTATTACAACCGGAGGGATCGGCTTCAGCATGAGGGTGAGTACAGTATAAGGTGTAAAGGAAATGAAATGGTGCTGGATATCCAATCAATGCTTGATCCTGATTTGATGGAAGGTTTTGAAGGAATGGAAGTAAGCTTTACTACCACAGACCTTACCATCCCCAATAATGTAAGTGTAGGAGACCAGCTACCAGATGGGATTATGGAAATAAAAGTAAGTGCCGGTGGAATGACCATGACAGAAATGGACTTTACGACCCGCAACAGGAAAGTGCAAGCAATGGAAGAAATCACAACACCTGCAGGTACCTTTGAGTGTTATAAGATTACTTATGAAAATTTTATTGACACCCAAGCCATGGGTTTCTCCCGCAAATCAACATCTCTGGGTGTGGAGTATTATGCCCCGGGAGTAGGGATGGTACGCAGCGAGCTTTACGATGAAAATGAAAACCTTGAAAGTTATACGGTTTTGAGCGAAATTTACTGATCATCCAGCAATTTTGTTAATATAACCAACAAATTCCGGGCTGAACACACCTAACCCAACGTCTCCTGTAATCATCCCCATGGTTTTGTTTGGTTTAGAGGTGTTCATCCCGGCTTTTTTATGCAGCACCAGCTGAATCACCTGATGGATAGTTTCAACCCAAGTGCATAATTCCTGGGTAAACCGGGATAATAATACCGTGGAGGTGCGTTGCCAAAAGATGGAGCATTTACCAGGATCATAGATGCATATTTCTCACTCAAAACATTATCTACCCGGAAAAACATATCCAGATCCCAGCGATCAGAAAGAACCCTCTTATACCCCAACACAAGATCAACCAACATATAGGGAGCGGTCTCCCGGGTGTTAGCATCATTCATGTACATAACGCCTACTCTGCGAAGTGCAGGTTTAGCATACAATCCACCGCCGCTTTCAATATAGCTATTTACATAAAACACCTGGTCAGGTACACCAGGTATTCTGTTACCTGAATAATCATTGTCAAAGTCCACAAAATCAGTAAATACAAAATAATTATAAGTGTAGTTTCCACGCAAAGACAACTCACGCATTTGCAAACCTGTTGCCTGGGGATTTCTCAAAGCAACCCAATGGAATTCGGCCTCCAATCCGGTATGACGAGACTCTCCTGCATTTTTCCCCACCCAGGCATCCTCAGCCACCCTTTCTGCTACCAAAAGATCCTGCACCCGCATTTGATAAATACTTACATCATAATAAAACATCCTATCCAAAACATCACCCCTTACTCCCATCTCCAGGTTCCAGCTTTTTTCAGGACGAATTTGCGGGTTAATGAAACCATCAGGAGTAAGGGTTTCGGCAAGTGATGGAGGTGCAAAACCATGACTAAGGGTAACAAATACTGCATTAGAGGTGTGATAACGATAGTTAGCACTGATACGCGGTGAAACAATTACCCCATAATCATATATCCCGGAACGGTTCATGGGCGCATCATGAAACATGTCTCTGTAATCAATTTGCGTAAAATTAAAATTGACACCACCCGACAATTGCAGGGAGCCAATATCAGCATCAGACTGTACAAAAAAATTGCCTCGCCCCACGTACTCCCTGTTGTCACTTATTCTACTCCCCTGAACACCTTCACCATCTATATTTTCGAAATTGCTGTACCGATAATCTTCATAAAAAAACTCTCCCCCTGTGGTCAGCTCCAGGGAAACATCCTGGATATCACGACGGTATCGCGTTGTAAAGCGGGTACCCAGGGTTGTGCGCTCTTCATAAAAAACATCAAAGGGGCGCATCTCTTTTTCATCATGCCAAATGGTAAATAAGCTTACGTTAAAAGTTAAGTTTTGCCGGGCTTCAGTGGAAGCGGAAATACCGCCCAAAAACCGCTTTGAATCTTCAAACCCTTCAGTTTTCAACCAGTTTTGTGCAGCCGCCCGCGGATCTTGATTCCAGGTTGCACTGTCCACCGAACTGGGGATATGTGATTTTAGATCTGAAAAAGCCAGCAAAGCCGTCACATCAGTATGGTTCATCAACTTAAACTGAGAAACAGATGTAATGGCATCTCTTCTGAATTCATTGTTTTGGCGATACCCTCCGCTTTGGGTATGGCTGTAAACAATTCCAGTTGCAAAATCATCGCTCACCCAATCCCCAGCCAGGGAGTTTCGAAACAATCCATAGGACCCCA
>SL_3KL_010_SEDDRAFT_10006256_pt1 | contig 10654 bp, 9 predicted proteins | sample SodLakKL_010_SED_2_FD_10381 | JGI IMG/M metagenome (IMG submission 10381)
TGAACATAATCCTGGATCCCATATTCATCTACACACTGGGTCTAGGAGTGGCGGGAGCCGCTTGGGCATCAATTCTGGCATTCAGCATCGCTACCGTGGTCACATTATACTGGTACATGCCCGGTAAAGGAAGCTATCTCAACATCGGTATGAGGGGATTCAGATATTGTTCGTCCACCGCATGGGACATACTCCGCATCGGCATACCCTCGGCGGCTGAGATGGTCGTCCTCTCCATATCGGCCTTCATCCTCAACATGGTCGTCATCCAATACGGAGGCGTGGACGGCGTGGCGATATTCTCCAGCGGCTGGAGGTTGTTGCAGATCGCGATGCTCCCCTATCTCGGCATCGCCGGTGCCATCGTGCCGATATGCGCCGCGGCGTACGGAGCCAAACGCTATGATAAACTGGCAGAGGCCTTCCGTTACGCCAACAGAATAACATTCATCTCCATGGCTCTGCTAGCTGTCATGCTGGGCGTCTTCGCCTACGAAGCATCGACCCTGTTCACCTACGCCGAGGAGACCGCCCATCTCGCTGACGGTATGGTGCTTTTCCTGAGGATAAGTGTCCTGTTCCTGCCCTTCATAGGCGTGGGCGGAGTCGCCGCTGCAATGTTCCAGGGCATCGGCATGGCCAACAGGGCATTGGCGGGGACCATACTGCGCAACATGATCCTCACCATAGTGCCGGCCTACCTTCTCGGGGCCCGGATAGGTCTGGTGGGGGTGTGGTGGGGCCAAACGTTGGGGGAGATAGCGGGCTCTGTCCTGGTCCTCGCATGGGGATGGCTGACGGTCAGGGCCATGATGGCCGAGGCTGATAGGGTCCGTGTCAAGGACTGATATCGCTGAGAATGTCCAAACTGAACACAGAGCCAACCCATCAAACTTAAATCGTTTAATCCGTTGTCAAACCGATACAAATGACCAAGGTCTTCATAGGAGTCGCATGGCCCTACGCCAACGGTGTAATCCACCTCGGCCATCTGGCCGGTTCATTGCTGCCACCCGACATATTCAGACGGTACAACCTGTTGAGGGGCAATGAGGTTATGATGGTCTCCGGCTCCGACCAGCATGGTACGCCCATAACACTCAGTGCCGAGAAGCAAGAGGTCAGCCCCGAGGAGGTGGCGGAACGTTTCCATGCCATCAACAAGAAGGCCATCGAGGACATGGGCATAGATTTCTCATTGTTCACGAAGACCCATAACCCTCATCACGTGGAGGTCGTTCATGACATATTCAACGTTCTGAGGTCGAAAGGACTACTGTACACCAAACAGACCATGCAGTATTTCTGTGGACACTGTGACCGTTTCCTTCCCGACCGTTACGTCGAGGGTAAATGCCCCAAGTGCGGCTGTCCGAACGCCCGTGCCGACCAATGCGACGAGTGCGGGACGACATTCGAGGTCGGGGACCTCGAGGACGGAGCATGCATACACTGCCAAGGATGCCCAGATATCAGGGAGACGGAGCATTTCTTCCTCAAGTTGAGCGAATTCCAGGACCGTCTGCTCCGTTATCTGGAGCACAAGGATGGTTGGAGACCGAGCGTGAAGACCTTCACCAGGAACTGGCTGGAGGGCGGACTTAAGGACCGCCCCATCACCCGGGACATGGACTGGGGCATCCCTGTGCCGATGCCGGGTTGGGATGGGAAGGTGATTTATGTGTGGTTCGAGGCCGTCATCGGTTATCTGGCCGCATCCAAGGAGTTCTCCAAACAGATCGGTAGGCCGCAACTGTGGGAGGAGTTCTGGAAGGATGATGATTCCCGCCATTACTATTTCCTGGGCAAGGACAACATACCCTTCCACTCCATAATATGGCCCGCCATCCTCATGGGTTATGGCGGATTGCACCTCCCTGATGAGATACCGGCCAACGAGTATCTGACCACGAAGGGCGGCAAACTGTCAAAGAGCAGAGGCACCTCGATAGACCTGCAGTCAGTGCTGCAGGAGTACCATCCCGACCTGATACGTTACTATCTTTCGATAAACATGCCCGATCACCGTGACTCCGAGTTCTCATGGTCGGATTTCATGACCAAGGTGAACAACGAACTGGTCGCTGAACTCGGTAACTACTACCACCGGGTACTCAGCTTCACCCGCAAGAACTATGGTTCAATCCCTCCGGCTTCCGATGAGGTTCTGGCAACAGTCAGGGAGGAGATCGGGCGCTTCTCCGAAGAGACCGCATGCCTGCTGGACGATTGCGATTTCAAGAAGGCCTTGAAATCGGTGATGGAGCTGGCCCGTTTCGGTAACCGTTACTTCGATTCGGTGAAGCCCTGGGCCCTGATAAAGGAAGACCGCGAGGCCTGCGGTGCCGTCCTGCACGCGAACCTGGAGATAGTCAGGGCGCTGGCGATAATAAGTCATCCTTTCCTGCCCTTCTCCTCACAGACGATTTGGGAGGACCTGGGCTTCTCAGGGGATGTCCTTGAGGCCGGATGGGACGCTTGCAAGAGACCCTTGCCAAACGGCCAGGCCCTTCGACCTCCGACCCCCGTTTTCCGCAAGGTGGAAATCGCGGAGGATGACAGTGCAGAGATTGGCTTCTCTGACTTCAGGAGGCTCGAGTTGAAGGTGGGCGAGATCCTGAGTGTCTGCGACCATCCAGATGCCGATAAGCTATACGTTATGACTCTCGACACCGGTGAGGAAAGGCAGGTCGTCGCCGGCCTGAAGTCTCACTACACTCCCGATCAGCTACAGGGTAAGAAGGTCGTGGTGGTATGCAACCTCAAACCCGCCAAGCTACGCGGCGTGGAGTCCAAGGGCATGGTCCTGGCCGCTGACGATGAGAAACTAGGAGGAGGAAGCGTCAGGTTGTTGATCCCGTCCGGAGACCTCGCCAACGGTACACGGGTGGACTGCGGCATGGAGGTCAATGGAGGAAAGCTCGATTATAAGGACTTCCAGAAGACGGATATGAAAGTATACAACGTCAGCCTAGGACAGGAGGAGGTCGCCGGTGTCGCGGTCGATCCGCAATCAGCTGAGACCGCCGTCGTGTTGGTCCGGGACGAGGGTCGTGCGGTGCTTCTGCACAGCGGCGACGTCGCCATCACGGTGGACGGACCCTTGCGCGATGGAGCCATGGTGCGATGAAGGCCGATCTCCATGTCCACACCGACCATTCTTCGGATGGGGTTTCCAGTGTCAAAGAGATGCTGGATACGGCACGGTCCCTGGGCATGGGGTGCATAGCCATAGCCGACCACAACACCATGGCCGGTCACATCGAGGCAACGGAGCTATCTCACGGTCTGATACTCGTTCCGGCGATGGAGATAACATCGGCCGACGGTCATGTTCTGGCATATGGTTTGGAGAAAGAGGTCCGCGAGGGCATGTCTGTCAAGGACACGGTGGCGGCCATACATGCGGTCGGCGGGATAGCCGTCGCCGCCCATCCATACCGCACCTGGTCCGGTCTAGGCGAGTCCAATGTCATCGAGGAGTTCGATGCCATCGAGGTCCTCAACGGACGCTCGGCGGAGAAGGGGAACCGTTCCGCCCTGGCATTGGCGAGAAGGATGGGTAAACCGGGCACCGGCGGAAGCGATGCCCACAATGCCGAACAGATGGGGGATGCTTACTGCATACTGCCTCCGAGTTGCCTTGATGTTGAGGACGTCATAAACGCCATCAAACAAGGGAAGGTATCCACCGCCGGCAGTTCGCGGACGGCAATGGGGACGTTGGGATATGTCTACAAGGCCGTGAGCGAATGGATCGGCCGTGGGTTCAAACGCATGTGATCACATCTGGAAGTCGTCATCCCGGAAACTTGTGGCGGGACAGGGTCCGTCGGTGCATCTATGGCAACCGTCGCAACCGCCGGTGAGCCATACTCTTCCCTCACGCAGTTCCAGACTACCACGGGGACAACGTGCGATGCACAGGGAACATCCCACACATTCCTCGGAACGCAGGACAAGCTCCTGCATCCTCTTCGCCTTCTTCCTGACGATCTCCTCGCTAGTTCCCTTGGAGGTTACGACTCCTTCATCATAGACGGTCACGTCGTCGACGGTTATCCATCCGTCCTCCTCGTTGAACTCGACCTCCCCCATTATGGATGCCAGGTTGGCCAGCCTCCGGATGTCGATACTGCGGGAGAAGGCACCTTCGATGCTGTATCCCAGTACACAGGGGCTGACCCCTTCCTGCAACCTCATCTCCAGACGACCCTCGCCCTCCATTTGTGCCCCCTTCCTCAGGGATCGGAGATCCTTACCGGTGAAGGCCTCCAGCTCCTCACGGATGGATTGCGGGACCTTCTTCCAACGCCAGAGTGCATACTCCTCCCACTCCTCGGGAAGACCGCGGGAGACCATGTGCTGCCGAAGGCAATCACTCCACTGGCCGTAACGGGAACTCTCACCCTTGACGATCTCCAATTCCGCCATATCCGACGCGGGGCAGAGGAAACAGCCGATGCGGTCCAGGCCACGGCGGTACCAAGGGTTGAAATCCTCTCCCTTGGAGAGTATGTACATCCAGATATGGAGGGCGTTCCATTCCTGTATGGGCGAAGCACCCACCTGTCCTGGCGTCCAGGGGTTCCTCCACACCCGGGACTTGGACCGGCGGGCCTCTGATTCGTATCTCCTCTGTCCGATGAATGAAAGAACACCATCGGGGAAGTTGCGCATTATCGCACCCACGGTAGGGCCTAGCTTGTTGGTCTTACAGCACCAGCGATAGTCCTTGGCCGGAGGTCCGAAATGTGGTAGGTTCCCGAAGAACGCATCCACGGGAGCGGACTCAATTATCAGCTCCAATCCATGTTTCTCTGCAACCTCTTTGACATGTTCGACCGTCTCATCGAATTCCAGGCCGGTGTCCACGAACAATATGGGAAGCCTCTCCCCGGCATCCATGGTCAGCAGAAGTGTGGCGAGGCTGTCCTTGCCTCCTGAGAATGATACGATGGCCGGAAGGTCATTGGCTGCCATGGTGTTCTTTATGAAATCCACGGCCTCAGCTACCCATTTAGTGAGAACCTCGGAGTTGGCCTTCAGTACCTCGTCCCAAGATGGGTTCCGTGTGATTTCCGGAACCTCGACGTCCTTGGTCCATTTGCTCTTAACGGCCATGCCTTTTCCGGCGGCCACCATCTCCTCGGAGTCCATGCGCGCCAGTCCGGTGGCTATGGCGTCGCCGTCCGCCACCACTATAACCTCATCCCCCTTCCTGACCGAATCAGATGCGCCGATAACGCCCGGGGCCATCAGGTTCTTACCCTCGCGTATGAATGGTAGGGCACCCAGGTCGGAGACCACTCTGCCTTTGGTCATTACGGGTGCGATCCTTTTGGCACCCTGCATACGGTTGATGAACACATAACCGCGACCGAGGTCATAGCGCAATGCCCCCACGACCATCCCGTCCACAATGACCTCGTCCATCCTGTCGAGGGCTGGGACTTTGTTTAGGAGTACGACCCGGCCATCGGGTATCAAGGCCAGACCGGAACCCTCTCCGAACTGCTGGTCGACGACCTCCCTGACCTGCAGGATGTCACGTTCGAAGGCCGGTCGCACATCGGCGGGAGGCGTAACCTCAACCTCACGGGTATCCGTCCCACAAACGGGGCAGCCCCTCCTCTCCAGCAGGGGTAGGTTGCAATCGTCACACCAACGCAGGTGGTTCTTTCCCAGTCTGACGGCGGCCATCATGTCTTGGACAGATAACGCTTATTTAAGCTTGACGTAGGTGTGATTATTCCTGGTCATGAACAGGATTGCCATGAAGGACGTCCTAGGAGTGATTGGCCAAAACGTTGGTGATGCCTTGGTCGGAAAGAGTTTGTCGCCTCCATCTGACTGGATCGCAATCGGAGACTGTACATGCTCGTTGGTTCATGTTATTCAGTGGAGGACGGACTCTCGGAATGGTCCATTTTCAGTGATTCATGAACTCTTCCGGTAGTCAAGACATGTTTTAAGTAATAGCAAAATAATTCAAAATTATTTGAAATACACTCTTTCGTGAATGAAATATCACCGAGGTGAGGAATGGCTGAAAACGAATACAATCTAGGATTTTTTCATAAGTACCTCACGGTATGGGTGCTGTTGGGTATTCTGATAGGTGTCGCGTTGGGAAGGCTCATCCCCGGAGTCGCTGACTACCTGGCTTCAATACAGGTAGCCCAAGTGAACCTGCCCATTGCGGTACTGCTCTTCGCCATGATGTACCCCATCATGCTGCAGATAGACTTCAGAGAGGTGAAGAACGCAGTCAAGGCGCCCAAGCCCGTGCTTCTAACACTCTTCGTCAACTGGGGGATAAAGCCCTTCACGATGTTCGCTTTCGCCTGGCTGTTCTTCCAGGTGATATGGGCTCCTTACCTGGACCCCGGCCTGGCCAATGAGTACATGGCCGGGATGATACTGTTGGGTATCGCACCATGCACGGCCATGGTATTGGTGTTCAGCTATCTCGCCCGTGGCCTGATGGGTCTGACCCTGGTGCTGGTGGCTATAAACTCCCTGACGATGCTGATATTGTATGCTCCTCTCGGCAACTTCCTGCTCGATGTCGGCGGCATCTCCATACCCTTCGAGACCATCTTCTTCAGCGTCATGCTGTATGTCGGTGTCTCCCTGGTCGCCGGTTACATCACAAGGACGCAACTGATAAAGCGCCGTGGCATACAATGGTACGAGACCAGTTTCCTGAAGCCCATGGGCACCATATCAATGGCCGCCCTGATACTGACCTTGGTCTACATATTCATGTTGCAGGGGGACGTCATGATAGAGAACCCGCTCTCGGTGGTCATGATCGCCATTCCGTTGACGCTGCAGATCATCCTCATATTCGCTGTCGGTCTGGGGCTGTCGAAGGTTTTGAAACTATCATACGAGGAGGCCGCCCCGGTGTCTTTGATAGGTACCAGCAATCACTTCGAAGTGGCGATAGCCACCGCGGTGATGGTGTTCGGGATCGGTAGCGGCGCCGCCTTGGCGACCGTCGTCGGTGTCCTCATCGAGGTTCCGATAATGCTTCTGCTGGTGGCCATCCTGTTGCGATTTAGGAACAGATTCCCGCACTATGTAGACTTCAAAGAAGCCGTTTAAGCACCATCAAAGCATGGAGCCGTGCAGAAAGAGGTCCACCCTGGCCCGGTGGACCTCGCTTTCAATCTTCCTTTCCAACACCGGGTCGTGGAAGCTTCTGAAATCCAGATCGTCATATTCCACATCCATGAGGATCAGGTTCCGCGGGTCTGCCAGTCCGAACTGAAGATCCTCACCTTCCAGGGCTCGGGCGACATCCCCGATATCCGCCTTCCCGTTGCCCACGCCCTCGATGGCAGCCACAATGCGCCTTATCATGTTCCACAGGAATCGGTGGGCATGGAAATCCAATGTGACGACCTCTCCAGCATCGATTTCAATGGAACGAAGTTCGACAACCGTCCCCCGCCCTTCGTCACGACAGAAACGACGGAAATCCTGCACTCCTTGGAACAATGCGGCACACTCCCGCATCTTCTCCACGTCGAGATCCTTCCTAGGAAGGATGTACCGGTAGTATCGGCGATCGGCACGACGGATGTTGCGGCCCGCATCGATCTCGGCCACCGAGAGGAAATGGACGTTCTCGCATACCGCGTTCAGCGCCCGGAGCAGAGAAGCGTCGTCCATAATAGTGTTGAATGCCACCACATTGCCGAGGGAACTCACACCAGAATCGGTGCGACTGGCGGCCTTGAGTCCATGGTCGGAACCCCTCCCGGCGGGGGAGATGTTGTCCAATGCCCTTATGATGTCCCCTTCGACAGTCCTCAAACCCGGTTGTCTCTGAGACCCATAATACTCCTCACCGCGGTATGCGACCTTGACGGCCACTCTTCTACACGGTGGCGTACTGGCCCTTTCGATGTTATGATGGTGTGAATCCACAATCCTGCAGAACAAAGGACTTTTAAATAATGTCCTGAATTATGTAGGCATTCTGAAGGAATGGGTTTTATGCAGGCATCCAGGCGCTCAATGAAGATGTATTACGCCATCAGACAGGTGACAATACCAGCTGACGAGATGGAAAGCAAGGGCGCCGAGGTCATCAGGATGAACATCGGTGATCCCAACAAATGGGACTTCGAGACGCCGGAGTATTTCAAGGCCGCTCTGCGAGAAGCAGTGGACATGGTCGACAACGGTTACGGCGATTCCCAAGGAAGCCTGGAGTTGCGCAAGGCCATCGTCGATCGGGAGTTCGAGAAGCACGGAGCCCGTATCAGTTCTGAAAATGTCATAGTCACCAATGGTGTCAGTGAATCCGTCCAGGTCATCCTGGGAGCCATGCTTGAAGCCGGCGATGAGATCCTCGTCCCCGGTCCAGGATATCCTTCCTATACGCAATACATCGGGTTCTTCGACGGCGTCCCCGTTCCTTACGAGCAGGTCGAGGAGAACGATTGGCAACCTGATATAGACATGATGAGAGCCCGTATCAGTGATAAGACCAAGGGCATCGTCGTCATAAACCCCAATAACCCCACCGGTGCCGTCTATCCTGAGAAGACCATCAAAGAGATAGCCGACCTAGCTGCCGAGTATGACATACCCATACTCTCCGATGAGATATATGACAAGATAACCTTCGATACCCCGTTCCACTCATTCTCACGCACCTCTTCAGACGTTAAGAAGATAATAATGAACGGGTTCTCCAAGGTGAATCTGATGCCGGGATGGAGGGTCGGTTACAGTTATTTCATGGATGAATCGGGCGAATTGGATGATATCTTCGAAGGCGTCATGCGCCAACTACGGGCCCGTCTCTGTCCCAACGTGCCTTGTCAATGGGCGGCGAGGGCTTCCCTGCAGGGTCCGCAGGATTACATCAATGAGATGAACGACAAACTATCCAGCAGGGCCGATTATTCCTATAAGAGACTCAACGAGATACCGGGACTCTCAACCCGACGGGCCAAAGGCTCCATGTTCATGTTCCCCAAGGTGGAGGCTGACCTGTGGAAGACCGATATGGACTTCATACTCGATGTACTCTGGAACACCGGCGTCCTCTTCGTCCCTGGTACCGGTTTCTGCGAGGAGTTCGGACAGCGTCACTTCCGTACCATAATACTGCCGGACATCCCTACCCTGGAGAAGGCCTACGATAAGCTGGAGACCTTCATGGCCGGTAAGATGAAGAAGGCTTGAAAGGGTTTGTCGCCTACTCGAGGCGCTTCAGCATCTTTATGGCCGAGTCGACGGCGTCGCGTCCCTTCTCGATACGCTTCTCAGCCTGCAGACGGGTCATGCCCGGGCCGGTTATGCCCAAGGACACGGGTTTATCGTACTCCAAAGCCAAGTCGGCGATCTTCCTCGATGCGTGACCGGCTACGATGTCGTCATGCTTGGTCTCGCCCTCGAGGACCGTTCCCAATGTGACCACGGCGTCGATATTTTCCATCTTCAGAAGCTTCTTGATCGCCAGTGGCATATCGAAGACGCCCGGGACGAAGATGGTCTCCACTATCTCCGCATCCAGGAATTCCGCTTGTGACTTCGCTCTCTCCATCATCATAGATGTGATGTCGAAGTTGAACTCCGCCACCACCATTCCCAACTTGTAATTTTTCATAACATATCCTCCTCAATTCACCGGTCCGGCGTCCTCGAAACCCTGTCTCTTCCCCTTCCCTGCGTTACGTCGCAGGTCCTGGGGGCGGAACAGCAGTCTGTGGACGTTCGATGCATGTTCACGACTCCTACGGTCGGCCAAGAAGGCCAGTTCTCTGTCGTCCCTGCCCTCGTCCTCATGGACGAAGACCTCGATAATGTGCGTGTTGGTCATAAGCTGTGCGCGTATCAGGCCGGTGGAGGCCTCATGGGCGCACATCTTGTCCTTGTCCTTGGGACCCGGCATGCCCAGGGCCATGACCATCTCACAACCCTCCTCCTCTATGAGCTTTTTACAAGCCACAGGCAGATCCTTGATGCCGGGTACCGTGTATCTGATTATCTTGATCCCGTCTGTGATCGATTTGAGCTCGTCCTCGGCGGCGGAGCCCATGTCATAGCGGGCGAATGTGGTGTCAGCGATCCCTATTATTCTCATGGGATTTCCTCCGGTCGTGCTCATCGATTATCTTTTGAATGATCTTCCTGGTGCCGTTTAGGTCCTCGGAGCATTGACTGACTCTGCGTATTTCAACAGAGATGCCCCTCTCTTCCAATCGGGATTTCAGGTCTTCCTCGTCGAAGCTCTGGTCATAACCGAGGGCTATGATGTCCGGTTCAATGTCGCGGACGATGTCGTAGATGTCGCCCTTGCGACCGATTAACGCATCATCGACCACCTTAAGCGATCCAACCATCGTGCAGCGCATATCCTCGGGCGTCACGGGTTCATGTTTGAAACGTCTCACGTTATCGTCACATGCCACTACCACGACGAGCTCATCGCCCATCTCCCTCGCCTGTCTAAGGTAATGGAGGTGGCCAGGATGAAGAATGTCGAATACTCCCGAGGCCATTACCTTGACCATAAACAAATCCCCTCAGTGTTTGGCCCATGCTTCGATGATATCCTTGCCTTCCAGGAACACCAGGCCATTACGTTCAGCGTATTCGAATGCCTTTTCCTTGGATAAAGCTTCCC
>SL_3KL_010_SEDDRAFT_10006257_pt1 | contig 10654 bp, 8 predicted proteins | sample SodLakKL_010_SED_2_FD_10381 | JGI IMG/M metagenome (IMG submission 10381)
AGTCGGAACCGCTGCGCTTTCCCATGAATTACACATCTGTCAGGCATAATTAATAATAACATAATAATCCATGTGTAATCGACAAAGTCAAATTTTTTCATGCGTCTGTGTGTAATTTTACGCAGAAAAAATTTAATGTATATTTGTGTTATATTGATTCCAAATTTGGAATTTATTATTAACCTAAAAATTATCTTATTATGAGAAAACGTTTTGTCTTTTTTTCTATAGTTCTTCTATTTTCGGCCGGCACCCTCACCTCTTTCGGCCAGCTTTACAATACCGGTGTAGGGGCGAGGCTGGGCTTTTTTAACGGACTTACGGTCAAACATTTTATGCAGGAGGGCCGGGCAGTTGAAGGTATCCTGTCAACCAGGTGGGACGGATTTATCGTTACCGGACTGTATCAGTTTCAGCAGCCTTTTGCAGATGTAAATAACCTGGAGTGGTTCTATGGGGGTGGTGTTCATGTGGGTTTCTGGCAGTCCGGCAGATATCACTTTGATGGTGATGCGAGAAGTGTTTTCGGACTGGATCTTATTCTGGGGGTTGAATACACATTTGACGAAATTCCCTTCTCGGCCAGCCTTGACTGGAAGCCTGCTTTCAATGTCGTTGGTGATACAAACTGGTGGGGTGACGGAGTTGCTTTGTCAATAAGGTATACTTTCAGATAACCTGTTTGCAAAATTATTAAATTGTATTTAATTTTTTTTCAATTAGAAGAATACTAGCAATTAAGATTTAGCTGAGTGATTTGGAAAAAGTGTAAAGACTCTTTTCAAATCACTCTTTTTATTTAACTTATAAGTTGCCGGTTTTGTTAAAATCTGCCACATGTTTTTCTGGCAAAATCAGTTCTGAAACAAACCTGCACCTTCCGAAATTTTTTTAAGAAATCCCAGCGCCACACTCACTGAAACGGCGTTCTGAATGCTGAGGGTAAGCTTGTTCCTGCCCTCTTTCAGTCTCATCTCACTTTGATTTTGGATTGTTCCAAGAATTGCCGGGAATACCGGCGAACTGTAAAACTGCGATTTCTGATCGGATATGAAATAGCATACCATTCTGCCGTTTTTAAGCACAATTTTCTCCAACCCGAGAGAAATTGCCAGTATACGCAGTCTCACAACATTCAACAGCTCTGACGACTGTGCGGGAAGCTTTCCGAACCTGTCAACCAGATCCGCTTCAAATTTCAGGAGCGACTGTTCACTCATGGTATTGTCAAGGATCCGGTATAGCCTGATCCTTTCAGAATTACCCGGTATGTAGGATTCGGGGAACCGCAATTCCATGTCGGTATCAACCTGGCAATCATTGATATATCTTTGCTCTGAGACACTTCCCCTTTCGGGGAAAATATCGCTGAATTCATCTTTTCTAAGCTCCTGTACAGCTTCATCAAGAATTTTGTGGTAGGTTTCAAATCCGATATCTGCTATAAAACCACTCTGTTCCCTTCCCAGCAGGTTCCCTGCCCCCCTGATGTCCAGATCCTGCATTGCTATATTGAACCCGCTTCCCAGACCTGAGAAATCCTCAATTGCTTTCAGGCGTTGTCTCGCCTCCCTGGTCATAGATTGCGGGGGAGGGGCAAGAAGGTAACAGAAAGCTTTCTTGTTTGAGCGGCCAACCCTGCCTCTTAGCTGATGCAGGTCACTCAGTCCGAAATGGTGTGCATTATTAATAAGTATAGTATTGGCATTTGGGATGTCGAGACCTGACTCAATGATGGTTGTGGCTATCAGCACATCGTAATCACCCGATATAAATCCAAGCATTATTTTCTCAAGCCTGCTGCTCTCCATTTGTCCGTGCGCAACAACAGTTCTTGCTCCCGGACAAACCTTGTTGACTATATTCTCTATCTCTGCTATATTCTGTACCCTGTTATGTATAAAGAAGATCTGTCCTCCTCTCTGGATCTCATAATTAACGGCATCACGAATAATATCCGTGTTGAATTGGTGCAACTCGGTGATGATGGGATGCCTGTTAGGCGGTGGGGTATTGATTATTGCAAGATCTCTGGCTCCCATCAATGAGAACTGCAGTGTCCTGGGTATTGGCGTTGCCGTTAGTGTAAGGGTATCAACATTTAATTTCATTTTTTTCAATCTCTCCTTAATACTGACCCCGAACTTTTGCTCCTCGTCTATTATAAGGAGTCCCATGTCCCTGAATTTAACATCCTTACCGATTATTCTGTGAGTGCCTATCAATATATCTATTTTCCCTTCGGCAAGTGCACCTATTATCTCTTTCTGTTTCTTTGGGGGCCTGAACCGGCTTATATGATCTACTGTACAGGGAAAATCTTTCAGCCTGTCGCTGAATGTATTGTAATGCTGGAGCGCGAGAATTGTAGTAGGAACCAGCACTGCAACCTGTTTGTTGTCGGCTACCGACTTAAAGGCAGCCCTGATTGCAACCTCAGTCTTCCCGAATCCGACATCTCCGCAAACAAGCATATCCATTGGAACAGGCGATTCCATCTGTTCCTTTACCATGTTTGTTGCTTTCGTCTGGTCGGGAGTATCCTCATAGAGAAAAGAGGCTTCAAGTTCGCGTTGCAGGTAGGAGTCGGCCGAAAAACGGAACCCTTCCTCCAGCCTTCTTTTCGCATACAAGCTTATCAGCTCCCTTGCAATGTCCTTTACCTTGTTTTTGGTCCTTTCTTTCAGCTTTTGCCACGCTCCGGATCCCAGTTTATATATTTTGGGCGGAACCCCGTCTTTCCCCTTGTATTTTGATATCCTGTGAAGAGAGTGGATGCTTACATACAGCGTATCATTATCCTTATAGACAAGCTTCAGTGCTTCCTGCAGTTTCCCGTTAACGTCAATCTTCTCAAGTCCTCCGAACTTGCCAATGCCATGGTCAATATGCACCACGTAATCACCTGGCTGCAGATCATGAAGAGTTTTTATGGTGACAGCCTCTTTTCTCTTGAAACCCTCCTTAAGCCTGAAACGTTGATATCGGTCGAAAATCTGGTGGTCAGTATAGCAGCATATCCGCAGGTCATGATCTGTAAACCCCCTGTGCATAAAAGTCTGAACCGGTGTAAATTTTGCGGAGTCATTTATTTCCCTGAATATCTCTTGCAACCGTTCAAATTGCTTTGAATTTTCAGAGAAAATATAGTTTGAGTAACCCTTCAGCGTATTTTCAGCAACTTTTTCTGTAAGCAACTCAAAGTTTTTATGGAAAAGTGGCTGAGGGGATGTATTGAACTGAAGTATTTCCCTGCACTCAAAGAAAGCAGATTGTCCGAATTCCAGTACGGTAAGCTCTTCTGCCCTTAATATCAGCTCCACTCCGCTATCGAGATACAGGTTCTTTTCCTCTTCTCCTGCTAATATTTCTTTCAGGCTTTCAGACTCATACAGATCATTAAGCCTTGCAACCGTGAATCCGAGATCTTTTGTCCATATCAGTGTCCGGTTATCCATCAAGGCCAACAACGAGCTTCTGTCTCCCTTTTGAGAGAGCAACTCCCCGTTGGCTCCTATCTCCTGAATATTTGGGATAATTGATACAGAATCAATCTTCTGTTCAGACAACTGAGTTTCAATATCAAAAAATCTCAACGACTCTACCTCATCTCCGAAAAAGTCTATCCGGCACGGACGGTCATCCGAATATGAAAAAACATCTATTATGCTTCCACGTATTGCAAACTCACCCGGCTCATATACAAAATCGGTCTCCCTGAACCCATACTCATTCAGAACCTCCACTATGAAATCCCTCGGTAGCGATTCCCCTGCCGAGATATTAAGCTTCAGCTTATCAAGTGTTGCCTTTTTTACTACCTTTTCCAGAAGAGCTTCCGGATAGGTTACTATAGCAAACGGAGAGCCAGTTCCTGTCAAATGATCCAGCACTTCGGTGCGCTGTATCATACCTGCTGCATCAGTTTGCCTGTTCTGAACAGAACGTCTGTAGGAGGAGGGAAAAAAGTACAAACCGCCTTCCTGATACAAGCTCTGAAGGTCATTGTAAAAGTAAGCAGCCTCTTCCTTATCATTCAGGATTATAATGTTGTTTACCCTGGATCTCCTTATAACTTCCGATGCAAACAACGCTGATGATGAGCCCGATAACCCCTTAAGGTGACATTTTGAAGGGGTTTCAGTTTTAATCAGATCTCCCAGTTTAATAAAATTGGGATGCTGATTATACGAGTTTAATGGAGAAGCTGACACCTGATATAAATGAAATTTGATTCCGGTTAACCGGATTAACAGTTTTATATTTTGATGCAAAATTAACCAAAATTCAGAACTATTATGTCCGCTCCGGTTCACAGACCGGCAGTCGGGAATCCCGGGACGTGTTATCCCTGAGGGATTGGTGTAGGATTCATACGTACAAAGCATGTTTATATAACTGATTATATATTTATTGTATTTGACATAATAATCAGCTTCGGTAATACAAATGTATGGAATCCTCATGCTATGTATATGACCTTTTGTGAACTTAAGTTGATGAGGATTTCTCCTGAAAAGTTTACCGCTACTTCCGTTGGAGAGATGATCATTATTATTATTATTCGTTGATCATACCGGCAAAAGGCCATTATATATGATATGTTGATTATTTTTACAGATGCATATAACTTTAATTGCCAGTAGATGATAGTGTTTAAATTCGGTGGAGCATCAGTCAGTTCTGCCCGGTCGATAGAAAATCTTGCCGGAATAATTTCCGGAGATAATGAAAAAATGATTATTGTGGTTTCTGCTTTCGGTAAGATTACCAATGCCCTGGAGGAGCTTTTGAAAGAATGGATTGCAGGTAGCAGGGTAAGACTCGTTTTGCTGGAGCGGATCAGGAATTTCCATTTTGATATCTTAGGCGGATTATTCCCGGAAAATGATCATCCGGTTTATGCTAAGATCAACTATCTGTTTTCACTAATTGAGCAAAAACTCAATACTTCTCCCTCCGACAATTATGATTATGAATATGACCAGCTTGTAAGCCTGGGGGAGGTAATCTCAACCACAATTATCAGCTGCTATCTGGAATCAAGAAATATCACCAACAGATGGATCGATGCCAGGGAATGGCTTGTGACCGACGACACCTTTCGTGAGGCTAATGTCAACTTCGGTATTTCGGGCAGCAGGCTAAGGGAAAAAATCTTGTCGGCTGATACAGGCAAACTTGTTACCCAGGGTTTTATAGGAGGCACCATTGACGGGATTACTACTACTCTTGGCAGGGAGGGGTCGGATTATACTGCCGCCGTCGCAGCTAACCTTACCTGTGCAGATTCTCTGGTTGTATGGAAGGATGTACCCGGAATACTTACTGCAGATCCGTCATTATTCCCCGGGGCAGAACTGATTGATGAATTATCCTATCATGAGGCAATTGAGCTCTCATTTTATGGTGCAAAGGTGATACACCCCAAAACGATCAAGCCACTGCAGAACAAGAACATTCCCTTGCTGGTTAAATCTTTTATTAATCCCGGCAATGCAGGAACCCTGATCCACAGTATTGACAAGCCACTGATATTAAAACCTATCCTGATTATCAAGAAAGATCAGATGCTGGTATCATTAACTCCGAAAGATTTCTCTTTTGTTGTTGAGCAGTGCCTGAGCAAGATCTTTGCGCTTTTCTTCAAATACAGGATGAAGGTGAACCTGCTTCAGCATTCGGCAATCAGCTTTACGATCTGTCTGGATAACAGGGCTCCGTTTGTTGAGAGTTTACTTGGTGAACTGAAGGATGATTTCAGGGTATTATACAATGAAGGACTGGAGCTTGTTACTATCAGACATTATACGCCGCAGACAATAGGGAAATTTACCGGTGGGCGCAGCGTTCTTGTCGAACAGCGCAGCAGAAGTACGGTGATGTTTGTCGTCAGATAATGCTGCCGAAACTCTGAATTATTTTTGTTGACATAACTTCAGCCAGACGTTTGTTGGATTCATGAGTCCAGCCCGCTATATGTGGAGTAAGAATTACCCTTGGGTGCTCCAGGAGGAACTGGTATTCGTCGGGAAGGTTGTTCCGGTGCAATTCCTCAAAATTTGTTTTTTCATATTCCAGAACATCAAGAGCAGCTCCCCTTATTTTACCGGTTTTCAGATTCTGAACCAGATCGGATGTATTAATAATGCTCCCCCTTGATACATTAACTATATATATATTTTTTTTAAACCGGTTTATAAATTCATTATTTACAAGATGCCTTGTCTCAGGTGTCAGCGGAATATTGAGACTAAGAATGTCACAATCGGAAAAAAGGTCATCCATTACCGATTCCGTTACGAACTGGTCGGCGTAGTTGAATCTGTATTTATCATAGGCCAGAACCCTGGCATTGAAACCTGAAAGACATCTTGCAAAACACCTTCCGGTATTTCCATATCCGATTATTCCGATTGTTTTTCCCATGATCTCCAATCCCCTGTTCACCTCTCTGAACCACTGGCCCTTTTTGACCTCCTCATTGGCTTTACATATATTGTTCAGAAGTGAAAGCAACAATCCAACCGCATGTTCACCTGTTGCATCCCGGTGACCTTCGGGGGCATTGTAGCAGACTATGTTTTTTGATTCTGCGTATTCAACATCTATATTCTCCAGTCCAGACCCTACTCTGCCAATGAACTTAAGCCTGGTTGCCTTTTCAAGCAGATCGCGGTTAAGCGGAAATTTGCTTCTGATAACTATTCCATCATACAGGTGTATGGTCTTCTCCACAAGGGTTAATGTGATCTCCGGTCTGTAATCACACTCCAGTCCGGCTCCAATAAGTTTTTCAGGAAGAAGAGGATGTGTAGAATCTACAAAGAGTACTTTTAGTTTTTCAAAGCCCTGGTCCATTTGCTAATTGTGGATTAAAGTAAATCATATAATAATTCGGGTCTGGATTCTTCCTGGCAGTTTAACCAGCTATTTTCTGTCGAAAAACGGGTTCTTTGATTCTGATGATAATGGTATACCGTAAGCAATCCGTACTTTCGTTTCAAACAACCCAAGTTCCATTGCCGCCTGTCCAATAGTATACATTATCCTGTTATCAACCCTGTTATCCATACATACTGCTGCCGCCGACCCCAGGGCAATGCCCAGATCACCGGTATTAAAGACACATGGAACAAGGGGGTGGTTGTTTTTTTCATCACAACCGGAAAAGCCGCACATTCCACATCTTTTCAATCCGATCGATTTGATCAGTGTTCCAATAATAAAAACAGCGGGGGAATTCTTAATGTTCTCTGCATCCCTCTTAAAGAAAGGAATATCATCTTCTTCAGCAATCCGGCCCATTCTTTCAGCCAGTTTTATTATCGAATCACCTTCAGCGATTATAATTTCGAAAGTATCGATACCTCTTGCCTTTGGAGCTGTCCTTGCAGCCACTGTCATTCGTGCTGCAGTCTCCCTTAGCATTTGATCTGTAACAGTTTTTTCCTTTATGATCGACATTGTTTTCGTATTTTAATTTAGTTTAACCATAAATGCAGGCTTGTAACCGCGCAGGTTACCATCAAAGTCAAATATCTCGTACCCAAGTGTTATTGAGTTAACTCTCTTTTCCATCCGTAGATTTTCTTCATCAAAATACCACTCCTCTACAAACTGAATACGGCCAATATTATCTCTGCTGAACACGGGATCATTCTCAAGACCGGATATTTCGTCAACCGAAAGCGCCTTACTGGTGAAATGATCGTAAGGGACAAGCTCTTTCCGGTAGATTGCATTAAAGATTAGATCGACAAATGCCTCCCTGTTTAGATTTCGCAGACTCTCTTCAGTCCACTGGTTATCAGGTTCGGGATTTTTTACTACTACATCATAAATCACTGTATCGGCAATAACAGGAATATTTAGCTCTGTACGCTGAACAACCGGTTCTTTCTGAACCGGTATATTTTCACTGCAGCCGCATATAAGGATTACAGGAATGAGAAGTGTCAGTATAATGACGTAAACTTCCTTACCGGGTTTTCTCATTTGCCGCATAAGATTATCTGTTTTATCGTTCAAATTTTAACATCTTCCCGGCAGGTTCTCCCCTCAGTTCTCTGTCTCTGTATACAATACTGCCGTTAACAATCGTGTGCGTTACCATAGAACTGAATGTAACGCCTTCCAGCGGAGACCATCCGCATTTATATAATATATTATCTCCTGATACTGTCCATTCAGAGTCCAAATCAACAAGAACCAGATCGGCATAATATCCCTCTCGGATGAATCCGCGCCGGCTGATATTGAAGATCCTTGCCGGCGAGTGACACATTTTCTCTACCATCATCTCAATAGTGATCAGACCCTTTTTTACCATTTCAACCATGGCAACCAGCGAATGCTGAACCATGGGGCCTCCCGATGGTGCATTGAAATAGGTGCCTGATTTTTCTTCCATCGTATGAGGAGCATGATCGGTTGCCACAACATCTATGGTTCCTGCTTTTAATGCTTTGAGAAGAGCTTGCTTGTCCCTTTGCGACTTGATGGCAGGATTCCACTTGATTTTGGTTCCGAGTCTTGCGTAGTCTGCCTGATCGAACCAGAGATGATGTATGCATACCTCGGAAGTGATCCTCTCTTTTTCTGCCGGTGTAAGAGAATCAAACAGTTCCAGTTCCTTTTCTGTGCTTATGTGCAGTACATGAAGCCGTGTATTATACTCCCTTGCCAGATCCACAGCAAAGGAAGAGGAGATATAACAGGCTTCGGCGCTTCTGATTGCCGGATGCATTATTACCGGGACATTCTCCCCGAATTTTCTTTTGTGAGCCAGGGTATTTGCCTGGATCGTTGCCTCATCTTCACAGTGAACAGCAACCGGTATTTTTATTGATGAAAAGATTGTACGGAGTGTTGCATCATCATCAACAAGCATATTTCCTGTGGATGACCCCATAAAGATTTTTATCCCGCAAACGGTAAGCGGGTCGGCCTCCATAAGTTCATTTATGTTATCATTTGATGCACCCAGGTAAAATGAGAAATTTGCCCATGACTTGCCGGCAGCCATTTCAATTTTATCTTTGAGCAGCGCATTGGTGGTTGTCGGGGGACTGGTATTGGGCATTTCCATATAGGATGTTACCCCACCTGCAACAGCGGCTTTGGATTCAGATGATATGTCACCCTTATGGGTCAGACCCGGCTCCCTGAAGTGCACCTGGTCGTCAATAACGCCGGGAATCAAAACCAGGTTCCCGGCTTCGATTACAACAGCCGTATTTTCTTTTTGAACCGGTGGTTCATCATTACGGAAGATCTTTGCTATCCTTCCGTTCTCACATAGTACATGCCCTTTGAAGGAACTGCCCTCATTTATAATCATGGCATTTTTTATCAGAATGGGATGCATAATGAATCTTATTTACGGTTATTAATTTAGTGTCTGTCCATATATTATAGACGGACTCTAGACTGCTCTGTAAGTTCTGAAAAAACTCCTGAACTTCATAATAATAACACCCCACAGTGCTTCATTAAATATTCCACCAGACATTTTGGAACTTCCATGTTTTCTTTCGGTAAATATTATGGGAATTTCAACCACTTTGAAGCCGAGTTGCCATACGGCAAATTTCATTTCTATCTGAAATGCATAGCCCCTGAATTCAATTGCCGAAAGATTTATCGCTTTCAACACACCGGCCCTGTAACATTTAAATCCAGCCGTTGTATCCCTTACCTTCATTCCTGTTATGAGACGTACGTAAGTCGATGCAAAATATGACATTAGAATTCTTCCGAGCGGCCAGTTAACCACATTTACACCTGTTACATACCTGGAACCAATTGCAAGATCCGCTCCATCCTTTTCACAAGCCTTCCTCAGAGCAGGAAGGTAACACGGATCATGAGAAAAATCGGCATCCATTTCAAAAATAAATTCATAATTCTTCTCAAGAGCCCACCTGAAGCCTTCAATATAAGCGGTACCCAATCCCAGTTTGCCTGCTCTTTTTATCAGATGGACCTTACCCGGATATATATCCATACAAATCTCCACACGCGTTGCAGTTCCATCCGGTGAATTGTCGTCAATCACCAATACATGATTTTCCTGTTCAAGCTTGAATATCTCCCGGAGGAGATCTTCTATATTACTGCTTTCATTATAGGTCGGTATAATTATCAGGCACTTGCTCACATCAATTTATTTTATCCTGCTGACGAAGATATTACAAATATATACTTAAATGGAATTTTTTTTATTAAAATCATGGATCACACCAATTAAGTATTTGGAGAATAATTTATTAAAGATTATTATATCTGAAAGTGCCGGTTTTGTATTGTTAATATGAGGAAATGGGTTATATTTGCAAGTCCGGGAGGTTAATAATGATCTGCTCCCTGAGGGGTTAAAATTTCCCTGTTTGTTTTTTGAGATTTTGGTTTGATTTTTTTTGATAGTTGATTGATTTGATAATCAGCTTTACCGGGGTTTCGTTTCGGGTATTTTCAATAAAACTCACATATTTTTTTGAAAGTTTGGAAATAGTTTTTATCTTTGCAGTCCCTAAAAAAAGCAATGGATAAGGAAGAGTGGCAGCGGGGTGTTTTTTTTGGGTTTTTTATTTAGGTACAGAGTTTTTTATATAGGAAAAGTTCTTTGAAAGGTTGGAGAGTACAATTTAAG
>SL_3KL_010_SEDDRAFT_10006258_pt1 | contig 10653 bp, 8 predicted proteins | sample SodLakKL_010_SED_2_FD_10381 | JGI IMG/M metagenome (IMG submission 10381)
CGAGCCGCAAAACGGTATGGAATTTTCGGAGTATGCGATCAAGCACCGGCTGCAGCCTATTTGGGATCCCAACGCCTATGTTTCTGGAGATCGCTTCGACGGCTGGGAGGATTTCAAAGCCAGCGGCGTGTGGAACTCGGACAAGTACCAGTATAAAACCCTGTGGGATGACTTCGGCACGGTTTCGGGCAAATTCGAATTCTACAGCGAAACCCTGAAAAAAGCCCTGGAAACACATGCCGGCAACCACAACGCTTCGGTTGACGAAATCCTGGAAACGTGCAAGTACCTGGCCCGGGGAGAATACGCCTTTATTCCCCATTACGAAGAACCTTACCTCTGGGGTGAAGTGGAAGAATATCCCCTGGTGCTGGTGGATTACAAGTCCCGCTTAAACCGGGAGGGGCGCTCGGCTAACTGCAGTTGGTACTACGAAATTAAAGATATCGACCCGGGGGATGATAAGTGGGAAGACGTGGCTAAGATCAACCCTGCCGATGCCAGAGAACTGGGCATCGAAGATGGAGACCGGGTACAGCTGAGTTCTCCCGTGGGGCAAATCGAGTGCAAGATTAAGCTCTGGGAAGGTGTGCCGCCAGGCACGATTTCCAAGACGTTTGGCCAAGGACATTGGGCTTACGGGCGGCTGGCGGCCCAGGACTTTGCGCAAGCTGCTGCACGGGGCGCCAACAATAACGATATCCTGCCGGCAGATTACGAGCGGCTTAGCGGCAGCAGCGCTTTCTACGCCGTAACCCGGGTGAAAATCGAAAAAGTATAATATCCTTTAATCCTGATAGGAGGTGGACAGCTTGCCGAATTATGTCATGGTTATCGATCTCCACCGCTGCACGGGCTGCGGTGCATGCATTATTGGGTGCAAGAACGAAAACAATACGCCCGAAGGGGTCTTCTGGGCCCACCACGTTTACGAAACGACGGGAACGTTTCCCGATGTTAAATACACGTACATGCCCACGTTGTGCAATCACTGTGACAATGCCCCCTGTATCGACGTTTGCCCTGTCGATCCCAAGGCCCTGTTTAAAGTAGAAGGTGGGATGACCCTGCACAGCGTGGAAAAATGTATCGGCTGCCGGGTCTGCGAAAACGCTTGCCCCTATGGGGTCATCTACTTCAACGAAGAAGAACCCCACGGATTCTGGAGAGACACTTCCGTTTTGATCGAAGGTGTGACGGCCTCCCCGCAGGAGGTGGTCGAGCGGGTTGGAGGAACGGTGATTCCGTATTATAATCCCGACCGCGAGACCACGTACGAGGGGATCCGGCCCGCTAACAAAGTGGAAAAGTGCACGTTTTGTGACCACAGGTTGGTGCACGGGCTGCAGCCGTACTGCAATGAAGTCTGTCCTTCCGGGGCCCGTTTTTTAGGCGACCTGGATGATCCCAACAGCGACGTTAGCCGGCTCCTGGATCAATATCCGTACAAGCGTCCCCAGGAGGAGCTGGGAACGGAACCGCGGGTTTACTACATTCGGGAATACAACCCGAAGCCGAAATAAAGCCTCCCGATGGAAAGGAGACAAATTATGGTAACTGCCTCGACCGTCGATGCCTATAGCGACCTTTATGCCTGGTTGGTTTCAGCCTTGTGTCATCCGGAAGACGAACTCATCCAGTCGGAGTTCTACCAGGTGATGAAGGAAATTTCTCTGGTTTTGGATCTCGATTTTGCAGCAGAACTGGAGATCCTGGAAGAGCATGTGCACCCCAGTGGAGTCGGTTTAGCTGCGCTGCAAGTTGAACACAGCCAGCTATTCATCGGTCCTTTTTCCTTGGGAGCGCCGCCTTACGAGTCCTATTACCGGGAAAAAGGAATCGTGATGGGAGCCGGCACTGCAGATGTCAAAGAAACTTACCGCAAGGCCGGGTTCGAAATTGTTGAAGACTTTAAAGATGCCCCGGACCATATTGTGCTGGAGCTGAATTTTCTTTCTGAACTGTGCCTGGCAGAAACCCGGGCCCTGTCGGAAGGATGTCAAAACGATGTGAGCGCGCTGCGCCGGGGCATGAAGCATTTTTTAGAACGCCACTTCTTTTCCTGGATTTATGCCTTCAGGAAAGCCGTGGAGAATCATGCCAAATACAGTTTTTATCCAACGGTGGTAAAAATGCTGGTGGAAGCCGCATCCAGCCATTACCGTTACCTGGAGCGAGAAGAATAAAGCCTGCCTGACTGGCACCACCAACATTGATCGGGAAACATCAACGCTCAGCAGGACCATCCTTCGGGAAAGATGAGTTTTTCTGAAGACGCCGGCTCTCGTTCGCAATAGAAATACTTGGAGTTCACTTCTGAGTCGGGGCATGGCGGGCAAGGTGGAGAAAACAATGCTATCCAATTACATTTTAAATCGGCTGACAGCCGAAAAAGCCGTGCCACAGGTTGACAAGAAAAAGTGCCTGCACAGAAGAAACTTTTTGCCCTGTCAGGCCTGTGCCCATGCCTGTCCTTCTGGAGCAATCATGTTTGAAGAGTCTGCAGGAAAAACGGCCCCTGTTTTTAGTGACCGCTGTGTGAACTGCGGGATTTGCGCCGCCAACTGTCCTGCTCGCTGCATCACGCTCCCGAGGGTTAAATGGAAAGAAATTTTCAACCAGGCTGCCGCCAGGGCCCCGCTAATTCTCAGCTGCAGCGAATCCGGCAGGTTCCAGGGCATGGAAGAACCCTTACCTTGTGCAGGCGCTCTGACGGGGGAGTTCATCGCCGCTTTATGCGTAGCCCGCCAGTTCTCACCTTTTGCCATCGATGTTTCCAGGTGCGCGGCCTGTTTGCCCAGGGCAACCTGGTCGCTTTTCCGCAGCCTGCGTAAAGCCAGGACCATGCTGGCCTCCCAAAAACTTCCCATCACCTTGCTCTTGCAGGCAGAGCAGGAGACACCTTGTTCGCGCAGAGAGGCCTTTTCTTACCTCGGTCACCGGCTGCACCAGCTGGCCGAAGATCTCCTGGACCGCCGTATTAGTCACCAGGAGAGCATTCATCGTGCCCTGCTGCTCAAGACCCTGGCGCAGCATCCAGGCATTGAGGTGCTGCTCGACAGTTGGGAAGTAAACGATGCTTGCCGGGGCTGCGGGCGCTGTCAAAACCTCTGCCCACAAAAGGCCTGGGTTGTACAGCGAAATCAGGATGCCGTCATACTTTTTCACGACATGATCCAATGCTTCGGGTGCAAACTGTGTTTTACGGCTTGCCCCCACGGTGCAAAAGAAAAAATACCGGTTGCTTATCCTGACCGGGCGAACAAAATGGAAAACGGCGCCCGGCATGTCCGTACTTTTCCTGCCGTTCGCTGCCGCACCTGCAACCGGCAGGTGGTCCAGGCCGCGGGAGGGGACCCCAAGGATAACCGCTGTATGATTTGTCAAAAAAGAACAGCTTTATTACCGGCTGGTGCTTGATAAATAAAAACCTCAGGAAGAAGGGAGCGTGCCGCGTTGAAAGCAATTCGCGTGGAAAAAGCAGTGGGTATGCCCCTGGGACACGATTTAACGGAAATCATCCCGGGGGAATTCAAAGGCCGTGCTTTTTCCAAAGGTCATATCATACGAAAAGAAGATCTTCCGCGCCTGCTGGATATTGGGAAAGAAAACGTCTACCTGCTCAAGTTGAAGCAGGATGAAATTCATGAAGATGAAGCGGCTCTTCGTATTGCCCGGGCCTTGGCCGGCCCCGGCCTTGACTATACAGCGCCCGTGGAAGGCAAAGTCAATTTGAAATCCCTTTGGAAAGGACTCCTCAAGGTCAAGGTCCAGGGATTAAATGCTATCAACAGCCTGGGCAACCTGGTGGCTTCAACCATGCATAACCAAACCGTCGTGGACCAGGATATCACGGTTGCTGGAACCCGGGCCATCCCCCTGGTTATCCCTGCACACCAGGTCGAAGAAGTCGAGCGAATCGGGAAACAATTCAGGCCGATCCTGGAAATTAAACCCTTCAAAACATTCAAGGCCGGAATCGTTGTCACGGGTAATGAGATATACAAAGGGCGCAAAGAGGACCGCTTTGGCCCCGTGGTAGAAGCCAAGCTTGCAGCCTACGGTTCGACAGTCTTGGAAAAAATCATTGTCCCTGATGAGAAAAAGGCCATTGTTCGAGCCTTCAACCACCTGAAAAACCAGGGCGCTGATCTACTGCTGGCGACCGGTGGTATGTCCGTTGACCCCGACGATAAGACACCCGGAGCCATCAAAACCCTGGGGGCAAAGATCGTATCGTACGGCGCTCCGGTCCTGCCAGGGTCCATGCTGCTGATCGCGTACCTGGGATCTATTCCAGTCATGGGCCTTCCCGGCTGTGTCATGCATGCCCGCACGACAGCCCTTGACCTGTTTTTACCGCGCATTCACGCCGGGGAAACGATCAAGCGCAGTGATATTGCGGGGTTGGGGCACGGAGGGCTTTGTCACGGTTGTACCCAGTGCCAGTTTCCCCACTGCGCGTTCGGGAAAAAATAAGAAATGTGGGAGACGAAATGATCGGTTTACAAGAAGCGCTGGATTTCATTCTGTCGAATAGTCCGACACCTGAAGAAGAAACGATACGCCTGGCAGATGCAGCTGGACGGATTCTATCGCGGCCGGTCGTCGCGGCGATGCATATCCCACCTTTCGATCGCTCACCCCTGGACGGCTATGCCCTGCGGGCGGCCGATCTCGCCGACGTCTCCCCTGCACGACCCCTCAGCTTGAATATTCAAGGGGTTTCCCGCCCGGGAGACAGCAAGATCGAACCGCTACAGCCGGGGCATTGCATGCGTATTGCGACGGGAGCCCCCATCCCCCCCGGCGCAAATGCCGTGATTCCCCAAGAAAAAACAACAGCGGAGAATGGCCGTGCCTTCTTCAATTTTTCACCCCTACCGGGTGCCAACGTGGTCAAAGCGGGAGAAGACATTACCTGCGGTTCAAGCGTGATCGCTGCAGGAACCCGCCTGGAAGGTATCCACCTGGGCATTCTGGCTTCCCTGGGGCAGTGCGAAGTGCCCGTTTTCAAAAAACCCCGCGTGGCCGTACTGTCTACCGGGAACGAACTCACGCATCCGGGCCAGGGGCTTCTTCCCGGAAAGATTTACGACAGCAATACCCCCATGCTGTCCGCCCTGGTGGAGCAGCACGGAGGGATTGCTTTACCTTCGTCGATGAGCAACGGAACTTCGCAAGAAGCCTTGAGCGCGGAACTGCTTCGGACCCTGAGCAAAGCCGACGCTGCCATTGTCACAGGAGGGGTTTCCGTGGGAGAGGAAGATATCGTTCCCGGGGCCGTGGAGCAACTGGGCGCCAAGATTCTTTTTCATCGGATCGCCGTTAAACCGGGTACTCCCATGCTGGCTGCCCTTTTAGAGAACAAGTATTTGTTTTGTCTTTCCGGAAATCCGGCAGCCGCTTACGTCACCTTTGACCAGCTCGTTCGACCTGCACTGCTTGCCATGTCAGGGCAGCAGATCTGGGAACGCCCCCGGGTTAAAGCCATCCTGGAACATGACCTGCCGGAAAACAAGGGGATCAGCCGTTTTATTCGAGCCGTTTGCTCCATTCAGAACGGTGTTTTCTACGTGAAAATAGCTGGCCTGGAACGGCCAGGCGTGCTCTCCTCCTTGCACGAAGCCAACGCTTTTATCTTTCGACCCCAAGGGTCCCCTGGATTGTTCGCCAGGGAAGAGATTCTTGTGCAACTCTGTGCACTCCCCAAGTGATGATGATCCAGCAGCATGACGTTTGCGAGGGTAAAAAATCGGTCCCAACAACTTGTTGGGACCTTTGCTAGCAGGCGTTCACGGTGACCCTGTTCCTATGATGTGCTACTAATGTGCTACATCCATCCTGCCGGGAAGGTAAAGACGTCAATCCCCCAGATCGCCGGAAGCCAGAAGTAACAGAACAGGGTAATCACGATGATACCCAGCATGTTCAACCATACCCCGGCTTTGACCATTTGGGGGATGGTAATGTAACCGCTGCCAAAGACAACAGCATTGGGCGGGGTCGCCACGGGCAGCATGAACGCGTAAGAAGCCGCCGTAGCCGCCGTAATCATTAAGGCAAAGGGATGGATCATCATGGCCGCGGCCATGGCTGCCATGATGGGCATCATCATGGAAGTCGTTGCCGTGTTCGAGGTAATCTCCGTGAGGTAGATCACCAGGGCTACCACCGCCAGCATGATCAGCAGCATGGGCGCACCCTCCAGGACACTGAGTCGTTCCCCGATCCAGCGGGCCAAACCTGACTCTGCAAAACCTGCTGCAATGGAAAGCCCGCCCCCGAAGAGCAGGAGAATGCCCCAGGGAACCTTCACGGCCGTATTCCAGTTGTTCAGAAACTGGCCCTTTTTCAAATTTACCGGCACCAAGAACGTCACGACGGCTCCAAGTATGCCAATGACAGCATCGTTAATGTTGGGGAAAATATCCTGCAGGACAAAGGTGCGTATAATCCAGGCTACAGCCACGCAGAAAAAGATCACGGCGATGGACTTTTCTTCGCGGGTGATCTTGCCCAGGCCCCTGAGTTCTTTTAAAACCACTTCTTTTCCACCTGGAATTTCTTTCAGCTTGGTGGGATAAGCGATGCGGGTCATGTAAACCCAGGCTATCAGGAGAAAGATGGCGGCAATGGGCAGGCCATAGCTAAACCACTGGGCAAAACCGATGTCTACACCGAACATCTCTTCGGCCACGCCAGCAAAAATGATGTTGGGTGGGGTTCCGATCAAGGTAGCCACACCGCCAATAGAAGCCGCGTAACCGATGGAAAGCATCAGGCAGGTCCCAAAATTAAAACGCCCCTGCCGGACATCGATCCCTTCAATACCGCGCTCTTTGACCAGGATGGCCACCTGCAGGATAACCGCCAGCCCGATGGGCATCATCATCATGGTGGTCGCCGTATTGGAAATCCACATGGACAAAAACGCCGTGGCTACCATGAATCCCAGGATCAGGCGGGTAGGGCTGGTGCCGATCAAGTTGATGATATTCAAGGCAATGCGGCGGTGGAGATTCCAACGCTCCATACAGACGGCAATGGTAAATCCGCCCAGAAATAAGAACACGTTGTGATTGGCATAAGGAGACATGGATTCCCCTGTCGTGAGGGCGCCGGTTAAGGGAAAGAGGACGACCGGCATGAGCGAGGTCGCCGGGATCGGAATCGCTTCTGTGATCCACCAGCAAGCAATCCAGGCGGTAGAGGCCAGAACTCGCTGGGCTTCAATGGTCATTCCCGCCGGGGTAGGGATCAGCAAAAAGAAAAGAAACAGCGCCGGTCCGAGAAAGAGCCCGATTTTTTGCCGCGGCCCATAGGTCTCGACATCCATGCTTCCCCGTTCGCCGGGGTCTCCACCGGGAATGATCTCTTCCATGTCGATGTCAACTTCTTCTCCCGGTTCCTGCTTGTCTGCCCCTTTTCCGTCCGTTGGATTCTTATCCTTTCCTTCTCCACCACTTGCGCCGCTCATCGCTGCGGTGAAGTTCAGCTTCATCATATCCCTGGCCTGTCGGTGCAGGTGCCAGAGATAACGCCAAACCCCCTGAATGCCTGCAGTATAGTTGCTCATAAAAGCACTCCTTTCACATGCCGCAGAAAACTCTTTTTGAGCACCTTTCCCTTCTCCATCTGGACTAGAAATATTCCTTCGCTATCCTCAAATATGGCCCTATCTTCATTCATTGTGCAAAATAGTGCTAAACAGGTCGTTATGCTTTGCTGTTGGACAGAAGAAATCAAAATAGTAAAGAAAGTTGTTTTCCGAGCAAGTTTGACTCGCAGTGTAAAGCAGTCGTTTATATTACGTGTATATTATAAGGAAATTATTCACAAGATTCAAGGTTTAAACCATATAGTTACTATTATTCATTTATTTCTTTTGATAGTTAGATATCTCTTCTTGAAAAAACCTAGGCTGCCGGTTTCACCCGGCAGCCTAGGCCGTATGTTGCGATGTGATGATGCAAGGTGTCCTGAGGGGGCCTTACCAGCCTCCTTATTCTTTGCCCGGCTCGTTCATCTTCTGCAGAACTTCTCCCACGGCATCTCCAAAGCTTGCCACTTCTTCAGGCGTAAAGCTGCAGAGGGCCAGTTGAACTTCCTCCATGCCCAGTTCTTTCAAGAACCCTTTTACCCGGTTCACTCTTCCCTGGGCCCAGAACATGGTTTTCTGGAAGGGGCAGTCATCGACCTCATCTTCCGAACACCCGGCGACGATAACCCTATCGGCGCCTAATTCAAAGGCCTTTAAAATATGGGTGGTATCGATCTTGGAAATGCAGGGGAACTTCACAACGCTGATATTGGCGGGTTTGTTCTTGAGAAACCCTTCATTAAATTCAGGGAGCGCGTAGGCGCCCAGGGCGCAGGATAGAACGGCAACAGCAGGGGAACCATTACGGGCCGCCACCGCTTCTGGTACAGCCTGCTCCATCTGATCTTCCGCCTCTAAAATGTACGGGGTCCTGAATTCAATGGCCAGGTTAGGACAGACGGTCAAGCAAAGACCGCAGGCCTGGCACTGGTGGTCACGGATCATGACGCCCCCTTCGGGGCCAACCACGGGAACATCATAGGGGCAGGTGCGCAGGCAGGTGAGACAGTCGGCGCATTTTTCCACGACCCGCTGGGCCCCGGCAGCGCACCCCAGGCAGCGGCGGCTTTCCCAGACCGCCATGGCCATGGTGTACCCCTTTTCAATGGGCTTGAAGTTATCGGAACGCTCTTCCGGTGTCAGCATGGGGATTTCCCGCCGGGGGCTCTTTTTCACCTTTTCCGCCACATCAGTCGCCAGTTCCGGTAGGGCTTCTTCCTCCTCTACCATGGAGCTTAAGAAAGGTTTGCCTTCCAGGTAGTGCTGCACCGCCAGGGCTGCCACGCGGGCATGGGCCATGGCTTTGACCGCTGTGCTGGGTCCGGCAGCGACCTCACCGCAAGCAAAAACCCCTTCAACCGACGTCTGCAGCGTATGGGGATCATAGATCAGGTTCCCTCGCTCATTCACGGCAAGGCCGGCATTCTTGATCGCTTCCAGTTCTGAAGCCTGGCCAATTGCGAAAATAACCGTATCCCCTGGGATGGTTTGCTTGTTTTCCTCGTTAAAACAGGGGCTAAAATTCCCCGCCTCGTCGAATACAGCGGTGCATTCCTTGCTCTCCAGGCCGGTGATCTTTCCACCTTCGATCATGATCGAACTGGGTCCCCAGGAGCAGTGAAACTCCACGCCTTCTTCTTCGGCTTCTTCGATCTCCCAGGAAAAAGCCGGCATTTCTTCATGGGCTTCCAGGCAGGCCAGGCGAACCTTGGAAGCACCACAACGTACCGCCGAACGGGCTACATCCATGGCCACGTTACCCCCGCCGATCACGATAACTTCCCGGCCGTCCAGGCGATAATCATCTCGCTTGGAGGTCCTTAAAAACTGCAGCGCCATAAGCACATCTTCATGGTCTGCGCCGGAGATAGGCAACCCGCGGCTGGCACACAAACCTGCTGCTACCAGGACCGCTTTGAATCCATCGTTTTTTAAATTATCCAGGGTAATGTCAGTGCCAAATTCCACACCCGGTTTAAACTCGACACCCATTTTTTTCAAATCTTCGATGTCTTTATCGACCGTTTCATCGGGGAGGCGATAGAGTGGAATAAAATTCCGCGGTGCCCCTCCCAAATCTTTTTCCCGTTCAAAAACGACCACCTTGCACCCCTGCAGGGCCAGGTCAAAGGCTGCGATCTGCCCGGCTGGACCTGATCCGATAATGGCAACTTTCTTGTTTTCATCAGCCGGTGGAGCCTGGATATGGGCCTTCCCATATTCCACGGCGGCCCTTTTAAGCCCACGAATAGACAGGGGCTCATCCACATTATGGCGGCGGCATTCATCTTCGCAGTGGTGGGCGCAAATCGTTCCGCAAACCGAAGACAGGGGGTTTACCCGCTTGACAACTTCCAGGGACCGGTCAAAATCTCCAATGGCAATTAAGCGGAGATATTCCCGAGCTTCCTGGTGAATGGGGCAAGCCGCCTGGCAAGGAGGCAAACCGCTTACGCCTTCGACGAGCCCGGCATTGTTGTTTGACATGACTTTCACTCCTTCAGATTAAAAGATATAGTATGCTTCCGTCCGCTGCTGGGTTTAAAAACGACACCAAGTTATAATAATTCTATCTTTAAGGAATTTTTCCTGCTTGCAGGTTGTTTTTTTCTTCAACCTATGGATAGTCATTTCAAAAAAGGAGTTTCGGCGCTGGAAGCGAAATAACAAGGCAGGCAAACTATTCTATGAAGGTAATTGCTTTAAGATGCTGCAGGAGAGCGTAAATTTGCAGCTGTTTCTTGAGCGGTTGCGCGAAACAAAGGAGGCCAGGCCCACTGCAAATGTAGTGGTCGAACAAGATGAAAACAATTCCCTTTAACGGCAAAAGTCCCAGGGTCAGCAGAGACGCCTTTGTGGCCCCCACCGCGGTGCTCATCGGCGATGTAACCGTCGAGCCCAAGGCAAACATCTGGTTCGGGGCGGTGCTGCGAGGAGACCTGGGCGCTATCGTGGTTAAAAGCGGTGCCAGTGTCCAAGATAACGTGGTCGCCCACGTGCAGCCCCAGGGGCAAACGTTAATTGAAGAGAACGTGATCATCGGTCACGGC
>SL_3KL_010_SEDDRAFT_10006259_pt1 | contig 10653 bp, 12 predicted proteins | sample SodLakKL_010_SED_2_FD_10381 | JGI IMG/M metagenome (IMG submission 10381)
CAGATATCTTTCGTTAGGACGTCGTAATGTCCGATTAGCGGAATTAAATAATCATCGCCAATTTTTTCCGCTACATATTCCCGCACTTTCAGGCGGTCGGCAGCAGTACGCCTTAATTCGGAACGATCGCGTAATTTGAGATAGTGAATTTTTTCTGAAAGACGCCTGGGATGATCCAGATCCGGAAGAAACCCGTGTTCAATCCAGTAACGAACCCTGATGTACTGTCTATCTGACAGCAAACGATGAAAACCACCCCAGAACAGTTTTTTGAGGATGAATTTCACCATCAGGATTTCTGATCTTCCGGTTCCTCGGAATATTGCTCTCTGCGTTTATATGCAATAAATCCACCATACAGTCCCGAACCAAAAAGCATCAATGTGCCCAGCCGGGCCAGCCAGTTGCCTGTGGCGTACCACACCGGTTCAAGAACCATTTCCAGGGTATGCTCTCCCGACGGAATGGCAAATCCACGGAGTACGTAATTGGTGCGAATGACGTCGATCTCATCTCCGTTGAGTGTGGCTTTCCATCCCGGTGGATACCAAATTTCGCTCAGAACCAGGAAACCGGGTTCATCACGCAAAATATCCAGGGTAATTCGGTTGGCATTGTATTCGGTAACCTGCACGGTTGCAGCAGTATCCGGCCGGATTTCCGGAATGAAATTTTCAGCTATATAAGCAACTTCAGAGGGGGCAAATTCTCCTGAAATTTCCTGCAAAACTTCTGGCTGTGAAGCCTTTGCTTCAATCGAATCTACAAAAAAGGCTTTCGGCAGCACACTGGTATTTTCTGCCACTAATTCACTCCCTTCCTGAAATGCAATCTCAATACCGGATACATTTGGAGGATGGCCTGTTGTGAAATACCGGATATTCAGCATGCTCAATACTCCGAGGTTTAAACCTATGCCCGGCCTGAAAAAAGCCTGATCCAGCAAGTCCTGATAATAACCGAGTTTTGCTCCTGAATACCCTCCGGCGGATGGATAAAAATAGGCTGGAATTGCATTATTAAATGGATTGTCCAGCAGCGGCAATGTTCTGTATCGCCAACCTTCATCGTGCTGGTTATTTTCGGCGATAAACCGATCTATCGAACGCTCATCCTGTTCAATTACATCTTCTCTGGTCAGATTCTGATCAACCAGCGATTGTTCGCTCAAATATCTGGAATCAACCCGGATCAGATCGTACGCCAAAATCACACACAGAGCAATCATTCCATAAGAAACCGGAATTTTACCGGCTCCCATCAGCCATAATAATCCGGCTGCAAGCAGTACTAACATGGCAAAACGCAGTGTATCTCCATGGGCAAGCTCCTCCCGTGCAGGAATCAGCTGGGTTTGAATAATCCTTGATACGGTTTGAGTTACCTGCGGATCGTCTGCGGGCACGTTTTGCTGCAGGGATATTTGTTCAGCAAAATACTCTCTTTCCCCTTGTTTTTGAAAATCAAGAAGCTGATAACCCGCAAACACAGCAACTCCTGATATCGCCAGAGCTACAGCAAGTGGTTTCAGCCAGACTGCTTTCCGAGCGCCTTCTTTAATTTTATCTGTAATCCATTCAAATCCAAAAGCAGAGGGCACGGCAAAGCAAAAAACTGTAACCATCAGCCACATTTCCGGTACTCTGAATTTGTCAAATAACGGAAAATAATCGAACATCAGGTTGTTCAGCAGGCTGAAATGCTCGCCTAATGAAAAGAGCAGTGTGGCAATACCCGGTCCAAGAAATATCCATTTCAGGGTATGTTTTGATTTTATCACGCCAATCACAAAAAAGAGAAATGCCAGGGCTCCGGCATAGTGCGGCCCGCTGGTAAATGATTTAGGACCCCAATAATACTCTGCACCGCCAAAAGCTCCGGGAATCAGCAGTGTTAATAACTCGCCCCAGCCCTGCGACCACGCAAAAGCATAATCCCTGGCAAGGCCTCCCGTTCCAGCCGCCTCTGATCCGCCCCGCATGCTGTATGGCGAATACTCCATAGTGCTCCAGTAGAGCTGAACTGTAATTAAAATGGCGATTGCTGCGACACTTAGGAGCCAGCCTGTTTGTAAATAAAACGGTTTTGGATTGTTTGACCGAATTGCTTTTACCAAATCATAAATAAAAAGTGTACCCAGCGGAAACAGGAAAAAGTAGGTTACCTGCGGATGGTATGCCCTCAGGTGCAGGGTTAACGCCAGTGCAAAAATAAAGAAGGCCAGCCAGCGGTTCATTTTGGATCGCGTGAGCAGAAAATAACCGTTATAAAGCCACGGGATGTAAATGTAGGCAAGAAATTTTGCGTTGTGTCCCGCCCCGATAATAATGGGAATGTAGGTACTAAAACCGATAATTATGGCACCAAACACTGCGGTTAACGGCCGGGCTCCCATTAGCAAAAACATCAGGTAGGCACCGCCGAGCAAAATCCACATTTCTGCAGCCGGATAGATAAACTGAAGAAAACGAAGCAGTGTATTGTCGAGGTTTTTTATTTGAGGCGGGTGAGAAATGGTTGTGGCCGGCATACCAGAAAACATATTTTCAGCCCAATGTGCGGTTTCACCATGCTCTTGCTGATGCTGCATAAGCGACTCTGCACCGGCTCTCCACTGAATCACATCATGACCCATGTACTGCTGACCGCCTATCACCGACGCAAAAAACAAAAAAACCGGCAGTATAAACAAAAAGGAAAGTGCATAACTATGCTGCCTGGCAGGTGCAAATGATTCCCAGAAATCGGGTTTTGCTTCAGGTTTTTTATTTTTCTTTCTTTTTTTTCTGGATGACATTCAGTCTGATTTAAATAAACGATTTAATGATATCCGGGACTGGCAGATCTTTTTTTGTGTCTGGATTTTTATGAATTATTGAAGTTGAACACTACTCAATCACTCTCGGTACGCGGAAATAATCGGAGTCGGCATCCGGTGCGTTTTTCAGAGCATCCTGATGATCCAACGGCTCTTTTGCTTCATCTTTTCTGAAAGAGGTTGCAGTAATCTCGTTTACATGTTCAAGAGGTTCCACACCCGAAGTATCCAGTTCATTCAGTGTTTCGATGTAGCCGAGAATTTTGTTAAGATCCTCTTTTAGCCCCTCGGCTTCATCATCGGATAGCTGAAGACGCGCGAGATTGGCAACATACTGAACGTCGTTTTTTGTTACAGACATTTGAAATTTTTAAAAAGTTATACAAGAAACCCTGCCCGAAAAGCAGGGTGTATTTTTCATTTTGATACAATTGGTTAATTTAATAAAGATTTGGGAAAACCATAAGGTGGAAACCCTGCTATTTCGGTTGAATTTTAATTCCTGATTGACGGTAACCATCATCTGCATTTGGGCAGTGAACTCATTGTACCATGGCTTTGTTATTTCATTAGAAGATTCAAAAAATCAGATATTATGTTAATAGGCATTTGTTCCGATTCACACGATCACGTAGAACACATCAACAGAGCAGCATCTTATTTCCGGGAGAGGGAAGTTGCCAGGGTTATCCATGCCGGAGATTATTGCAGTCCGTTTACCATTCCACTATTTGAAGATCTTCCCCTGCACGGAATCTTTGGTAACAATGATGGAGACAAATTCCTGCTGATGAAAAAGTTTAATGAGATCGGAGCCACACTTTATGGAGATTTTCTCCGCTTTGAGGCAGATGACCTTTCGTTTGCCGTGTACCACGGTACTCATCCGGAAATAACCGAAAGCCTTGAACATTGCGGCAAATATGACGTGGTGATTTCCGGCCACACTCACGAACCTAAACTTGATACCATTGGTGATACGATATCTATCAACCCGGGAAGCGTAAATGGTTTTGACGGCGATGCAATGGTTGCACTGTTCAACACTCAAACCCGCCAGGTACAATTTAAAGAACTGAATTGATCGGGTTTCAGAAAATTTGCCCGTTAATTTTCTCTTTTCTTCCAATTAACCGGTAAAAATTCTATAATAGTGCCTTACTAAATCTGAATTTAGAACTGACATTATTGATGAAAGTATATCTGAACGGCACTTTTTTAGAACATGCTGAAGCAAAGGTATCGGTTGCTGACCGCGGGTTTGTTTTTGGTGACGGCGTATATGAAGTAACCCGTGTTGTAAACGGAAGTTTTTTTCGGGAGCAGGATCATCTGAACAGACTGGATGATGGCCTTACTGAACTGCAGATCCGGCTCGCACCTGAAGTTCGGAAAATTATTCCTGAAATTGCCAGAGAGCTCCTAAAACAGAATAATCTTCTGGAGGGTGAAGCTGCCGTTTATCTTCAGATTACCCGCGGTGCTGTCTGGCCCAGAACTCATACTTTTCCAGATCCCCCGGCAGAACCGACTGTTTATCTTTCTGCGAGTCCGTTCACCCCTCATAAAAAGCTGCACGAAACCGGTGTAGATACCATAAAAGTTCCCGATGTACGATGGGCCCGCTGCAACATCAAAACTGTGAACCTGCTGCCGAACACACTGGCCAAGCAGCGTGCACAGGATGAAGGAGTAAACAGTGCCATCATGATTCGTGACGGAGTGGTTACGGAAAGCCCGAACGCCAATATCTTCGGTGTGAAAAACGGAACTCTCTGCACATATCCTGAAAGTAACTACATTTTAAGCGGTATCACCCGGAAAAGCGTGATAGAGATTGCCAGGAAGCTGAATATTGGCTTGGAATTCAAACCTATCAGTGAACACAAGCTTTATGATCTGGATGAACTCTTCTTTTCAGGCACCACTACAGACATTCAGCCGATAAACCGGGTTGATGGCAAACCAATAGGTACCGGGAAACCGGGCCCTGTGGTAAAAACCATTCAGAACGAATACCGAAAGATGCTCTACAAAACGGATGCAAAACCCAAAAAAGCCGTTTAAAATCTGGTATTGATGGGTTGTTCATCTTTTCCATTACTTCTTTTCTCTTTGGTAGGATATAGACTCAACGAACTTTAAGGGATTCCCTGATTTCGGGCGGGTTGGCGAATTGTTATTGTAAGGCAAAACAAATTAACAATGTTAACCTCCGAGAAAATGGAAGCTTTAAATAAAAAATCTGTCCCTGAAAAAGAACTGAACAGTGTGCTGAATGAAGCTGAACTCGCATATTTCGAGGCTTTAATTCAAAATAAAAAAGAGGAAGCACAGAGAGAACTGGAATATCTTACAGGATCACTGGAAGATATGAGATCATCCGATGATGATGATGCATCATCAATAGACCACCACATGAGTGACATGGGAAGTATAGAAGAGAGTGTAGACCTGACCAACAGGCTGATCCAGAGAAATATAAAATTTATCAAAGAGCTGGATCGCGCCCTTGAGAGAATAAAAAACGGTACGTATGGCATATGCCGGGCAACCGGACAACCCATTGAAAAAGGGAGACTTGAATTTGCACCCCACACGCGATATAGCATTGCTGCAAAAAACAGCGGATTAGACAAGAGAGTTTCCGCTGGATAATTGAAAACAGAGAGAAATTATTACTGAATAATTAAGAGACGAAAACATTCCGGTTGGGGTTCCGGAAATAAAAAAAGCCCGTTTCCAATGGAAACGGGCTTTTGCTTTTGCAAACGAAAATTATTCGTAAGTCAGGCTTCTCACATCAACTGCGCTCAGCCCTTTTGGAGTCTCCTCTACGTTAAACTCTACTTCTTCATTTTCTTCCAGACCCTGGTTTGGACCCAGGTTCTCTACATTATTTCTGTGTACAAAAATATCTTTACTTCCATCTGCTGGTTTAATGAATCCGAAACCTTTTTCGGTGTCGAACCACTTTACATTTCCTTGTTTTGTCATTGTATTACTGTATTGGTATTGTTTTAATCACCCGAGAAAGGTTCAAATGAGAGTGAGTTGGATTAACGCGTCAGACCAAAGAAGGGCTTTACCGGGGTATTGTTCTATTTAACATTCTTAACATACAGGTTTTGATAATCAAAAGCTATTTTTCTTCAAAATTATTTTTGAACCCATATGAGCTCTCTTAAATAGCCACTTTTTTAACACACACTGCCCGTTTCCGGATCAATATAGCAGCCGTCTCCGCTTATTGAGCGTTGCCAGTCCAGATCTTTTTCAAGCTTTTCCAGCCAGTTGTCAAGCTCTATATGATCCTGAATTTTTGTATCTCCATCGGTTATACTCCAGGCAACATGGCCGCTTTCCGGCAACGGTTCAACCCGGTAAGCCAGTATCAACTCTTCAAACCGGTTCTCAATGGCATCAGCTGTTTCACTCTGTTTTTTTCTGTGTAGTGTTATCATTGGCTGCGGATTTTTTTAATCTGCCCGATTTTTGCCGGATTTCATCCAACTTCCGGGATCTGGCTCAATTCGCGAAATTCGCGGTAGCGGTCGTAAATTTCTTTTTCTGAAAGGTTTTTCAACCGTTCCGGGCCAAACTCTTCCACACAAAAACTGGCCATCACCGATCCAAAAATTACGCCGCGGCGCAGATTCTGGGGTGTCCGGTCATTGGTGTAAGTGAGCCATCCCAGCAGGCCGCCCATGAACGAATCTCCTGCTCCGGTGGGATCAAAAATATCGATAACCGGAAAGGCCGGTGCCGAAAATATCTCATCGCGTGTAAAAAGCAGTGCACCATGTTCGCCTTTTTTGATAATGAGCGTTTCCGGTCCCATTTTCATCACAATTTTTGCAGCCCGGAAAAGGTTTGGTTCATCCGCAAGTTCACGCGCTTCCGAATCATTGATCACCAGAAGATCCACCAGTTTCAGGGTCTTTTTCAACGCATCAGGAGTTCCGTCAATCCAGAAATTCATGGTATCCATCACCACATAATCGGGGTCTTCGATCTGATCCAGCACTTTGTACTGCAGGCTCGGTTCAATATTTCCAAGTGCCACATATTTGGCATTTCTGTAGGAAGCCGGAATCACCGGATCAAATCGTTCAAAAACGTTAAGCTGTGTATCGAGAGTATCCCGGTTGTTGAGGTCGTAGTGATATTTACCTTTCCAGAAAAAAGTATTCCCCGAATTATCACGCTGCAGCCCCTCAAGATTTATATTTCTACTTTCCAGTAGTGAGATATCCTCTTCGGCAAAATCTTTGCCGACCACACCAACAAGATTCACATTTCCGGTAAAATAGGAGGATGTTAAAGAGATGTAGGTAGCCGAACCGCCCAGAATCCTGTCCACTTTTCCGAATGGTGTTTCAATTCCGTCGTATGCTACCGACCCGACAACTAATAATGACATATAAATACGTTCTTGTTTTCATTTTTTCGGTTTGATGATAATTCATCAATAATAGTGATTTTTATGCACCAAATTCAGCTTAAATAGAGGTTGGTTCTGCAGGCATCAGAAGATCTTATTCAAATAATCTCTTTCCTTATTGCCTCAGGCTCTCTATGTTATAACTTCATAAACCCTGAGTAGAAAAATGGAACGCAAGTTTATACAAAGAGCCATCGAGCTGGCCCGATACGGAATGGATAAAAACGAAGGCGGTCCCTTCGGTTGCGTTATCGTAAAAAACGGCAATATAATCGCTGAAGGAAACAATCGGGTCATCTCAAAAAACGACCCGACAGCCCATGCTGAAATTGTTGCCATCCGAAAAGCATGCAAAGAACTGGGCAGTTTCCAGTTAACCGGCTGCGAAATTTACACCTCTTGCGAGCCATGCCCCATGTGCCTCGGTGCCATTTACTGGGCGCGCCCCTCGCGTATCTATTATGCTGCCACACGAGAAGATGCTGCAAAAGCCGGTTTTGATGATGAATTTATCTACAAAGAAATTGTGATTCCGCCCGGCGACCGAAAAATTCCCATGAAACAGCTTGAGAGGTCTTCCGCCAAAAACCTGTTTTCGGAGTGGATCAAAAAAGATAATAAAACATCCTACTGATTGACATGGCGGATCTTTTGCTGGCATATACTCTCCCAACTTTCGTGTACGTTCTGTTCATTCTTTCCCACTCACTGTTTGCTTCGGTCGGTTTCAAAAAATCTTTATTTGATCTTTCACCACGGCTCAAACCGTTCTACCGCCTGCTCTACAATTTGCTGTCGGTAATCATTATTATAATCTGGCTTCTTACCCTGCCGGAAGATCAGCATCTCTACAGGATTACGGGAGTCCTTTTTTATTTGATGATTTTTATCCAGTTAACGGCTGGCTTTTTCTTTATCAAGGCACTGTTCACCAACAGCGGCTCTGTTCTTCTCGGCCTTTCCCAAATCTTGAACTATCTGAGGCACGGAAAGTTACCCCGGTTTCTGGATGAGCCTGAAGCCGGCAAACTGAACAGAAAGGGGTTGTACAAATACATGCGCCATCCCACCTACACGTTTGCAGCATTTTTTTTGATAGCTTCGCCTTTAATGACGATAAACCTTCTCTATCTTATTTTTATGATTTTACTCTATTTCGGGATCGGAACAGTTTTTGAGGAGCGAAATTTGATACATCGTTTCGGGGATGAGTACCGGAAGTATCAAAACGAAGTTCCCCGATTTATACCTGATATTTTTGATATCTTCCGAGATAAAATTTCCGACAAATCTGTATGAGCCTGCACCCTTTTTATGATTTTTTGATCAAGCGGCCAGAAGTTCCCCTGCCTGGCCGGAAAGCACAGTTAAAAATGTCGCCCGAACCACTTGATCCCGACGTAGTACTTCCTACTGAAAAATCAAACACAGCCCACCCCAGCAGTGTACTGGTTCCGTTGTTTCCTGACCGGTATCAAAAACTCCATGTGATCCTGACCCTGCGAACCGATAACATCCCTCATGCTGGTCAAATCAGTTTTCCCGGCGGCCGGAATGAAGCCAAAGAGAGCCTCGAAGAAACTGCACTTCGTGAAACGAAAGAGGAAATCGGGGTGAAAAGTAATCAGATTAAACTTGCCTGCAGAATGACTCCGCTCTATCTCTACAAAACTGATAATCAGATCACGCCTTTTATCGGTTTTCTGGAAAAAAAGCCGGCGCTGAAGCCAAATCCATTAGAGGTTGAAGAGGCATTTGCTATCTCAATGGATGATCTGCTGGACGAAAATTCGATCAAAAAAGAGAAATGGGATTTACCGCATATTTCCATGATTGTACCTTACTGGGATATTCACCGAGTACCGCTCTGGGGTGCCACTGCCATGATGATGAACGAGCTTGTTGAACTGTACCGGGAGTTTTTGAAGGGTTAGATCTACCCAGTCAATTTTATTTTGAGGTACTGAAGATTCGGTTGATTTTTCACAAAAGGGAGATCTCTCGGCTCCGTCCCGGTAAAAAAACCGGAACTGCGCTCTTTTAGAAGACATGTTCTACTTTAAAACGGGCGGCGCATAGCGGTCTTAGATTAGCAAAAAGTTTTGACCTGCGCCGGCCGTCTGGTATTCCCCAATGCCTGTCATCCCGACCGGAGTCCTGACTCATTTCAGTCGGGATGGAGCGGAGGGATCTCCTTGTGCTGGACATGAGTAAGAATAGGAAGATCCCTCCATATATTCAGTTCCCTCGGACATGGCTAATAAGATTTTTTCAATAATCTTATAGACTGATCCCAAACAGGAAATGGGCATGTTCGCTGTACGGGTTTATAATCAGGCTTGAAAACAGGCCTACTGAGAACCGGTCAGTAATTTCAATATCTTTTGTGGCTGTTATTCCCGCATTGATTATGCCCGCGCCGGTGGTTCCGTATGCAGCCGATTCTGATGGTGTAAATCCAAGAAAAAATTCAACCGGATCGGCATCGTATCCCAATTCCACATACACAGAGTTGTCATCATCGTTATGGACAAACATCCCCGCAAAAACTGAGATTGGAAAGGATTCGGTGCCAGCATATCCCACTCCGAGTTCAACAAAATGAGCATCACTGTCGAACCAGGTTTCGGAACCTGTCATACCTGTATGATGAATCGGAAAGGTATAATCCGTGGCGTAAAGGGAGAAGCTTCCGGCATCGGTTTCGAATGTATAAGACGCCCAGATATCGATTTCTGATCCATCGGGATTGCCAGTTGTGGCATAGGCAGCCCAGAAACCAAATTCCAGTCCGCCTGCTGCAAAACTGATCTCGGGCTGAATACTGGGTGAATCACCAAAATCGGCACCGCGCCAGATATAACGGTTTGCAAAATCCACAGAGACATCTACCTGTGAATGCACATCTGTGGCCAAAATTAATATTCCGGAAAATAGGATAAGAAGAAGTTTCAGTAACGTTTTCATTTGTTTTTATTTATTGATTTTATTGAAGTTGAAGAAGAATAAATCGTTTTTTTCAGCCGTTCTAAATAGTCTTTACTGAAAAATTTTGAGTTTTTTTATAGTGAACTCTGCGAGGGCCTTTCGGCCTCTCGCAGGTTCTTTCATTCGGGACCTCAAACCGAATGGCTTCTTACACTTGATTAGTCAGGGTATCTTATGCTGTAAAACTTCCTAATTCCGATGTGCGAACCGGTGAAAAGTCCGGATACGCCTTGTTGCCGTGTTCGGAGATATCCAGCCCGTCTGATTCCACTTCCCTGGAAACCCTCACACCCAGAGTGTATTTAATGGCTCCAAATGCAATCAGAGAGAAAAGGAATGTAACGGCAAGAATGGTGAGTGTGCCCAGTAACTGAACTCCCACACTGGCCTGTGTCGAGAATAT
>SL_3KL_010_SEDDRAFT_10006260_pt1 | contig 10652 bp, 6 predicted proteins | sample SodLakKL_010_SED_2_FD_10381 | JGI IMG/M metagenome (IMG submission 10381)
GTTGAAGCTACCCGTCGCGGCCCCCAAGGTGCGTCCCCAGTCGCTCCCGAACGTGAATCTCTCCCGCTCAAGCGTCCTGTGGACGCTCGGCCTCCTGTTCGCCCTCAGCGTTCTGGCCGCAGCAGGGATGATCCATCAGTTCTACCCGGACATCTCCGAGGGAGACGTGACGACGGCACACCTGGCCCGAAACATCGGGTTCGGCGGTGGTGTCTTCGGCTTCAGTCTAGTCCTGCTCACCCGGTTCCACCCGCATTGGGCACCGTTCACCGCACCCGTATACGCGCTCGCCGGCGGTGTCTTCATGAGCGGAATTGCGCTGGCGCTCGAGGATCGCTTCCCAGGTGTCGCAGTGCAGTCCGTGCTGGTGACTCTCAGCATTTTTCTCGCCATGTGGACGGCGTATGCCATGGGGCTTGTGCGCGTCACGAGAGGTCTGTTCGTCTTCGTCTATGCGGCCACCGCAAGCATAGCGCTCGTTTACCTCGCCGGCCTCCTGCTCGCGCTCACAGGAATCGGCCTGCCATTCCTACACGGAGCGGGGACCGGGGGCGCGCTCTGGTTCGGATTCATCGTGGTGATCGCGTCACTGCACCTGCAGGGATGGCTGGACAAGTCTCTGCGCGGCGGTATCGGATAAACCAGACGAGGTAACATTGTACTATACCGACCCAGATAAAATCACCAACCAGCCCAAATGGGTTCACGGGTGCAACCGCATTGGCACCCCTCACCCAACCATCAAAAAGAACTGACCGGAGCTGATAGTCCCCGGGAAAGCAAAGGTTATTACACCGCGGCAGTTTTGCGATGAGCACAATATTACCGAAGTGGGGTCTTTAAAGATCGACACCGAAGGTCACGATTGCCAAATTATTAACGCCTGGATTGCCGGAGGGTGCCCTCTTCCTGATAAACTACAGTTTGAAAGCAACTCGTTAACCGATCGCGATGAATACCTTGGTGTTGTGGATGTATTACTAAGAAAAGGGTACGCCGTTCGCCGCGGCAGGACCGATACGATATGCACGAGATGAAAGCAACAGCGCTGCTATTGAATTGGAAACGCCCAGACAATATCCGGCTGATCTGCCAGAGGCTGGCCGGGCAGGATATTCCCGTGACCACTTACCTGTGGAATAATAATGGGCTGGGTAAAACCTGTTACCCGGGGCCTGACACTGGGGGAGAGGCGCCGGTACCACAAACACCAACCGGTCCGGTACCAAACCCACACATTGACCTTGTCCCGCGCCCGGTAACAGAACACGAACGGATGACTGGAGACCGGATCGCCCTCCCCCAGCACTTCCTCGACCCTCGCCGCGAGACCGTCGATCTGGCCACGCATGCCGGTGTGGCCACGCGAGAAAGCGAAGGAAGAGTCTATTTGGTGGGGCGTTTCCGGAAGCGATAGGATTGTTCTCTATTTTGATATACCTGCGGACGAGGTAAGTCATGAGTCAGAAACTAGGGAATTACAAAAGACATTTAATTCCGGAAGAGAAAAAGCTACAAAAGCTCGGTCTGAAAAAAGATGGCGCCTACATCAAGGAAAATAATACGGTCATAATGCGCAGCCCGATCACGCTTTTACCCTGGGCGGCCAAATCACTTTCAGAAGCGTCGCAGTTTATTTACGATATTACAGGCAAAACGCTCCGCTTCCATTGGGGGTATCGCAGCATTTCGGAACAGTATTGCCTTTTCAAAAGGGCGCTCCTACACCATAAAAACTTTCAGAAGGCCATAAAGCGAGTGGCCCCTGCTTATCATTCTGAGCATCATACTGGTCTGGCTATCGACATCCAAAACCTTTACCCGGAGGCCAACAAATATTTACCACTTTGGGGTTGGGAGTTATCTTATCCACTAAATCAGTCGATTGGAACAATCCATGAGCCATGGCATTTTAGGTTTATTGGGAAAAAGGTAATCGCAAAAGCGATGGCGGGCGAGAATCTTGATCCACAACTTGCAAAGATAGCAAAAACTAACGAATCCACTTACGCAGATGTGGACAATTCACACGTTTTTCACGTGGGGTCCACTGCAGCAAGCGAGGCGCCTGATTTCTCAGTTTTCCTATATTTATTTCTTAAAGAAAAACAGACAGGTGATTATCAGGACTTCGAAGGCTGCTTTAGCCGTTTTGTTCGTCTCATCAGAAATCGAGACATTGAACAAATCAATTCCCTAGACCAGTTGCATTGTGCTTTAGAACATCTGTTAACTCTTATACCCGGAGACAAGTCACCAGAGGTTTTAAGCTTACAGGGCTCACTTGCCAAGTTCGGCCTCTTTCGCGTAACTCCGACTGGATATTTTGGCTCGATTACTAAAGAATCCGTTAGAAACGCAAACAAATTATTTAATCTTCCTGCTGTCGATGTCGCAACCCCTATTCTACGGAGTAAACTCCCGCAATGCTTGATCAGACCTCTTGAGGTCTTTACACCAGAACAATTGGCGCTAATAACGCAAGGGGAATGGAAAACTAACATTTCTGGAAACTTGAGGTTCTTCCAGCTTCAGGATAGTAGACATCTTTTCCAACCGGCGCTGAATGATCTTATAATTCTGGTAGGCCGGGAGGACAGAATCAACTCTCAACTTAGACGATATTATCAAAAAGGTGAGCATGCCACCCTAATGATAACACGAAACCAAAAGCTAAGAGATCCTCAAAATTACAATATATTAGAAGTTGATAATTCAGTCTGGGCAGCGGGCCGGTTGGCAAAATCAATTCGAGGAGAGCAATCGTCAAAACTCATTGCTGTCACTGGTTCGTCCGGAAAGACAACTCTTGTGAGAATGATTGGTGAGGTATTCTCGACCCAAAGAAAGATGTTCGGACATGCTGGGTGGAACAGCTTGCTAGGAAATGTTTGTGCTGTAGCCAATAACCCCGAGGGTGCCGATGTAATTATCACAGAATGTGGTTTGGGAGCAGGATGGTCGCCTCTGGCTACTATGTCTCCCATAATACAACCAGATATTGTTGTTGTTACCTCGATTGATTCAGCCCACATAGCGGGCTACAAGAATATTGCTAACCTAACTTCTGCAAAATTACAGCTTGCGAACAACCTGAAAGCTGGTGGCGCGCTGATTGTTGACGGAGACTCGCCCCAGTTATCGCAATTTCTCAGCTACGCAGAGGAGAAGCAGATCGCGAAAGTCATTACAGTGGGCGAAGGACCCGGTAATATGTTCCGGACCTGTGATTACACCTTTAATGGCGGGAGTTCACGCTTTAGATTAGTTTATCGAGGCAACAGTCAGGATGTTGTTATCCCTCTTCTCGGGCGGCATAAAGTTAAACTAGCCGGATTTGCGTTGGCTTGCTCATACTTACTGGGATTGGATACTGCCGAGGTGATTAAAGACTTTAGGCGGGTCCGAGTTGTTCCTGGTAGAGGCAATTTGATTGGCAGTTTGGGAAATGGTTTAGCCATTTTTGACAGCCATTACAATGCGAATCCCGGGTCCATGAGAGCTGATCTGGAGGCGTACGCTTCTGTTTGCTCGAGCTGTGACTCGGCGCGGATCGGGGTTATTGGGGCAATGAAAGAACTTGGTGATAGCGCGGAAGACTTTCATCAATCTTTGTTACCGCTAATTCAATCGATTCGCTTCAGGCATATTATGTTCACTGGGGAAGAGGCGAAGGGGTTGTGTGAAAAAGCGGGCGGTTTCACCTCCGTCTCGTTTCATCAAGACAGCACGGAGGTTTTGGATGTTCTGAAAAAGAATATAACAGGAAATGAGCTTATATTTATTAAAGGATCCAATGCCAATAACTTGAACGTTGTGGTGGAAGGAATAAAGAAGATGATGCGGCGTTCATGATTGGTTACCTTTTTTGGCTGGTGGGTTCTATTTTTTCGATATTCATGATGGCTGCCAGCCGCCGCCCTCGGCGGGGCCAATTGTAGCTGCCGCCCCACAATCGCTTGTTGAAATTGACAGCCGGCATTCTCGACTCCTCGGCCGCGCGGATTGCCGAGCCTCATAGTATCATTCTAGCCGCCCAAAAAATTGCTTAGCGGCCTGGCTTCACGCCAAGCGCTCCGGTCAGGCCTTGTCCCAATTTACCAGGAAATCATTGTGCCGCATTACTGGCTGTGGCAACCTCCGGGCGTCCGCTTAGCTTCTAGTGGGCCTTAATCAAACCATAAAAATGGCGGAAGCACTTTAACTTATCCCCTGCATCAGCCAGCTTTTTCTCACCCTCTTCCGACATCCACCATTTTTCGGCCGGGGTGTTATGCAACAGCCGCTGATTTTTCTCCAAGGATTTTCGGCGCACAACCAGCGTGCCGTCTTCTTTCATCTCCCTGATGCTCACGCTTCGTTCATGCCGACTATCAGACCAGTCTTCTACGCCGAACTGATGCAAATAGGGCTCTTTGTTTAACATAATACAAAGATGCCTGAGCATCTCCTGCTCATGGACCCCCTTTAGAAACACAGGAAACCCGCTGCTCGAGCGCCACTCGGAGAATCTCGATGCCTGACCGAACAGGCAGGCGAGGTCCCAGTGTTTTATGACATCGAAACAAAATACACTTGCCTGAAACCAAAGCTTCCGCTTGCCGACAACTGAATCCCCATATGATCTGAATTCCTCCCCAACGAACTCAAACTCCGTGGGGTTCAAGGGAGGATATTTCCATAAGTTGGTGACAATCTTGCCCTGCCTTGCAAGCTGAAATACATCATCCATTCGACTGGTCAAAACCATGTCGGCATCGATCATGTAGACAACTCTCACCTTACCGATCAGATAACTAAAAAGGCCGCACCGCACATCAAAAAAAAGCTTACGTACATTTCCGCCATACGCGTCTGGGTCGATCGTTCGAACCAAAAAAACCTTCACGGGATGTCTGCGCAGACTGTCGACCTGGTCTTTTGCAAGACCAAGATCGAACACATATACAGGATATTCGTCACCGTGATACGCGTATATGCTATTTATCAGAGACCAGATGCCGACGAAATAATTCCTGTCGGCAATGCAGGCGAATGCAGCCTCAATCATATCTTTGCTGGAGTGCTCGCTCATCAAACCCTCACTTGGGAAATGCTGAAAAAAGAGATAATTCACAGTCCTTGGGCACCGAAACGCCTTCCGGCGCCAAATGATTAATCAAATCGGCATCCTGATTAGCACCAATGCTCTGCAGTGATCTTTGGCTGCCACTTTCGGTGCGGAAACTTGGATCCGACGGATCTTGAATCAACAGGTTACTGTGACGCGCGCCTGTCTCTGAACCAGAAATCCGGCTCTGCGGAGGATACGTGCTAATCAGGATCGGCATTCCGGCCTCATTTGGTCATGGTTTCGCGTCTTTTTTGCCAGGTTTCCCCGGACCCTTTTGGCGTCCTCAGGACGCAATAATTCCTTTTCTTGGAGGCTAACAACCGCCTTGCCAGAACCAGATTGGCGCGAACAAGCTGAACAACGGCGCAGTGTTCTTGGCCAGCCCGCGAGCGCATCTTGTCATGGCATAACAGGTTCTTTACCATATTGAACGGGTGCTCGACGGTCGCTGGAATCTGTACCTCGGCGCGCTCCTCGGCTCGAGCCGCGTCATACCGCGAACCCGCCGGATGCTTGCGCACATCACAACACAACGGTTCTTGACAATACCGAAGGTGAGGGCCCGGTCTCGCTTTTCCTGCTGGTAGTTTCTCGCGAAGGGACCTGAGGCCGCTCTATAGGAGACGGACGATGTCCTCACCGCGCTCCCGGGACACTGTTGCGAGCTTCAAGGCACTCCGCACATGCTCCACCCGCCGCATACCTACGAGGGCAGAGCCGACCCCCGGCGCACTTCTAGTGAACTGCAGCGCGCGGACGTAAGCGTCTTCAGCACCGGGCACCACCGGCAGCCTAGAGCGGCTTCTCTCGCCAAAAGCCCCGGCTCTTGCCACCGAAGCGCTGGCGAGAACAAACATGTCATGCTCCGCTGCGAATGAAAGGGCGGCGGTCCAACGCCCTTGGATCAACTGGTTACGACGACGAAGGGCTGAGGCATCATTGACGTTCAACGGCATTTCCAGAATCCTGAAGTGATGCCGTGACCCGCCGGCTGCCAGCCTAGCGCATTCAAGCGCCTTTGAAAGTGGCAACAGCGACGGACTTTTCAGATCGGCCCTGATCGCATCCCAGAGGGCTAGACCGTAGTACCGTACCTTCCCCTCGGCGACCTTGTCCTCAAGAAGTGAAAAGGTTTCGGTCAGCGTCCGCCAGAACCCAGAACCCATCCTCAAGAGGAATCGCTCTGGGTTGTGCAGCAGATACGCATCGATCTGCGGCAGACCCAAGTTGTTCAGACTTCGGCGGAGGGACTCCTCAATCCATGTCTTGCGCAAAGAATGGCGGACCAGCGCATCCGCGGGATCCAAAAAACCGGGTTGTACCAACTCTTCCTGCACCCAGACCGTGGCAGTCCGGCTGTCATTCGAGTCATGGGGAACGAACCCCCCCTTCGTAGTCACGAAGACGGACTGTCTTGAACCACCACGCTCGATATAGTTTTGCACGGCGCGCCCGACCACGCGCTCTGCGCGCATCGCGCGGTAGTTGATCGCCGTATCGATGACGTTGATCCCCCCCTCCAGCGCCACATCAAGAGATTCAAGATACTGGGCATCCGTGACTTCGTCCGCATCACCTCGATGGGTCCCGATCCCAATCGATGAGAGCGGCATCCCATCCAGATTGCGGTAATGGTCGACGGAAAGGTGTCCTGCTGCAGGCAGCGGCGACTTGCCGGCAGCATCAGCGCGGGGACCCGCAACCATCGTGACCTCGCCATTTCCGGATCGTATCGAAAGCAGCCGCCGCGCAAGCGCTTTCTCTTTGGCCCGGAGGTGATAGTAGGGGCGCATCTCAGTGATACGGACTGCATCCAGTAGCTGCGGCAACCAGACCCGGGAGGGGGTAGGTCGCCAGCCAAGCGCCTTCAGACTTTGGTTGGATGCCAGGGAACAACGCGGCCCCCGTCCATACGGGGCATCATATCCACCAAGGCCGGCGGTCACCAGGTCCTCATCGGACACGCGCGCAATCTGGGGGGCATGTCCCGCTGCTTCACACAGAGCACGGGCGAGCCTCTCGTGTGTCCAGAGCTCGTCCCCGGCAACGTTAAACGCCTTGCCCTCCGCCAGCGGATGAAAAGCTGCGACGTGAAGAGCCCGCGCTACATCCTGGACCCAGGCAAGTTGAAAGATGCGCCTGTCGGTCAATGGCAGAAGTATGGGCTGCCCATCGAGAACTCGGGCAGGCAGGTGCAGCGAGCGCGCCGCACCCGCTTGGTCACGCGCCCAATGCCTGGGGCGCGGTGCGATCGGATCTTTGGGGCCTGTCACGATGGCAGGACGGACCACGCTAAACGGTATGCCGGAAGCTCGAAGCACTCTCTCACAGCCACGCTTTCCACGCAGGTAACGCTCGGCTGATGGTGCGCCCTCAAGGGCAAATGGTTCGAGGGGACCATCTTCAGGACGCCATTGGCGCGGGGCAGCTTGGGGGTAGATGTCGACAGAACCCGTCAGCACATACCTGCCGCAACGGTCGCCGATCACGCCAAGCAGGCCATCGACATCTTCGGGCCGAAACGCAATATTGTCGAAAACCGCATCAAACCTCTGATCTGCGAACAAGCTCCTGAGCTCTTCCAGAGCGTGGCGGTTTGCCTGGACGAAGCGGACGGACCTTGCCGGTTCCGCAGATGGCGGATCGAGTGCGAGAATCGTGACTTCGTGCTTTTCAGCCAGCAATAGAGCAACCAGCTCTGCACCGATGAAGCGGTTACCTCCAAGCACGAGGACATTCATGCGAGGGCCCCTCCTGACAAAACCGGGAGTTGAAAGGCTGGCGCAATAAATGCCGAACCCAAATCGTCGCGGGAAAGCTGACAAAAACAATTGGGGTGACGCTTTTCGACCTTCCAGTCGGTTATCAGATCCAGGGCTCGAAGCAATGTTTCGCGATCAGGCAGGTCGATTAGCGGCCTGATGGAGCGTCGGAGGGCCAGCGGTGACCGGTAAAGCTCTGGGGACACCAGGACACCCTCCCGAAGCAGATTGCCACCCAGCTGTTCGTCCTTAATCGACCCTCCGGAGACATTCAAAACGAGTGCCGGGGCTTCTGCACGTTTCGCCGCCAATGGCTCGATCTCGGGCAAACCAGCCCCCGCGGGAGGCTCCCTTGCAGTACCCAACAATCTCACTTTTCTGTTACGTTCGATCGCCAGGGCCGCGGCAAGCCATGCCTCCATACCCCGCCCGAGAACCCAGACCTCGCCCTCCGGAAGTTCTTTCGGCCAGGATGCGAGTAACACACCAAGCGGAAACACAAACAAGGCCGCGTCACCCAAATCCTCGGGGATATCCAGAGCCGTCGCAGTTTCGTCAAGCGAGTCCATGGCGAATTCGCCGAGGATCAGCTTGCGTCGTTGCCGCCCTTTCCTCCTGACCTCTTCAACCAGCATCGGTGCGGCCAATGCGCGATCAAGACCGAGGGCGTTCAATCTAGAGGCATTTCGCAGAACGTCCTGCCCCAAGGCAACGGCAATCGTTCTCCAAGACTTTTCTGCCCTCGCTTGCGGCGCAGCGACGATTCCGTGGCCATCCCCCCTGGTGGTTCTCAGTACCCAACCCATCCTGCCGTTATCTCTTGCTACTGACTCCGGTCTTTCTGGAACCGCAAGCGAAAGCTCCTTGCTTCGAATCTCCAGAGTCAGGCGCCTGGGTTGCTCCCGTAATTCCAGAGCCAAATTCGTAATGAACCGCGTGGGTGGCGTTGGCGCCCACCCAAGCTCTGCCAAGGTCGCCGATGGCGCGAGAAGAGCTGATCCATTGCGGCCGGCCATTGGTCGTGTCAGCCCTGCTCGATCCCAGGCGGAGCCGGACACATATTGAATCTCCCGCGAGCATCCGAGCGCATCTGCCACCGCCAGCGCTTGAAGCGAAGGCGTCAGGATACCGTCGGAACAGACATGCAGAACTTTTCGAAACGCCTTCGGCACGGTCAATACCGCCAAGATGGCTCTGCCGAGATCTCGCGTTGACACGTGACGGTAAGGCTGTTCATCGTCATCCGGCAGAACGATCGGCCCGGATGACAGGCTTCGCTCAACGAACCAGCGCGTATGTAAAGGATCTGGGTCATGAGGCCCTTCCACAATCGCGGGCCGAAGGATCGTCCAGTTCACGTCTTGGCCCGTCAACATCAGCATGCGCTCCGCCAAGCGAGCGGCCTGCGCCTCGCCAGCCTCCGCAAGCGACTCAGATGTAGAGTCAAAATCCTCCTCAGACCAAGGTATTGATGACAAACCGGATGGAAGAACCAGGTAGGTGGATACAAAGATCACATGGCAGGACGGCGAGACCACACCCAACAACGTGCCAATTCGGATTGGATCGAAGACATTGGCGAGAATGATTGCGTCGAACCCAGCGGATTCCGTATCCGACAACTTCCTGAGATCGATCCCTCGAACAATGTGGCCCGCCCGGCGTGCCTCAGACACAATGGCGCGGCTCGCCACATGCCCGGTAACGAGCACACCAAGATTCATCGGGGCATCCTCACCAATAAACTAAGTGTACTGGGGACACCTGATCGCCGAAAATAGGGATTGGTTGACAGCAGGTCGCTGCCGCCGGTCACTCGAAGTTGTGCTGCAGACCTCGGAGGTTGAAGATTTTTTCGATGCACGAAAGCCATAGGGTTCCGTGCCAGCTTCCTGGAAGTTTCAGCAATCATGCTCTCTTACCGCGCAGCCAGTTGCAATACGCAACGTATCCCGACAGATAGTGCTGCACGTCGTCGATACGTACCCGGAAACCATAATGGCGGATGAAGAATGACCCCAATATCTTTTGGGGCGCCTTGAAAAACATCGCAAGCTCTGGAAAGAAATATCCATTCAACAGGTATTGTGCACGATAATTCAGAGCCCGATCAAACTTCTCGAGATCCAGCTCGGTCTGAAGCATCTCACGCAACTCGTCGTCTTCTCGCATCCGCGCAAACATCTGCTCTGCCGCCATCATCAACTCCAACAGGGTCGGGTAAGCCGTGAGGCGGGTCAGAACGAAGTTGAGGTGCTCGCGCACGTTCTGGATGCCAAAGAGGAAGTACCGTTTTTCCGGCACATGTAGCGTGAATTCGGTGATACAGTAGCCAAGCCAGTGGTCGTGCGCTCGCCAGTGCTCTGACGCTATGAAATGGTCCATGGCCTGATGGACCGCTTGCAGCCAGCGTGGATCGCGCGTCAGATCATAGAGCCGCAAGAGCCCGAAGGCCGCTTCGCCGTCGTAATAGATGGTCCTCGTCTTCTCCTTGAGCGCAAGTGAGGGGTGTTCGAGCACGTGCACGAACCCGCCGGTCCCCGGATCCTGCATGGCGAGCAGACCGAGCGCGAGTTTTTCCATCAAGGGATACCGATGGGTATCGCCGGTCAGCTTGGCGTGCTTTGCAAGTGCCAGAAGGGCGACCGCGTTGCCACCCAGCTTGATTTCATTACCGGTGTCGACAAGGTAGGAGACATGGCTGCCGTCCGGCAGGTCCACGTCATGCACAAGTTCGCGGCAAAGGTAGTCCAGGGCCCGCTCGGCGGCGTCGAGAT
>SL_3KL_010_SEDDRAFT_10006261_pt1 | contig 10651 bp, 10 predicted proteins | sample SodLakKL_010_SED_2_FD_10381 | JGI IMG/M metagenome (IMG submission 10381)
CCATATTCAAAACTGAATCGAACATTCGCTCCCTGGTCAATTCCCCATAAATTTCGAGCCCCTCCGGTAACTTCTCCAAACGTATGCATAATGGAATAGTGAAGCTCACCGCCGGATAGGTGGTGAACGGTATAAAGGTTGATATTGCGAGGAGCCATAAATGTCAGCTCAACATCCCTGTCTTCCTCCACACGTTCACGCTCAAGCTGAGCGAAAGCAGATTCTGCAAAAAAGAAAACAACAAATAAAAAAGCGAGTAATCGGAGCATGTTAAATAAGTTATGTGGATTGAAAAATTAGTTTTCACCGGGTTCGAGAAGAATGGAGATATTTACTTTTTGTTCATCGGCTAGTTCATAAAAAACGACTCTTGGGCGGTCAATTTCATAATCATCCAACAGTACACTCCAAGATGCTTCTATTTGCAAGCCCTCTTCAGTGGGTTCAATGGTTCCTGTTATCTCTTTATCCCGCGTGATGCAATGAATCTCAAACGTGCCCTTTACAGTAACATCTTGCTCTTCGTGGAGATCAGGGTCGAAATCAGATGTTAGCTCGCCCGTAAATTCTCCGAATGGGCAACGGTCTGTTTCAAGGTAACTGTCACGCATGTGCCTGTTTCTTAGATTGATTCCGGTATCAAGTGTAGACAAGTCAATGTAGAAGTCAACCAAGTTCTGATCTAAATCTATAAGACCGTGCAGATGATCGCTTTTTCCCTTGAATTCCAGTAAAGGAGCATTCGATACAAACTCAGCATACCCTTCGGTAGCTGCAAAAGATTGAGCATCAGTTTTATCGGTAAAAAATGCAAAAGAGAACAGTACGAGTATTGCTGTAAATTTTTTCATAATCGTAGCCATATTTATTTGGTGATGGTAAGTGTATTCTCATCTCTACTTACACTGAATTCTTCGAGATCACGGGTTGCCGGTCCGCTTACAACTTGCCCTGAGGTATTGAACTTGGAATTGTGGCAATTACAGATAAATTCATCGTCCCGAAAATCCCAGTTTGTACTACATTGTGCGTGCGTACATACACTGGTAAATGCGCGAAAATTTTCATCACCAATATTTACGAGAAGTGTTTCGCCTTCGGTTATTAGTTTCCAGGCCCCATCATTTAACAGATCCTGAGCATCAGGGTGATCCAGGTCGATAGTGATAACGTTACCTTCTACCGTAAAGGCTTCATCGCTAAGATCTCCTCCACCATCATCGCTGCCGGTTACGGAACTGCTGCATCCGTAAAACCCAATACCGAGAGCGGTAAACAGTGCCGTTGATCCGGCGGTTCTTAAGAATGATTTACGTGTAATAGTTGATTTTTCTTCCATTGGTTGATGAGTTAATGTGAAAAGTAAGTCCGTTTAAACAGTTGTCAATTATATATACGATCATAATCAATAATCGGATTGGACTTAATATCACAATACTGTCACATCAGTAATGTAATTACCAATTCATTTATCTATTTGGTATTATCGGTCGTTGCAATTAAAAACATTCTCAACCATCCGTATCTTTTCTGATTACGTATTAAACAATAGCCCGTGATTTTATATTGGTTAATTTACATTGTGGGGTTCGCAGTCCAGTCCAAAGAGAAAGGGCAGGAACTGATGAACCGTGTACAGAACGGGGATGCGAAAGCGCTGCGACAGATTTATGGTAGCTACAAGAGTATTTTATTTGGGCTGATTGTTTCGATGCTGAAAGACAGGGAAGAGGCTGAAGATTGCCTGCAGGAAGTATTTACTCAATTGTGGGAAAAAGCCGATAGGTTTGATGCTTCGAAGGGAAATTTATATAGCTTTATTGTAACGATGGCGAGAAACAAAGCGATTGACAGAATCCGGTCAAGGGCATATAAAGATAGTAAGCAGGAAGATCATACAATCAGCGATTTTTCGTTAACTCCTGAAAGTGATTTTAATAATCCTGAAGAGGATTTAGAATTGTCAGAACGCGCCAATTTGGTTCGCTCTGCGTTAAAGAAATTGAACAGTAAAGAACGAGAGGTTTTAAAGGTCGCATACTACGGCGGGATGTCTCAGACTGAAATTTCAGAGAAAATGGAAATTCCACTCGGGACCGTTAAATACAGAATGCGGCAGGGAATGATAAAATTAAAGGATTTTTTAAAACAAGATATCACTGAATGAGTGACAATAGCTCACATAATGATTTTGAGTCACTGGCTGTTGGCTATTTGTTAGACGCCCTCACGGAAGAGGAGCGTCTGCAGTTTGAAAAGATGCTGGAGAATGCTACACAGGAGCAGCTCAAAGTATATCGTGAGCTTTCTCATACAGTAGATGAACTTGCTCTTGCCTCAGGCCCTGAATCTCCATCTGAGGAACTTGAAGACCGAATATTTGACAAAATTGAAGGTGGTGGCAGCAGAGACAAAGGGAGTGGCTCAGGTATGGCGTCCATCATTCCATTATGGACATATCAATTGGCCGCCGCATTGCTTTTGGTAGGTGTGATTGGGTTTGCCATCTATAACACGGGTGTGCAGGAAGATCTCGATCGGCAACAAATGGTAATATCGGAACTGGAACAGGAAATTGAGTCTAGGGATCAGCTACAGGGTGAGCTTCGTGAACGAGAGCAGACAATTGCACAGCTGCAAAGTGAATTGGAAGAGATGGAGCGTGTGGAAGATAATCTGCGTGAAAAAGAGGCATTGGTGGCTCAATTAGAGAATCAGCTCGATCAACAAGAACAACTACAGCAAGAAATCAGAGAACAGGAAAATCTTGTTGCTCAACTACAAGATGAGTTGGATCGCAAACAGAATATCGAAGAAGACCTACAGCAGAGAGATGTCCTGATCACAGAACTCAGGGACGACCTGGAGCGTAAAGAGCAGTTGCTAAATGTGATTGCAGCACGTGAGGTGAAACTTGTCATTATGGGAGGACTTGATCCAAGCCCCGATGGTTATGGAAAAGTACTTTGGGATTCCGAACAGAGACAGGCTGTACTTCAGCTTGCAAATATACCGGCACCACCCGAAGATAAGGATTATCAACTTTGGTTAATTAAGGGGGAGCAGGATCCAATCAGTGCTGGGGTATTTAACTTCGAGCAACCATCCACCGATCTTTTCTTTAAAGTGGAAAACCTTGATGAATCTCCATCTGAGCAGGAAAATAATTTCGCAGTCACCCTCGAGCCTAAAGGAGGAATGCCGCAGCCTACCGGAGATATGTTCCTATTTGGGCAGCAAAACTAAATCTTTCCAAATAGTAGATTTACGCCAAAAAGTGCGTTTAAGGTTCCGGGAAAGTCATATCTGAGAAATATCATTTTTTTCCAATCCGGTTGGTTGATCGCTTCGTACTTACACATGAACACGGCAATTGAATTGCCAAGTACGAATTTAATTACAAACAAAGATCAACCAAACCTTACATAACTATGATTTACTCAAATATTACATCGAACCTTAAACTCATTGCTCTGGTGCTGTTTTCCACACTATTTGCAATGGCATGCAGCGATGATCCGGTATCCGATATAGATGATGAACTTCGATCAGAAACATCTACTTACGCCTTTAACGAAGGCCAAGCTCTTGATGATAACGATTCTGCATACCGCGGTGAGCACGACCGTAATTTAGAAGCAGAACTGATGATCGAAGAGATGGAAAATGGAAATGCATCCATTACCGTGACTCTTAACAATACCATAAGTGGCGAGGAGTATGCCGTACATGCACATGATATGGCCGACCCCGCAACCACTGAAAACGGAACTCCCTACAATGAAACACCAAACGCCGACGTATTTGCAGGCGCAATTGAAGGAAACGGCAGTTCAGCCAGCCTAACCAACGACACCGATATCTCGTATGATGAGATCATCAATGAATATGAAGCCTTCTTCGTTGTTCATGATCCATTACAAGACATAAGTACTGTTGACTTAACGACCTATCTTGTACTTGGTGTATTCGGCCAAAGTCTTGGAGCCGGCGAATCAAGCCTGAGATCAGAATCTTTCAGCTATGCATTTAATGAAGGACAGGCGCTTGATGATCCTGAGTCTGCTTATGATGCATCCGGAGAGGAAGGTGATCACCCGAGAAATTTGACCGCTGAACTTCTTATTGAAGAACGCGGAACAGGAGAAGCCAACGTAACCGTTACGCTGAATAACACAATTGATGGTGAAGAGTACGCTGTACACGCTCATGATATGGCTGATCCGAATGAGACGCCAAACGGAACGCCTTACGATGAAACTCCAAACGGTGATGTTTTTGCACAGGCGATTGCCGGCAATGGCAACTCAGCAACTGCAACGAACGAAACCGATCTGAACTACTTGGAGTTGATTGAAGAGTATGAAGCATTTTTTGTAGTACATGATCCAACACAGGCAATTAGTACTACAGATTTGACCACCTACCTTATTCTCGGCGTATTTGGAGAGACTCTTGATGAAGGGGAGCCTAATTTGCGATCTGAAACCATAGAATATTCATTCAACGAAGGCCAGGCACTGGATGATCCCGACACTGCGTATGAGGGTGATCATGCACGTGATCTTTCTGTAACTATGGTTATCGATGAGGAAATTGACGGTACATCCACTATAAATGTAACCATCAATAATGCAATTAACGGTGAAACATACCCTGTGCATTCGCACGATTTTGCCGACCCTGACACTACCGAAAACGGAACGCCATATGACGAGACACCGAACGGAGATATCTTTGTCGCTGATCTTGAAGCCGATGGTGGAGAAGTCACAGGATCGAACCAAACAAATCTCTCATTTAATGAATTGACGAGAGAATACGGTGGATTCTTTGTAGTGCACGATCCTCTTCAAGCTCTCAGTACTACGGACCTGACAACATACCTGATCCTTGGCGAAACAGCACGGGACTTGGACTAATCGGCTAAGGGTTTGCATACAATAATACCATGTTACCCTTAGTAAAAGGCCGGAGTGGAATAACCTCCGGCCTTTTTTATTTTTGATATATACTTGCTTTAAGCCGTAAATATTTAATTATTGCACTTTGTAATGATTCAAAAATAAATTCTATGGGCGAAGAGCGAGTAAAAGTACCGGAGAACAAAGAGCAGTCTCAGAAATTTTTGAAATACCTGTTGCGGGATGTTCGTGCAATGGGAAAAATGCTGGAGGAAGGCTGGTTTGAAATTGATAATATTCGAATTGGGGCAGAGCAGGAACTTTGCCTGATTGATGAAAATGCAAAGCCGGCACCTATTGCCATGGAACTGTTGGAAGAGATTAATGACGACAGTTTTACTACGGAACTCGCAAAATTTAATCTCGAAGCTAACCTGGAACCACTACTTTTCGAAGGGAAATGCCTCTCCCAAATGGAGAGTAACATTCAAGAGAAACTGGAAATTGCTCGGAAAAGTGTAAAGAAATTTCATGGTGATGTTGCACTTGCAGGCGTTTTACCAACCATTCGGAAATCAGACCTGGATATAGCAAATCTGACTCCGCTGCCTCGATATCGTGCACTTTGTGATGCCATAAATAAACTGCGGGGTGATGAGTATGATTTGAGGATTCAAGGTGCTGATGAACTTCTCATGCGGTTTGATACACCACTTCTTGAAGCGTGTAATACGGGTTTCCAGGTTCATCTGCAGGTAAACCCTGATGAATTTGTGAATAAATATAATTTGGCCCAGGCTATAACGGGTCCTGTGTTGGCGAGTGCGGTAAATTCTCCCTTGCTGTTTGGGAAGCGTTTGTGGAGTGAAACACGAATTGCCCTGTTTCACCAATCGGTAGATACGCGTCAGGTTGGTGATCACCTGCGGGATTCTAGCCCGAGAGTTACGTTTGGAAACCAGTGGCTGAAAGACAGTATTTTGGAAATTTACCAGGAAGATATTGCCAGATATCGCGTAATTCTAAGCTCCGAAGTGGACGAAGATGTTGAGAAGCTAATGAGTGAAGGCAAAGTACCGGAATTGATGGCTTTGCAAATCCACAATGGAACCGTTTATAGATGGAATCGACCGTGCTATGGAATCAGCAATGGGAAACCACATCTCAGGATTGAGAACAGAGTGTTTCCATCAGGCCCAACCGTGACCGATGAAATAGCAAACGCAGCCTTTTGGCTGGGGCTGTTAAATGGGATGGATGAAGAATATCCTGATATCCGTGAGAGTCTCGATTTTGACGATGCAAAGATGAACTTTTTCGCAGCTTCAAAACTCGGATTAGATACGAAATTTAAATGGACAAACGACAAACGATACACAGCAGTTGATCTGATTTGTAATGAGCTACTGCCACTTGCCAGGCAGGGGCTGAAAAATGTTGGGGTTGATGATGGTGACATCACAAGCTATCTAGACATCATAGAAGAGCGGACCGAAGTGGGGCAAACGGGTAGTTATTGGACCATCAAATCTTATAATTCTCTATCTAAATCGGTAACCCGCGAGCAGGCATTGACCGCTACGACAAATGCGATGATTAAAAATCAGAAAAAGGGAGAGCCAGCGCATAAATGGGGACTGGCAAAAGTAGATGATATGGAGATGTGGCAGCCTTCGTCGCTTCTGGTTGAAGAATTTATGACGACTGATCTATTCACGGTTCAAAAAGATGATATTCTGGAACTTGTGGCAAACCTAATCAATTGGAGGCGTATTCGTTACGTACCGGTTGAGGACGATAGCAAACATTTGGTAGGTCTTGTTAGCATGCGAATGGTATTTAGAGAGTACAATAAAATCATCCATGAAAAAGGGGAAGCAAGTACATCGGTGGATGATGTGATGATAAAAAATCCGATTACCATTCACCCGGAAGCCTCCATCCTGGAAGCGATCGAAATTATGGATACTCAGCAAATCGGGTGTCTTCCCGTGGTGAAGAATAACCGCCTGGTGGGAATTATTACCGAACAGAACTATATGACGATAACGAAGCGGCTGTTGCGCGTGCTTCATAACGACAAACCCGGTGGGAAAGAGAAGTGAATAACGTAGTACCTAAAAGTAAATCATTAAAAGAAAAGTATCGCGTAATTTCCCACCATCAGGCAGATGAAACCGGTCCCGATTGTAATTGCAATTGGTGGAATGCACGGGAACGAAAATTACGGAATTGCGGCCCTCAGAAAGCTTGACGAGCTATTTACCAAGGGAGAAGGAATTACCNGCGGGGAATGGATTGGGATTGCCGCAAACACAACCGCACTGAAAAGCCGTGTTCGGTATATTGATGAGGATATGAACCGGATCTGGTTTCCAAGTATTGTCGATAAAATACGCCGTACAAAAAAAGAGGAGATCCTCTCCAGTGAACGAAAAGAGATAAAAAAACTGCTGGAGATTCTCGATCCCTATATTTTGAACAAAGAGAGAGAAATCATTTTTGTAGACCTCCACTCATTTTCGGCACCCGGCGGATTGTTTGTTATAACCCCTAGGAGTGAAAAAAGTGAGAAGAAACTATCAGGGCTTTCCGCTCCTCTAATTTTTGGTATAGATGATGCACTTCAGGGAACGGCACTCCGCTATTTTCACGACCAGGGACACATCTCTATGGCGTTTGAGGGTGGCCATCATCACGACCCTGCCACATTGATGAATATGATAGCCTACCTGCTNCTGTTAACCGAGAAGTTTGGGGTGATCGATTCATCCTACATTGATGAGTTTGAGGGTTACAAAGAAAAAATTAAACATGAGGCAGAACGGTTACCCAAAAAAGTGGAGTTGGCGTATCAACACATCATCGAGCCGGGTGACAAATTTGTGATGCGTCCGGGCTTTGTCAACTTTCAACCGGTCGAGAAAGGAGAATGGTTGGCTGATGACCGAAACGGCCAAATTGTTGCTCCTGTATCCGGGTATATGCTGATGCCGCTGTACCAGGAACAGGGAAATGATGGGTTTTTTATCGTAAAAGAATTTTAAACGTATTATTTCATCAACAATCTTTCGCTTTTGCCTTTACCCTTTTCCCTATATCTTCACTTCCTCAATTCAAATCTATAGTTAATACACTATGCTTGACTACCGTTTTGTTGATGGTACCCGCCTAACCGCAGTTATTGAAGCGTTGATATTTTCGACCCCGGAGCCTATTCCGTGGGAAAAAGTTTCAGAAATTATTCACGAGAGCGAGGAAGAACTAGAGCTGGATGAGAATACCATCACTACGATAGTAAATCAGCTGAATGAACGGTATGAACAGAACGACCTCTCCTTTAGAATTGAAGAGACCGGTGGCGGATATACATTTACTACCAAGCCCAGGTATCATCCCTGGCTGAGTATATTTCAGCACGAAAATGCGTACCGAAAACTGTCGCAATCAGCTATTGAAACCTTGGCAATTGTGGCGTATCGACAGCCGATCACAAAACCGGAAGTCGATCAGATACGAGGGGTAGATTCAGGATATATTTTGCGTCAGCTTCTGGAAAAAATGCTTATTCGGGTTTCAGGCCGTGCCGACTCCCCGGGAAAGCCGCTGCTGTACAAAACAACCAAATATTTTCTCAAACATTTCGATATCAATTCGGTTGATGAACTCCCCAAACCGCGCGAAATCGATGAGATTCTTAAAGATGATGATATGGCAGACCATCGACGACTGTTGATGGAGCGGCAGATGGAGCTGGAAGATGAAGATGCCGAAGAGCTATTTGATCACTATGTAGAAAAGAGAGAAGATGAAGAGGGAGGAAATTCCGAGAACAAAGAGGATGCTCAAGCAGATGCTGATGAAAGTCCGGATGGAGATATTGATGAGATGGATGAAAAGAGAGAAGAGATAGATACTGAGAGAACTGTAAATGAAAATGATGATTCTGACAGTTCTGATGAGCAAAATAAAAATGAGAATGGGGAAGATCGGAAAGAGTAAAATACTTTACGGGAAATTTATTCACTCTTGATCGGGCACTAGCAAGTGTGTATTTTTATACACACTAAAAACACACCAAAAAGTAACACACTGTATTTTGCCCGATAAAAGTTTAACAGCATCTATTCTTTGGGATCGATTGGGAATAGGGGTATCCGGAATCTGTGCAATTCATTGCCTTTTCTTTCCGGTGTTAATCTCCATTTTACCACTTTCATCCCTGATGCCCCTTCTGCACGAATGGGCGCATCCCGTTTTTATAGCTACCCTCGTGCCGATCGTTTATTACGCAGCACGCAGAAGTCATTTCGATACAAAAATCACAACTCTGCTCATTGCCGGATTTTTGGTAGTTCTTGCAGGTTGGCTGCTGGGTCACTTTTGGCTCGGCTTTGTATTTGAGACCGTGGCTACAATAGCCGGAAGTTTTATGCTCATTATTGGCCACTGGATGAACTACCGGCACCATCAAGAGTGCACAAATCATAATCACCAGCATCACCCCGAAATAGAAGACAAACCTGAAGAGTAATATGAAACGACTCAATTTTACGCTTGATGACGAAACGGTACAACTACTCGATCGCCTGGCAAAAAAATATTACAAAGGGAATAAGTCTCAAACGGTACGCGCCGCTCTGGAAAGTCTGGCGGCCCACCAGGGTCATGATGGCTGGGTAATTACAGGGTATACGCCCACGAGAGCAGCCCATGATGTAAACTGCCATAGTTGTGGCAGCGAACAAGATGAAGGAAATGTGCTGTTCAAGCCGGTTTTTGAAAGAGGAACTAGCCCGGCTGCAATTCAATCCATACCCTCCGAAGAGTGGGTGGAGTGTCCATCATGCCTTGAGACAAAATAGGTAAAACCGACAGCTGCTCAACTGTTGAATTTGTAATATTAAACCATTTTCTGCACTCCTTTAAAACACACTCTATTCCTGTTTGATGAACTCTCAGTATGGAATTTTATATCTATAAAATAATTTTTAGCTAAGGCTAAAATACAGTAAATTTAGTGTAGGCTAAAAATTAATAGGTGTATGGATATGCTTGATTCGAAAAACGAGAAATGGCGGGTATTAATTCTGAGTTTCGTAGTATTCTTTTTCTTAACAGCAGGAAATAATTCAGTGTATGGTATAGAGCGAAATGAACCACTGCAAGGCAATATAGTTGAAGCTGCAACCGGTGACCCGATTCCCGGGGCAACAATTATAATTCAAGAAACAGAGCAGGGCACGGCCGCAGATGCTAACGGAGACTTTATATTTGAAGATCTCCCGGGAGGGAAGTATACGCTGAAGATTCGTGCGGTTGGTTTTAGTGAAATTAAACGATCCATCGATCATCCCGAGGACGGATTTGTAACGATAGAGATGATGACCGATGTCATTCAATCTGAGGACGTGATAGTAACAAGCTCCCCACTTGGACGCAGTATCCAGTATCAGCCTGCTCAAGCACTGAACAAGGAAAATCTTCAGCAGAAAGCTGCTCCCAGTCTTGGTGAAATTCTGGATGGAAATCCGGGCGTCTCAAACCGTTCGTTTGGCTCGGCACCATCGCGTCCCGTTATTCGCGGACTTGATGGGGACCGTGTTTTAGTTCTTCAAAATGGTGAACGAATGGGCGACCTCTCCGGAACGGCTGTAGATCATGCTGTATCACTCGATCCACTCTCTATGGACCGAGTTGAGGTAATTAGAGGCCCTGCGAGTCTTCTTTATGGATCGAGCGCAATC
>SL_3KL_010_SEDDRAFT_10006262_pt1 | contig 10651 bp, 6 predicted proteins | sample SodLakKL_010_SED_2_FD_10381 | JGI IMG/M metagenome (IMG submission 10381)
ATCGTCGGTGATGTATCCAACATCCCTGAAGAAACAGGAGTGATGGTATATGCCTATGAAGCGGGCACCTACACCGAAGATGAAGCCGCGGAACCTGCCGAGGAAGAAATACGCTTTCCCGGTGCGACAAACAGTGACAAAGCATGCGAAGAGAACAGGTACCACCTGGACTTCCTGAGAGAAGGGGTGTATGACCTTGTGGTCGCAGCCACAGATGCTGATGGGGAGTTTGTTGAAGTACTCGGCATAATTGAAGATGTACCGGTAGAAGCCGGAGAAACCACCGAGCTTGATATTGATATTGAGGAATTGTAGAGCCCCTGAAAAGCGAGGCTGCCGGGCTTTAACGGCAGCAAACAAACACAAAACCACCAGGTTTTAACCAACCTGAATGCAATGGCGATGGTTGCAAGCCTACAACAGGCCTGCAACCATCGCCATTTTTTCTTACTTTTACCCCCTTTGTTTTCAGCAAATGGAAAAAGTAACTACCCTTTCCATGGCTCCTTTCCGGGGCATTACCACCCGGGCGTTCCGCAACGCCTTCACCAGGCATATCGGAGGCTGTGACCTGCTTTATGCACCTTTTATCAGCGGCACCGGCACAAAAAAGGTACATCCTGACAAGCTCATTGACCTGCTCCCCCTGGATGAGCAGGCAACTGTGATTCCACAGGTTCTCAGCAACAGTGCAGAGGAGATCATTTTACTGGGCAATACCCTGTACGATCATGGTTACCCAATCCTGAACTGGAATCTGGGCTGTCCCTTTTCACGCATTGCCCGTAAAAAGAAGGGGTCGGGCATTCTTCCCTACCCTGAACTGCTGGACAGGCTGCTGGACAAGATTATCTCTGAAACCCGGATTGGCATTTCGGTCAAAACACGCCTGGGCTATCACAGCCCGGAAGAGATCGGGCAGATATGGCCGGTGCTTAACCGGTACCCGTTGCAGGAAGTGATCCTTCACCCCCGCACAGGGAAACAGCTTTACAAAGGAGAGGCGGATCCTGAAGCCTTTGCCCGGTGGCGGGATGAATCACGGCATCCCCTGATCTATAACGGCGATATCGCCAACATCACCACTTTTAATAGCTTTAGCAAGCTATTTCCCGGTCAGACACAATGGATGCCCGGCCGGGGAATCCTGGCCGACCCCTTCCTTGCACTATCAATAAAAAATGCCCTTCCCGGCGAGGATACCCGGCGAAAACGTCTGGCAGATTTCCACCAGACACTGCATGAACATGCCGCATCCATTCCCGGTGAGGTCAGGCAACTCGGATGGATGAAAGCCATCTGGCATTACCTTGCGGGATCTTTCGCAAACAGCGCGGAGGTGTCACGTCGTATTAAACGCAGCCACAACCCGAAAGCATATCAGGCGGCTGTAGACTTTGCCTTTCAGCAGCCATTTTCCGGAGAGGAAGAAAAAGCNCAGCATTTTCGGAGCCTTACCCGTTAGGGTATACCCCGTNAAGTCTTCTCCACTTTTCCGGCCCTTGCATAAAATGCCCGGCCCGCTTGTACATGTAAAAAAAATCATGTTATTTTACATCTTCATCAATTGTTAACCAACAAACATTCATTTTCTCCATGGCCAAATCCACCAGGCGACCCCGATTGATTGAAGCTTTCATTCCGGTCATTTTTCTGACAGCGCTGATATCTGTCAATGTGTTCATCTTCGGGGACGATGCCCTGGCAGGCTCAAACCAGATCGTACTGATACTGTCAGCCGCTCTTGCGGCCATCGTGGCAATCCGTCTGGGGCACAAATGGTCGGATCTCCATACGGGGATCATCAAGTCCATCGGCTCGGCCATGTCGGCCATTCTTATTTTACTGCTGATCGGATCACTGGCAGGCACCTGGCTGCTGAGCGGCATTGTGCCCGCCATGATCTACTACGGGCTCCAGATCCTCAACCCCACCATCTTTCTGGTGGCAGCATGCGTGGTAAGCGCCATCGTTTCACTGGCCACGGGAAGCAGCTGGAGTACAGTGGCCACGCTGGGAGTTGCCCTGCTGGGGATTGGCCGGACCCTCGGTATCCCCGACGGGATCATCGGAGGCGCCATCATCTCAGGAGCCTATTTCGGAGACAAAATGTCGCCACTGTCGGACACCACCAACCTTGCTCCCGCCATGGCCGGCACGGACCTGTTTACCCATATTCGTTACCTGATGTGGACCACCGTCCCGACCATGATCATCACCCTGATCATTTTCCTTATAATGGGGCTGACCCGCTCACAGGAAGGTGTTCTGCAGGATATTCAACCCGTACTGACCGCCATCGACGGCACCTTCAACATCAATCCGTGGCTGTTCATTGTTCCCGCCCTCGTCATCACCCTGATCATCCGTAAAGTTCCCGCATTGCCGGCACTGCTCACAGGGTCTCTGGCCGGCGCATTGTTTGCATTGGTTTTTCAGCCACACATCATCTATGAGGTCAGCGGGCTGGACGGGAACTTCCTAAGGGCAGCCTACGTCGCCACCATGAAAGCCATGTATACCGACATTGCCATTACCACCGACCATGCCATGGTCAACAGCCTGTTAACCACAGGGGGAATGAGCGGTATGCTGAATACGGTATGGCTGATCATCTGTGCCATGATATTTGGCGGGGTGATGGAGTCGAGCGGCCTGCTGCGAAGGATCACCGAATCGGTTATCAAACTTGTGCACAATACCGGTTCACTGGTAGCTGCCACAGTGGGAACCTGCGTGTTTTTCAATGTGACGGCCAGCGACCAGTACCTCGCCATTGTGGTGCCGGGAAGAATGTTTGCTGACACCTACAGAAAACGGGGGCTTAAGCCGGAAAACCTCAGCCGGACCCTGGAGAGCGGAGGAACAGTCACATCCGTGCTGGTACCGTGGAATACATGCGGAGCCACCCAGGCGACCGTTCTCGGAGTGTCCACACTCACTTTTCTGCCTTACGCATTCTTTAACCTCATCAGCCCTTTCATGACCATATTGCTTGCCTATCTGAACATAGGCATCTCCAGATTCAAAAAAGGAGAGAATGCCAAAAGGGAGGTGAAGACCGAATAAACGTATGAAAAAGGTTCACCTTTCGGTAACCAATGACGTGTTCACCGACCAGCGGGTGAACAAAATGGCTCGCACCCTGCACAGCATGGGGTTTGCTGTGACCATTACGGGTGTAATGCGGCCCGGCAGTCACATATTTAACCCGGCCTGGGCAACAATCAGGCGCTTTCCCATGCTGTTCCAAAAAGGATTTCTTTTTTACGCCGAATACAATGTGCGACTGTTCTTCTTGTTGTTATTCAGAAGCCATGACCTGCTGGTGAGCAACGACCTGGACACACTACTCCCCAATCACCTGGCGGCTTTTATCAAACGAAAACCTTTGGTGTACGACACCCACGAATACTTCACCGGCACACCTGAACTGGCACACCGCCCCCTTGTGCGGCGGACATGGAAATTGTTGGAAAACCTGCTTTTCCCGCGGCAGAAGACCATCATCACCGTAAACCGCTCCATTGCGCAATTATACAAAAAAGAGTATGGCAAGTCATTGTACGTGGTCCGGAACCTGCCACTCTACAAAACTCCCGGGGAAGCGCCCTCGAGGGCTGAACTCGGATTGCCGGAAAGCAAAGATCTGATCCTGTTGCAGGGAACAGGGATCAACATTGACAGGGGGGCGGAAGAGCTGGTCATGGCCATGCGCCCCGAACACGGCAACCCCAATGCCCTATTGTTGATTATCGGAGGCGGTGACGTCCTTCCCGAACTCAGGGCCATCGCAGAAAAAGAACAATTACATAACAGGGTATGGTTCCTTGACAGGATGCCTTATGAAGAACTTTTTAACTACACCAGGGTATGCGACATCGGGGTATCCATCGACAAGGACACCAACATCAACTACCGCTACAGCCTGCCCAACAAATTGTTCGATTACATCATGGCCGGAACCCCCCAGCTGGTCTCCGACCTCCCGGAACTCAGGCACATTGTCAGAAAGTACAACACCGGCGTGGTGATCCGTTCACATGAGCCCGGCCATATCGCAGCAGCCATCAGTTCCATGCTGGCCGATAAAAAACAATTAAAAGAAATGGAAGCCGGTTGCCGTGAGGCGGCCCGGGAATTGTGCTGGGAAAATGAAGAAGTGGTGGTCCGGGAAATTTACGCCCCGTTTTCAGATTCCTCTTTTTCGAGAGGCTGAGCTTCAAACAGTTTGCCCCCCTCACACTTGAAGATGCGGGCCGGAAATTTCCGGAACAGACTATAGTCATGGGTGGCCATCAGCACGGCCCTGCCGGAGGTGCTGATCTCAAACATCAGTTCCATGATCCCTTCACTGGTTTCAGGATCCAGGTTTCCGGTGGGCTCATCGGCCAGGATCACATCCGGGTCATTTATCAGCGCCCGGGCAATCACTACACGCTGTTGCTCTCCGCCGGATAACTGATGCGGCATCTTAAACCCCTTGGTCTGAAGCCCCACCTTCTCAAGTACATCCTCCATCCGCTCTTGCATGGCAATCTTGTCGCGCCATCCGGTGGCCTTCATGACAAAAAACAGATTGTCTTTCACCGTGCGATCGGTGAGCAGCTGAAAATCCTGGAAAACAATACCGATCTTACGTCGCAAAAAGGGAATCTCTTTGTCTTTGATGCTTTGCAGTTCAACACCCGCTACCCTGCCAAAACCATCCACCATAGGCAAGTCAGCGTAGAGCATTTTCAGCAGGCTGCTTTTCCCTGACCCGGTACGCCCGATCAGGTAACAAAACTGGCCCCGATCAATCTCCATCGACACATTGGACAGCACCAGGATGTCTTTCTGAAAAACAGATACATCCTGCAGCTCTATAATGGTATCAAAAGCCATAACTCTTAGATCTTGAATTGACCCCGTAAAGGTAGAAAAAAAAGGAGCGCCTGTAAAAGACGCTCCTTTTTTTTTGTTCCGGCAAATGTATTATTGCCGGGCAATTGAGAACCATTGACTATTGAAGTCCTTTTTGAATCAAAAAGGGTTCGATGGTAGGTTCCTGCCCGCGGAACATCACATAAGCATCCATACCATCACGAAGTGCATTTTCTGCAAGGATATACTTGCGGAAACGCTCAGCCAGCTCCTGGTCATACAGATCGCCAGTTTCTTTGAAAGCCATGAATGCATCTGCATCAAGCACACCGGCCCAGCGATACACGTAATAACCTGCCGCATAGCCGGTACCAAAAATATGGTTAAAATAGGTGGTGCGGTAGCGAGGCTGGATCTCATCAATCAGTCCCATTTCATTCAGTGACTGGTCTTCAAATGCACGGACATCAATATTGCCGCCGTGGTCAGCCGTGTGCCAGTCCATATCAAGAATGGCAGCTGCCAGGTACTCGGTCATGGCAAATCCCTGGCCATAATGCTGGGCTGAGATCAGTCTTTCCATCAACTCCTCCGGCATGGGTTCACCGGTTTCATAATGGAGGGCGTATTCTTTCAGGAATTCAGGATCACCTGCCCAGTTCTCCAGGATCTGCGAGGGCAGCTCTACAAAGTCCCTGGGAACGCTGCGGCTGGTCCTGCTGTATCGTCCGTCCGCAAAGAAGTTGTGCAGTGCGTGTCCGAACTCATGGAAATATGTGGTGGTTTCATCAAAGGTAAGCAGTGCAGGTTGTCCGCCTGAAGGACGGGTAAAGTTCATCACAATGGTCACAATGGGATAAATCTTCTCGCCGTTTTCATAAGAACCGCTGCGGTAGGTACCGCACCATGCGCCACCACGCTTACCGGGCCGCGGATGCGGGTCAATGAACAGGATACCAAGATGGCTTCCATCGCGGTCAAATACTTCAAAAGCCTCTACTTCTTCGTGGTACACAGGTACTTCCGGGCGGTATTCAAAAGTCAGGCCGAACAGTTTGTTGGCCAGCATGAAGTTTCCGTCTCTGACATTATCAATGGCAAAATAGGGGCGCAATTCCGCGTCGTCCAGGTCATGCAGTTCCTTGCGGAGCTTTTCTGCATAATACCACCAGTCCCATGATTCCAGCTGGAAACCGCCACCTTCGCGGTCAATGATCTCCTGCATCTGGTCACGCTCATGTTTGGCCAGTTCAAGCGAAGGATCCCAGAGTTCATAGAGGAAGTCATACACATTTTCCGGCTTTTCTGCCATCTGGATGGCCTGGAAATATTCCGCGTAATTATTGTACCCGAGCAGCTGTGCCATCTCAAGGCGCAATTGCATTAACTCAGCAAAAAGATCTTTGTTGTCGTGCTCGTTGTCATGGTCACCGCGCATAAAATAACCCCTGAAAACTTTTTCACGGAGGTCACGACGCTCAGAATGGGTGAGAAAAGGAATCCAGCTCGGATTGTGCAGGGTTACGATCCCCAGTGCATCCACACCGGCACTCTCTGCGGCATCAGCAGCAGACGAACGTACACTCTCTGGCAACCCGGCCAGGTCTTCCTCTGTTTCCAGCTTTAGCTGAAATGCATTGGTCTCCGCCAGAACATTCTCGCCCAATTGCAGCGAGATCATGGATGTTCTTTCGTTGATCTCTCCAAGTCTTTCGCGGTCAGCGTCAGACAGGGCAGCACCACTGCGCTCAAAGTCACGGTAGTACATCTCAACAACGCGCATCTGCTCCTGATCAAGGTCCATCTCTTCGCGCTGCTCATATATGGCCTCGATCCGCTCGAACAGATCCATGTTCATACGAATGGAGTTGCTGTGCGCTGAGAGCATCGGGGTGGTTTCACGGGCAATTTCCTGCATGCGGGGATTGGTTTCCGCACTGCGGAGTCCGCCAAACACGCTGTTTACCCTGCTCAGCATCTCGCCGGCCTTGTCATAGGCCACGATGGTGTTCTCAAAAGTCGGTTCTTCCGGGTTGTTGACAATCGCTTCGATCTCTGCCTTGTGCCTTTGGATACCTTCTTCGATGGCAGGCAAAAAGTGCTCATTATCAATTTCATCAAAAGGAGGAACCTCAAAGGGAGTATTGTATTCCCCGGCAAAAAAGGGATTTTCCTTTTGCTCCCCGCAACCGGCAAACATCATACTAATTGGAATTAAAAATAACAATAATCGTTTCATACTGATAAAGGGGGTTAAAGTGAATAATTAAACATGTTGGTTTTATAAAGGATTGATTCGTTTTATCGTTCAGGCCTGCGGTACCTTACAGGCGGATCAGGTTCTGATTTCAATTCGATGGCTTCTGTTTCAAGCAGGCGCAGGGCCTCTTCCACCGCCCGTTCAAGCTGCGGATCATGCCCCCTGATAACCTCATCAGGCCACTGTTCCACTTCAATGTCCGGATCCACCCCTTCAGCCTCCACAGCCCATTCTCCATCGGCATCAAAGAAGCCGCCCCTGGGCGCCTGCATCATACCTCCATCAATAAAAGAAGGGGTATCCCAGATACCCACCAGACCACCCCAGGTGGTTGTTCCCACGATGGGTCCGATATCCAGGAAACGGAACATATAAGGCAGCAAATCCCCGCCGGATCCTGCCCGTTCGTTGATCACCATTACTTTCGGGCCCCAGATGCCGGCCATCGGCGTGGTAAAAGGACGGCGGTCGGCGGCCTTGGAGTTGAAATAGCCATGCAACCGGCGATTCATAATGTCAACCATATAGTCAGCGGCAGACCCGCCACCGTTGTTGCGTTCATCAATCACGGCACCTTTCTTGTCCTGCTGGGCAAAATAATACCTGTTAAAAAACTGGTAACCCGCCCCGCTGGTATTGGGTACATAAACATAAGCAAGTTGTCCGTCTGATAATTCATCCACAAGGCGGCGGTTGCCCTCCACCCAGTCCATCATGCGCAACTGATTCTCATTGGCCACGGGAATCACTGTTATTTCACGGGCCCCCTCCGTAACAGGCTCACTGTTTACAAGGATCCTGATCTGACGATTGGCTGTACCCTCAAAGTATCTGTACAGATTCTCAGATGCATTCACAGAAATCCCGTTAACCGCCAGCAAGTAATCACCTTCATTCACCCGGATGCCCGGGGCGGAAAGAGGTGCACGCAGTGTGGGGTTCCAGTCTTCACCGTTGTAGATCTTTTTGAAACGGTAATGGTCACCTGCCACCTCATAATCGGCACCCAGGAGACCCACCGGCACACGGTCCACAGAAGGCATGTCGCCTCCGCGCACGTAGGAATGACCAACGGCGACTTCACCGCCCATGATCTCAATCACATAGTTCAGATCGGTACGATGCCTCACGTGATCGACCCAAGGCCTGTACCAGTCATAGATATCATCCCAGGGTGCGCCATGCACATTGTCCACGTATAGAAAATCGCGCTGCAAACGCCAGCCTTCCCTGAACATCTGCGTCCATTCCTCTCTGGGTTCAATCCGCATACTGATATTTCCGGCAGCCGTCAGCCGGCCTTCTCCCAAGTTGGGTATTCTGCCTGCGGTATTCACTATACCCCAGGTGGATCCGCTGCGGTAAAGCAGTGAACCCCTGTCTTGTGAGGTTACTGCCTGAATGACAGGCGACAGAAACTCTTCCGACTCACGCGAGGCAAAATTGTAGCGATGCAGGGTCTGGCCAAATTGTCCGGGTACATTTTCCGTGTAAAACACATAACCTTCGGGGCCGGCAACCAGTCCGCGATAATCCCTGGCCGGAACATTCACAGCCACAATGCGGCTCATCAGCCCTTCGGCATCTATTCTGACCTGTTCATCATCGTCGTTATCGTTGTCGTTTGCTTCATCATTGTCACCGGTTTCCTCCTCGTCACTCCTGGGCAACAAGGGTGATTCTCCGTCTTCAGCAAGCACCATCGCATAAAGTGAACGGGTAACGGGGCTGTCGTAGGCACTCATGTCGAGCCAGCCCGTATTAGGGCCATAATCGGTGCTTGCCAGGAAATAAAGATAATCTCCTGATGCATCCCAGACCGGGGTAATGGCATCGGCCATCCCGTCAGTGGCCTGGATCCGTTCACCGGTTTCCACATTGTAAAGCACAATGGCCTTGAACATGCTTTCCAGGGTGTGGGCATAAGCGATCCACCGGCTGTCGGGCGACCAGACAGGGTGCATGGTACGCTCAGGAGTCACATAGCGGTCGGTATCCACCAGGGTTACCTCTTCGCTCTCCAGATCCACATAATACAGGTTCAGGTGGGTGTCGGTGTAAGCAATGTACCTGCCATCGGGCGACCACTCAGGGCGGAAAAAGAACGACGGGTCAGGCAGGGCGATTTTCCGGGGCTCTTCCATGCCTTTCTGATCGCGGATCACCAGCTGGTATTCGCCCGCTTCATCAGAAAACCACGCAATGGACTCCCCGTCGGGTGACCAGACCGGGTAACGGTCAGCCACCCCCGTATTGTTGGAAATGTTGCGCGGATCGCCGTGTTCCCTGGGAACAGTAAACACTTCCCCGCGGTACTCAAACAGGGCGCGCTGCCCTTTCGGCGACAATGAAGGGTTTCCCAGCGAGGTGGCACCCGGGTTTTCCCAGCGCGGACGCGACCAGTGAAAATCCCCGCGAACATTGATCACCAGTTGCTCCTGCCGGTCATTTACCGGATCCAGGATATGCAAGGCACCCCCCTGTTCATAGACGATCACCCCGCCCCCGGCATTGATGTTCTTCACATCGAATTCCACGTGAAAGGTCTCCTGGGTCAGGGTTTGGGTGGCCATATCAAAAGACCAGATATTGGCTGCATAATCACGTTCCGAGATAAAATAGACCTGGTTACCCAGCCATACAGGGTTCATGTGCCGTTCATTGTCGGTTTGCGGGGTAGTGACCAGGGAATGGTCTTCCATGTCAAAGATCCAGATCGGTTTGGCCTGCCCTGCCCGGTAGTTCCTCCATTCCGGATCCACAAAACCCACCTCCTGGTAGGCCACGTAGCGGCCGTCAGGAGAAATTTGTCCGTTGTTGGCACGGGGAACCGGCAAACTCTCCGGCATTCCGCCGTCTTTGCTGATGGTGTAGAATTTCGACTCACGGGTGGGAACGCCCTCTCTTCCTGAGGTAAACAGTACCTCTTCCCCGCCAGGTGTCCATCCCCGCACCTGGTCGGTCCCCGGGTGCCAGGTGAGGCGGCGCGGCTGTCCGCCTTCCACGGGCACCACATAAATATCGTTATTGCCATCATACTGGGCAGTAAATGCCACCAGGCTTCCATCAGGTGAAAGATGGGGAAGACTTTCGGATCCTTCATTGCTGGTCAGGCGCCTTGCATCACCGCCATCCCGCTCAACCACCCAAAGGTCGTTTGCATACACAAAAACAATGTGGGTATCACTAATCGTGGGCTGGCGGAGCAACAATGTTCCCTCCGAAGCAACAAGCGGCAATCCCCATAGCAATAATGCCATGGAAAACAATACGAAACGTCTGATCATGGTGAGTTGTTTTTTGGTTGACTGGCTATACATGGGCACACTTTGGGGGCTAAAGTTATAAAAGATTATCACATCCCGGCCAAAGAAAATTCGTAGATTTGGGCCATTGTAAACCAAGTGGCACTCAATTGCCAGACAATTTTAAACACAATTGCTCCATGAAAAAAGTAATCCTTTCGTTTTTTCTCGTATTTTTCTCGTTTTATTTTGCTGCCGGGCAGCAGGCAGATTATGGCGT
>SL_3KL_010_SEDDRAFT_10006263_pt1 | contig 10650 bp, 8 predicted proteins | sample SodLakKL_010_SED_2_FD_10381 | JGI IMG/M metagenome (IMG submission 10381)
GGAGAAACTCAACGATCTGTCTTTTTATAAGCGGCAGGGGCCTAAAAGTTTGGGTGAAGAGTGGGTGAAGGAACACATTTGGCCGCTGATACCCGTATCCGCACCGTTGGCTGACATACTCCATACTTATACGATCCATGTGGCCTCACAAATCTCAAAAATAATTTCCAAAACACCGGGCAAAAAAGTATTTGTCACGGGAGGTGGTGCTTATAATTCATTTTTGATGGAGAGGTTGCAAGCATTTGTTTCCTGCACAACAGAGATTTATATTCCGGATAAAATGCTGATTGAATTCAAGGAAGCTTTGGTTTTTGCCTTCCTTGGCCTGTTAAGCATGGAGGGATTGCCGAACTGTCTTTCATCCGTAACAGGTGCAGCATGTGATACCATTGGAGGCAGTATCCACAGGTTCAGCTTATGATAGTGAATTGCCCGGTCTGGTCAGCACTGGAAGTCATCTGCATGCGAGGTCATGCAGTCTCAAACCTTCTCAATGATCATGGCTATCCCCTGCCCTACTCCGATGCACATGGTGCAAAGTGCTTTTTTGCCGGCACCGTTCTTTAGCTGGTAAACGGCAGTGGTTAGGATTCTCGCACCGCTCATCCCCAGGGGATGGCCAAGGGCGATGGCACCTCCGCGCGGATTAATGCGTGGGTCATCGTCCGGGATGCCCAGTGTGCGGGTACATCCGAGAGCCTGTGCGGCAAAGGCTTCATTGAGTTCGATCACATCCATGTCGTCAAGTTGCATACCCAGCCGTTTCAGCAGTTTTTCCGTTGCCGGTACCGGTCCCATACCCATGATCCGCGGGAGTACACCCGCCACCGACATCCCTGATATTTTGGCCAGCGGTGTCAGGTTGAACCGCTTTATAGCATCTTCGGAGGCGATGAGCAGTGCTGCGGCCCCGTCGTTAACACCTGAAGCGTTGCCGGCGGTAATGGTACCCGCTGCCCTGGCGATGGGTCTCAGGGAAGCCAGCTTTTCAGGCGTTGTCCGCCGCGGATGCTCGTCCGTATCAACCACAATGGGGTCGCCTTTTCGCTGCGGGATGGTAACGGGTACAATCTCCTCCGAAAGAAGTCCGTTTTGCTGGGCATCATGGGCTTTTTCCTGGCTCCAAAAAGCAAACGCATCCTGATCTTCCCGGCTGATCTTCAAATCATCTACAATATTTTCGGCCGTTTCAATCATGGCATCTGTCCCATAGAGCTTATCCATTTTTTTATTGACAAAGCGCCAGCCGATGGTGGTGTCGTACATGGCCACAGACCTTGAAAAAGCCTTGTCCGCTTTTTCCATGACAAATGGCGCGCGCGACATGCTTTCCACGCCTCCGGCAATGATCAGGTCCGCTTCACCGGCCTTGATGGCTCTTGCCGCCGTTCCAACGGCATCCATCCCGGAGCCACATAACCTGTTGGTGGTAACCCCGGGGATGGTTTCCGAAAGCCCTGCCAGCAGGAGTGCCATACGGGCAACATTGCGGTTGTCTTCCCCGGCCTGGTTGGCACACCCAAGGATCACATCATCCAGAGACAGCCAGTCAACCAGGGGATTTCTCTCTGTCAGGGCCTTAAGAGGAATTGCAGCCAGGTCGTCGGTCCGAACGGCCGACAGACTGCCGCCGTAACGTCCTACAGGCGTACGTACGGCATCACAAATAAAAACATCTCTTGAATTATTCATAGACCTCCTTATGTACTTTTTCCAGTTTCGGTTTGATGTGCCTGAAGGCATTAAGCAGTGCCTGTGTGAGGATGTCCACTTCTTTTTGCGTCATTGGTGTGGAGAACATACAAGCACAGGTGTTGATCATCATAATTTTTTCATTCAGATAAAGATAATCCAGAATTTCATCTATGAGCGCCGCTACTTCCTTTGGTTGATAGGCTTCCCTGTAGGTTTGCGGTGGTGTTGCCCGCAGATGGATCCTGAACATGGAGCCCGCGCCTGTGAGGGAGACAGGAACATCGGCAATTCTGATGGCTTCTTCTATCTGCTCCATGGCCTTTTGCGTGAGGTCGTTCAACCTGCTAACGGCATCCCGGTCGAAAAGCTCCATGGCAACCCGGCCTGCGGTGGTGGTGATTGGGTTTGCAGAGAAAGTTCCCGAATGAGGGAAAAGGATTTTCTTTTCACGCGGGTCCAGAACGCGCATCACTTCTGTACGTCCTGCAATGGCACCAACCGGGAAACCTCCCCCGATGATCTTGCCGAGTGCCGTCATATCGGGTCTGACACTATATCTTGCCTGGGCTCCGCCGTAATTTACACGCAGGGTTACCACTTCATCGAAAACCAGAAGTGCATCGTTCCTTCGGGTCCAATCGTACAATGCTTCGATGAAGGCATCCGTACCGGGAACAAGTCCAACGCGGTGGGGCACCGGATCGATGATCACACAGGCTATCTGGTCTGCCTGGGCATCCAGAATTTTCAGGGTCTTTTCAATGTCGTTGAAAGGGAAAGATGACCACATCATCCAGTACACCCTGCGGTGTGCCATGGGCCAGCGGTACACTGTTGGGTTTGTGTATATCACCCCACTGATCCGGTTTGGATGTTTGACTGATCTCAGCAAAGTCGTAAGTTCCGTGATATGCTCCTTCGGTCTTGGCGATCTTTGGCCTTCCGGTGTAGGCCCTGGATGCTTTGATCATTGTCATTACGGCCTCTGTACCGGAATTTACAAATCTGACCTTCTCGAAGCCCGGCACACGATGGCACAGCAGTTTGGCAAAAGCAACCTCTGCTTCGGTGGCCATGGTATAGGCGGTGCCCCGGTGCAACTGTTCCACAACGGCAGATACGATGGCCGGATGAGCATGGCCATGGATCAGGGATGCCATATTGTTGGCAAAATCCAGCCGCTGAATGCCATCAACATCCGTTACATAACAACCGGATGCACTGGCGGCATAAAAGGGATGCGGCCTTCTGAAAACCGTGTTTCGGCTTACACCACCGGTAATATACTCACATGCTTCACTGTACAACGCCTCGCCTGCGCTTTTTTGTGCGATAGAATCTGGTGCTTGAATATCCATGTTTCGGAAAATAAATATTGTAAAACTGCAAATAATCTTGTGCTTTCAGGTCTGTTTCGGCCTGTGTATCAGTATCATCTTATGATGGATAAATGACCTCAAAAAATGTTTTATTCATATTGATGCAAGGCGGCTTCTGTTCGCTCCTGAAGGTAGTCCATCGTGACGCCCGGTGCCATTTCCCTGACAAACAAACCTTTAGGTGTCACATCAATGATGGCCAGATCAGTATAGATCCGGTCAACAACCGCTTTTCCTGTCAGTGGATACGTACAGGATTTCACGATTTTGGGTTCACCGGTTTTGGTGACATGTTTGCTGATGACAAAAATGGTTTTGACGCCTGCAACGAGGTCCATGGCTCCACCAACGGCAGGAATGGCTTTTTCGTCGCCGGTTGACCAGTTTGCCAGGTCGCCGGATTCGGAAATCTGCAATGCACCCAGCACGCAAATGTCGATATGTTTCCCGCGGATCATGGTAAAGCTGTCGGCGTGATGAAAATAGCAGGCTCCTGGAATAGCCGTGACGCATTTTTTGCCGGCGTTGATCAATTCCGGGTCTTCCTCACCGGCCGGTGGCAGTGGACCCATGCCAAGGAGACCGTTTTCGGTATGATAGATTACCTCACGGCCTTCTGGTACAAGCCCGGAAACCATTTCGGGGATACCTATCCCAAGGTTTACATAGGCGCCGTCCGGGATATCCAGTGCTACCTTCTGGGCCATTTCCTGAACCTCCCAGCCAATTTTCTCTGTATTGTTTACCATGGATACCTCCTCTCTTCTGCTACAAGTTTAGATTCATCAGCAGGGTTCGTAACTTCCACCACCCGCTTGACAAAGATTCCCGGCGTAACTACCGCTTCCGGGTCTATCTGACCGGGTTCCACAACTTTTCTGGCCTGAACAATGGCTGTTTCGGCAGCGGTACACATCACCGGACCAAAGTTACGGGCCGTTTTGTTGTACACAAGATTACCGTAGCGATCAGCGGCATGACATTTCACCAGGGCAAAATCGGCACGAATGGCATGCTCCATCACAAACAGCTGGCCGTTAAACTCCCGCACCTCTTTCCCTTCGGCCAGGGGAGTTCCTACCGATGTCGGGGTAAAGAATGCCGGTATGCCTGCCCCTCCGGCACGGATCCGCTCTGCAAGCGTACCCTGCGGAACAAGTTCCAGCTCAATTTCTCCCCGCTTGTACAACTCGGGGAAAACCTTTGAATTTGTGCTCCGCGGGAAAGAGCAGATCATTTTACGAACCTGCCTGTTTTCGATGAGCGCGGCAAGCCCTACATGGCCACTCCCGGTGTTGTTGCTGATCACCACAAGATCACGCGCACCTTTGTCTATGAGCGCATGGATCAGTTCAATGGGGCTGCCCGCTTCGCCAAAGCCACTGATCATCACGGTTGCACCATTAAAAACATCTGCAACCGCTTCTGCCGGTGTTTGAATAATTTTATTTATCATGAATGGATGTTTGGATGTGTTATATGCCCGGAAACAAGTGCAATACATTTCCGGGCTATTTGAATCATTTACCAGTCAGGTGGAGGACAATACCTTTAGGAGGATGCTTCATCTTCATCAATCCGCTTCTGCAGATTTTGCTCAAGGGTACGTTCTATTTCGGCCAGCTCATCCTCATAAAAATACTTGTCAGCATCGTAAGGTTTGAGTTTTTCGATGGTGTTCTGTTTTTCGTCATATTTAGCGAGATACACCTTATCGAGCCATTCCATATTACGGCCTTCATTGAACTTCAATGCAAATAATTTTTCTCCTTTTACCTCCAGCGTGCCAAGCAGAGACACCTTCCCCGCTGAGGAAGTCATGGTGATATATCTTGATGGGCGGCTGATTGACGGAAGTGTGCGGTAAACCTTGCTGAAAACTTTGTTGATATCGGCAAGCGGTGCGGTAAAATAATGGTGCTCACCGGTCGGTCTTGCGCAGTACATGGAATGAAAACCTACACCCACCATGGAGAGGATGTTTCCGAGGTCGATCCAGTTTTGGGCTGAACGGTCAACATCGATTTTGCCGTATTCATCGGAGAAAAGGCTGATGTGATGCATCACAGGGCTCTGGCTTTTGATAGTAACACCATAGGATTTCAGGCGACGGATCGCTGCCACGGCAGATGGATTCAGCACCTCCCTCGGCGTGGAAAAATGCGCCATCATCACTACCTGGATGCCATGATCGGTAAGCTCACGGTACAATTCAAGGAATGGATTGTAATCACTGCTAAGGATCATCTCAGGATGAAAAGTAAGCACCCTGGTTCCCAGACGGAGGTTCTTGATATGCATCAATTCTTCATCTTCAATGAAGGGACGCACGTATTTTTCAAACCGGTCAAAGGTGATATATCCTGCATCGCCCCCGGTAATGAGCATGTCGGTAACTTCCTTGTGCTTCCGGATATAGCCCAGTACCTGCTCAATGTCTTCCTGCACAAACATATCTTCATCGCCGCGAACCTGGGCATGACGGAAACAATAGGTGCAAAATGTAAAACAATTTTGTGTTGTGATGTCAAAAATGAGCTGGCACTGCGGATATTTATGCTGACTGCCTCTAAGTATCTCGAGTTCCCCATCTTCATTCAAAAACCAGGGTTTGTTCAACAATTGTTTGCCATCATGGGGATTGGTTTTTTTCTGATATTCTTTGACAATCCTTTGTTTCTCCTCATCGGTTGAAGCTTCTTTGTAGGCTTTAACCACATCGCCCTTGATCATGCCGGGCTGTGGAATAACCAGTTGAAACAGGGAGTCTTTTTCGAAGTTGTTCCAGTTGATTTTATTGAGAACATGTTTGGTAGCCAAAAAACGATATACATCCACAAACAACTCTCTTTCCTTAATATGGCCGATAAGAATACCATTTTTTTCCAAAATGTCAACAATTTCCCTGAAGCCGCGCATGCCGGCAAATCTTTCTTTATCGGTAAATAAGAAAGGGGTTGACTCCATGAAGCCGGAATATTGCGGATAAGCCGAGTGGAGACGCGTAAGCAAGCCTGCAGGCAGCAGATGCTCACGCTCAATGACAGCGCGCACATCGTCTGAATAACGATAGCGATCCATGATGTTTCGGATGTCGTTTGGCCCGATATGCAGTTTTTTGGTGGGCACAAATTCCTGATGCTGGTCCTTAACTGACGGATTCAAAGTGTGGGTATGAGACATTTGATTTTTATTTTGTTGTTATACAATATGTTGGGGAAAATTCAAATCTTGTCTGTCTGCATGCAAAGGTAATGGAAACCATTGACATTTAATAACCGGAATGGCAATTTATTATTGAATTTCAGCTGGAAAATCTTTGGCAAACTGCCCGGGATAATTTCGAAAAAACATGCCGTGTCATAAACACCGCTCAAAAGGTTTTCTTGAGCCTGTCGCGCAATACTTCCATGTCCCTTTTTCTGTCTTCCTGTTCGTTTTGCGAATAGGCAAATACCAGGTTGTTTACCATACGCATGATGATGTCTTTATGGGTGCATGGTCGAAAAAAAGAAGGGAGTGGTTCAAGGCCCAGTTTTGTCAAAAAGTCATTGATTTCCCTGGCGGAAAAAACAGCGCCATTGCTAAAGGCATTGATATAGAAAAGGGGTATATTCTTTTTCATTTGCATGCTTTGGGGGTCAATGGTTTCACCGAGGTAAGCAAGGACAAAATGTTCGGGCAGATTGATTCCTGCGATGGGCATATCAAGGCTTTGCGCGACCAACAAATACAGGATGCCAATGCTTAGGGGGTTGCCTGTACGATTTTGTAAAACCCTGTTGACAAAGGAATTATCCGGATCATGATAGTTTTCAAGGTTGGCATGAAACTGATGTATCTGATAAAAAACATGGTTAAAAACCTTTACTTTTTCAAGCGCGGTAAGGTTTTCATTCATCTCCATCCATACATCCCGGCGAATGGTACTGATCTCATTCCCAATATCATCATTATTCACATTGGGATAATGTAGTTTTGTAACAAGCAGCCATGCAGATAAAAGGTCATTGTTTTCACCATCCTTTGCCCATCGGCTTAGTCCTTCAAAAACGGCCTCGCGCTGAATGTTGCCAATCAACTCTTCAAAACGTGTCCTGAGGTTCTCGTCGCGGGTTTCAAGCAAACCGGCTTCCAAAAAAGGGATGGCTGCTTCTCCAAAATGCAGGATCTTATCGGAAATATCTTTGAAAACAGCAGGGTCCGGCTCATCCAGCATACTAACCAATGCCCTGATGCTACGCCCATTTTTTAGCTCTGTCATGTATAACCCGGTTTAATAAGTGTTGACAAATGTTTACCGTGCAAAACAAAAGTAATCAATTCGATCATTCTTCAACGGCAAATTGAAGGCGGATTTCCGGTTCTGATGAAATGAAGGCGGATTAGAAAATAATTGNCAATCAGAGATATTTGTCAAAAATTGCCTGGGTGTTAGTCCTCTGACACAAATCTGTCCAAAACACGGGCGATCATTTCTTCAACGGTTTTTTTGTAATCAGCGCTATACTCTTTTCTTGCCCTGTTGGCGATGATGCTGCATACTGTCAGGGTTTTGTGGCCAAGTATTTTGCCCAGAGCATAGAGCGCAGAGGTTTCCATTTCGAAGTTTGTGATGCGATGGTTGTGGAACTGAAAGCTTTCAATTCTTTGGTTCAGATCGGGGTATGCTAGGGGTATCCTCAATTCACGTCCCTGGGGGCCAAAAAAGCCGTTGGCAGTGGCCGTAATACCTGAGGTCATGTCGTAAGCAATCCTTTTCAGTAATTTGTCATTTGCGGCGACGATATACGGATAGGGCAGTTTTTCGTTCCAGGATGTATACTTTACGAAGGCTTCTGTTATTTCAGTTGCCAGCAAACGGCTGTCATAGTCATAAAAATGCAACAGACCGTCGAAGCCCAGGCCGTGTGAGGAGGCTACAAGAGTGTCAACCGGAATGTCTTTTTGCATGGCTCCCGAGGTCCCCAGCCGGATGATTTCCAGCGATGTTAGCTGATCCTTTGTTGTTCGGCTCCGGAAGTCGATGTTTGCCAAAGCATCGAGTTCATTCAGCACGATGTCAATATTGTCGGTACCGATACCTGTTGAGAGAACAGTAACCGGTTGATTTTTATATAGTCCCGTGTGGGTGACAAACTCCCTGTTGTGGGATTTGTGTTCAATTTTGTCAAAATGTGCCGATACCATCGGCACCCTTCCCTGGTCTCCGACCAGTATCACTTTCCCGGCAACCTGTTCCGGTTGCAGGTTGAGATGGTATATGCTTCCGTTGGGGTTAATGATCAGCTCTGACTCCCTGAACTTTCTCATAGCATAACTCCTTTCCTTTTTGCAGTAGAAGCGGCAAAAATATCAATAATTAAAATAATTACCTAATATAACCCGCACTGACCGTATAATGCTTATTTTTGAGAAAAATTGTCAATATGGATGCTTTTATTATATCTATTGGTGAAGAATTACTGATTGGACAAACGGTAAATACCAATGCAGCATGGATGGCTTCACAGCTAAACAAGGCCGGCATTGAAGTGAAAGAGATCCGGGTGATTACCGACCGGCGTGAAGAAATACTGGATACATTGAAAGCAGCTGCGGACAGGTCTGACCTGGTGCTTATCACCGGCGGCCTGGGGCCTACCCGGGATGATGTGACAAGGGATGTTTTGTGTACCTTTTTCGATTCAGAGCTGGTGATGAACCGGCAAGTGCTTGACGACATCACTTATTTCTTTAAACAGCGTGGCAGAACAATTACCGAAACCAACCGCAATCAGGCCATGGTGCCTGACAAAGCAAGGATCATCAGGAATCCATATGGTACGGCACCCGGCTTCTGGTTTAATCAGGCCGGCAAAATTTTTATTGCCATGCCGGGTGTACCTTACGAGATGAAGGAAATGGTGAGCAAACACGTTTTACCCGCCCTTCTTAAAAAAGAAAGAGAACAATATATCATTCACAGAACTGTATTGACGCATGGAATTGGCGAATCATACCTGGTGGACTTGATCGGGGATTGGGAAAACAACCTGCCTGAGGAGGTCCAGCTTGCCTATCTGCCTTCTGTAGGTATTGTAAAACTTAGGTTAACCGCCAAAGGGAAAGACGAAGAAAAGCTGAGGGAGATCATTGAAAAGGAAGTGGAGGCCCTGAAAAGGATCATTCCGGAATACATATGGGGTTTTGATGATGATACTTTAGAAGGCGTTGCAGGAAGTTTGCTGCGGGAACGGAAAGAAACGGTTTGTACCGCAGAGAGTTGCACAGGCGGAGCCATTGCAGGCAGAATTACTTCCGTGGCAGGCAGTTCGGCATACTTTAAAGGAAGCATCGTAGCTTATGCCAATCAAGTCAAAACCAACCTACTGGGTATCAAACCGGAAGTGTTGCAGTCGCATGGTGCCGTCAGCCAGGAAACAGCTGAGCACATGGCACAATCGGCACGAAAACTATTGCATAGCGACTATGCTGCAGGGGTAACGGGCATAGCAGGCCCCGACGGTGGCACAGAGGAAAAGCCCGTCGGAACAACCTGGATTGCTGTATCTTCACACAACAAAACAATGAGCCGGAAATACCACTTTGGAGACAACCGGGAAAGAAATATCATTCGTGCTTCAAATGCCGCCCTGGCCATGCTGAGAGAATTAATCCTTGAATCGTAGCGCGGGCTTTTTCATCTGGAAAATTATTTGTTTCTTGCATATCAAAACAACAACCATGGTACAACGTAATAAAATCACCACACTCACAGAATTTGTTATTCAGCGGCAGTCAGAGTACCCACACGCAAAAGGAGCACTTACACGCTTGCTTAACGACATAGCCACAGCAGCTAAGATCGTAAACCGGGAGATCAATGCAGCCGGACTGGTGGATATACTCGGCACTGTTGGCAAAGAAAATGTGCAGGGCGAAACCCAGAAAAAACTGGATGTGTTTGCCAACGAGATGTTTATCACCGCGCTGAAGGGTGGCGGCGAATGTTGCGCCATTGCATCGGAAGAAAATGAAAAAGTGATTTCATTCAGCAACGATTTTTCCGGGTTGGGAAAATATGTGGTGGCCATGGACCCCCTGGATGGCAGCAGCAATATCGAATCAAATGTTTCCATTGGTACCATTTTTTCCATTTACCGGCGTGTAACCGATGTGGGTGGCGGAACACAGGAAGACCTTTTACAGTCGGGGCTCAACCTGACGGCTGCCGGTTATATCATTTATGGTTCTTCCACCATGCTTGTGTACACCACGGGGAAAGGCGTCAACGGCTTCACGCTTGACCCCTCAGTTGGGATTTTCTGCCTTTCTCATCAGGATATGCGTTACCCGGAAAAGGGATCAATTTACTCAATCAATGAGGGCAACTACATTTTTTTTCCCGAAGGAGTGAAAAGGTACATCAAATATTGCCAGGAAAGCGAAATAGAAACAAACAGACCCTATACCTCACGTTACATTGGCTCACTGGTGGCCGACTTTCACAGGAACCTCATCAAAGGAGGTATTTTCATGTATCCGGGAACCACCAAACAGCCAAACGGAAAACTTCGTTTGCTCTATGAAT
>SL_3KL_010_SEDDRAFT_10006264_pt1 | contig 10649 bp, 11 predicted proteins | sample SodLakKL_010_SED_2_FD_10381 | JGI IMG/M metagenome (IMG submission 10381)
CTTTGCGTCTCTGCGGCTTCGCGTGAAACCAATATCCTACACAACGAAATTTCCAAAAAATCTAATTCTTAACGAAACCTCAGAATTCTCGCCAAAACCCAAATTCGTCATTCGTAATTGATTATATCGTAATTGCCTACCCAAAAATCAACCATCAATCAAGACTTTCCGTTACCTTCGCACATCCTATCGTTCACTCGATAAAAAATACCGACATGACCGGAAAAATCAGAACAGGAATAGCAATCCTGGGAATCAGCCTCCTCCTCGCGAGCTGCATAGAAGTACGCCACCACTATGACCAATTACCACCAGGCCCCTGGAGAGGCGAACTCTATCTCGATCAGCAGACCACCTTTCGGCCCGGAGGCGAGGCACCCACAGCCGGTCAGCGCGCAGCCGTTCCCGACGACAGATTGCCCTTCAACTTCGAAGTGCGCTACAACGATGAAGACCAGATGGAAGCCATATTCCGCAATGCTGCCGAAGAAGTAGTAGTCACCGACATCACCTTTGGCCGCGACATGACCATAGCAAAAGACACCCTCACCATGCGCTTCCCCGGTTCAGAAAACTACCTGACCGCCGTTTTTGCCGAAAACGCCATGCAGGGCTACTGGGTCGTACCCTCCAGGAGCAATTACCGCGTGCCCTTTGAAGCACAATTTGGCCAAAACCACCGCTTCGACCTCCCCGCCAACACCAAACTCGAAGACGCAGAAGATTTTGACGGCCGCTGGGACGTCATCTTCAACCCCGACTCCGACAATCCCAACCCCGCCATCGGAGAATTTGAGCAGAGCAATTTGCAGCTCACCGGCACCTTTATGACCAACACCGGCGACTACCGCTTTTTGCAGGGAAATGTAGAAGACGACAAACTGTGGCTTTCCACCTTCGACGGCGTATTTGCCTTTCTCTTTGGGGCCAAAAAGTTTGAGGACGGCAGCGTGGAGGGTTTTTTCCGCTCGGGTACCCACTACGAAGCAGAGTGGACCGCACGAAGAGGCGAGGAGACCCAACTGGACGACCCCACCACAATGACCCGGTTCAAAAGCGAAAGCTTTGAATTCACCGCCCTCGACATCGACGGGCAGGAAGTCACTTCAGAAAAATACGAAGGCAAGCCACTGGTCGTCATGGTGTCCGGCAGTTGGTGTCCCAATTGCAAAGATGCCAAGCAGCTACTTCATGAACTCACCAGCGATAAAGACCTGGATGTAGTCGTCCTCTCCTTTGAGCGATACCGGGAAAAAGAGCGCGCACTGCCATTGTTGAGAAACTACACGAAAGACCTCCAACTCAACCTGCAACTCTATTTTGCCGGCTATTTCGACAGAGAAGAAGCAGCAGAAAAACTCGGCATAGAGGACCGCGTCCAATCCTTCCCCACCACCATTTTCCTCGACAGCGAACACCGGATAGTATCCACCTACACCGGCTTTTCAGGACCGGCCTCCAGCGGCTACGAACCACTCAGCCGCCACTTTAGCGAAGAAATCAAAAAACTGACCGCCGAGTAAACCACCCTCAGCTATCGTTACCAAACCCTTAAAGTCAAAAGGTGTCCTTGACAGTCCAATAAAATGTCTTAACTTTACAGTCACAAGTAAAATTTTAAACGGTAAAACCATGAAATTAAGACTACTACTACCTGTAATTATCGCAATGATCGCCTTTCAACTCAAGGCCCAGGACACCTGGTTTGAGGCGGGTGCCAAAGTTGGCTACGGTCCCTCAGTACTTTGGGAGAGCAATATAAGTGACAGCGAAGTTCACGATATGAACATCAACAGCGGCCTCAGATACGGCCTCAATTTCCACGTCAACTTTGACCAGGGCGGAGGATTCGTACTCGAGGGCCTGATGACCCGCGGCAATCAGACCTACGACTTCAAAGGAAATGACCTTTTCCAGGCCGGTGAACACAGCGTGGAATGGCAGTCAACAGACGTGATGCTGCTCTACCGCTTTGTCAACCAGGGCGCATTCATCGAGATCGGACCCAAGATGAGCTTCATAGGAAGTGTCGAGCACGACCTCTCCAACAACCCCAACCCCTTTGCCGAGATTGATGTAGAGAGCATGTACGCCAGCAGCTACTTCTCCGGCGTCATCGGATTTGGCGGTTACTTATTTGGCTCCAGAGACTTCACCGTGGGCCTCGGCATCCGCTTTGAGTACGGCTTCCAAAACTTCACCTCCAGCGAGGGCTCAGACAATGCCAATGCCTTCCCACTCACCAGGACACTGGACAACACCTACGACCCAGGCAACCTCAGAAACATCAACGCCTACGCCACACTCGAAATCAAAATCCCCATCGGCCGCTTCTCCAAGATCCAATGCGGACAACGCGGCTTCCTCTTCGGGGGAGGGTGATTGGTTCATGGCGGATGGCCTGTTTGAGTTTTGAGTTTTTAGATGTGAGTTTTGAGTTGCCTGCGCCACCTCCATGTGGCCGGCAGTTTTTCTAATTGCAGGGATTGTTGAATTTGAGGATTTTCCTGGGAAAAAGTTCCTTTGCGCCTTTCTTTGCGCCCTGGCGGCTTTGCGTGAAATCAATATCCAATGCATCGAATCACCCTAAATAATTACCCTTAACGAAACCTCAGAATTCTCGCCCGAAACAAAATTGTCAACTATCCATTGTCAACTGTCAATTGAATTTCCGTGATCTCCGTTCCACTGTGGTGGAGCAGATTGGTTATTGGCCGATAGTTGATGGCTGATGGCCCGATTGGCAGATGGTTGTTGGTTCATGGCGGATGGCTTGTTGAGGGCGCTACCTTGATGTAGCCGGCAGGTTTCCTAATTCGCGGGGGTTGTTGGTTTCTGAGGATTTCTCTGAAAACAAGATTCCTCTGCGCCTTATCCTTTGCGGCTCTGCGGCTTCGCGAGAAACCAATATCCTACACACCGAATCACCGCAAATATCCCTGAGATCCCGGAAAATCCACAGAGAAAAACTCAGCGCCTTCCTTTGAGTCCTTAGCCCCCAAAGCATTGGGGGGTGAGCCAATGCGAAGTAAACAATCACCGCAAAACCCCAATTCGTAATTCACTAGATATCCTACACTCCAGGCGGTTATTGGTTGATGGCCGATGGTCCGATTGGCAGATGGTGATTGGTTGATGGCCTATGACTCTCTCAGTTGTGAATTGCTTTGCCCTGAGCCCAGTCGAAGGGGTGAGTCTGTGATTTGGTGAGTTGTCTGAAAGAGGCGCTACCTTGATGTGGTCAGCAGTTTTTCTAATCGCAGGGCTTGTTGATTTTGCGGTTTTTCTCTGAAAACAAGATTCCTCTGCGCCTTATCCTTTGCGGCTCTGCGGCTTCGCGAGAAACCAATATCCTACACACCGAATCACCGCAAAAATCCCTGAAATCCCGGAAAATCCGCAGAGAAAAGCTCAGCGATTTCCTTTGCGTCCTCGGCGGTGAGCCAATGCGAAGTAAACAATCACCGCAAAAACCCCAATTCGTAATTCGTCATTCGTAATTCGTAATTTACTAGAAAACCACACCTGTAGAGATTGATGGAGGGGAACCTTTTTTGGATTGCAAACATTCTATTTTCTAGTGAGTAAGAGGTAAGCAAGATATCCATCCTAAGAAAAAGCAATTAACAATGGATCATTTAGAGCGAATTACAATCAACCCAAAAATCATGCATGGAAAACCTTCCATTCGTAACATGCGCTTTACGGTGTCACAAATGCTTGAATTAATCGCCGGTGGAATGAGTTTCCAGGAAATCCTGGATGACTATCCCTTTCTGGAGAAAGAAGACATTCAGGCATGCCTCAACTATGCAGCCAAAATTGCAAACACTAAACAAATTCTCACAATTGCATGAGATTCATTGTGGACACCCAATTACCTCCGGGCCTGGCACGCTTTTTAGAATTAAAAGGACACGATTGCATCCATACTAACCATTTTGATAATGGCCATTTACTCCAGGACGCTGATATTATAGCAATTGCAATAGACCAAAGAAGAACAATCATTTCAAAAGATGCTGATTTTCTGACCATTACCACCTTAAAGGAGCACCACCAAATATTCTATTACTACAATTTGGCAACCTGTCAAACAAAAGCCTTATGACGTATTTTGATCAACACCTGAACGTCATAGTGAGAGCATTTGAAGACGGAGCGGAATACCTTCAATTTAGCCACAATGGAATCATTACCAATTGAGATTCCTACAAGCCGAACCTCCCAAAAATCACTACCCTTCCCAAAACCCAGAATTTCCCACACAAAAACACCCCCAAAACACGCAATACACTAATTTAATTACCGTACACGCAACCGCTACCTTCATTCTGCAGCATATCAATTCGCAGGGATTGTTGATTTTGCGGATATTCTCTGAAAAAAGATTCCTTTGCGCCTTCCTTTGCGGCTTCGCCCCCAAAGCTTTGGGGGTGAAACAAAAATCCTCCACATCGAAATTTCCAAAATCATCTATTTCTTACCGAAGCCTCAGAATTCTCGCCCGAACCAAAAATTGTCCATTAGCCTGCCCCCTAGACTTTCTTGTCCCCTAAGCTTTGGGGAGGGGGTCAACTGTCAATTGAATTTCCAGCGGCCTCCGCGTAAAATCCCATGCAGAATTCGCAGCACTTCAGCTCTAATAATTTACGGAAAAACAATGAGCCATTGAATACTGCCTCTGTGCCCTCCGCGTGAAACCAATATCCTACACACCGAACCACCCACAAATCCCACATTCCACCCATAAGGTTAGAATTCTTGCTAAAACCATAAATTGTCCTTTGTCAACTGTCAACTGTTAATTTAATCCCCCCAATTCGTATTTCGTAATTCACCACAAATCCCTCATCCCACCCTTAAGGTTAGAATTCTCGAACAAAACAACATTGTCAATTATCAACTGTCCATTGTCCATTGACAAATAAACCCCTCAACCATTGGTAAGTACCGCGGACTTTCTTACTTTTGGGCCGCTTTTTAAAAACATATCAGACAGAAAAAATTATGGCATATCTTTTCACCTCAGAATCCGTATCAGAAGGGCATCCCGACAAGGTAGCCGACCAGATATCCGATTCCATACTCGACCATTTCCTCGCCTTTGATCCCCACTCCAAAGTCGCCTGCGAAACACTGGTGACCACCGGACAGGTAGTAGTGGCCGGAGAAGTTTCTTCAAAAGCCTACGTGGACCTGGAGAAAATCATCAGATCCGTGATCAACAAAATTGGCTACACCAAAAGCGAATACAAATTCGTGGGCGATTCATGCGGCATCCTCTCCGCCATCCACGAACAATCCCCCGACATCAACCGGGGTGTGGACAGAGAAAAGCCCGAGGACCAGGGCGCCGGAGACCAGGGAATGATGTTTGGTTACGCCTCCAACGAAAGCGACGACCTCATACCATTGCCCCTCTTCCTCTCACACCGCATTTTACAGGAAATGGCAAAGATGCGAAGAAAGCGAGATGTCATCGACTACCTGAGACCCGATTCCAAATCCCAGGTCACCATCGAGTACGACGACAACAACAAACCCACCCGCATTGACACCATCGTAATCTCCACCCAACATGACCCTTTTGACGACGACGACACAAAAATGCTGCGCAAGATCGAGGGCGACATGAAGACCATTCTTCTGCCCCGCGTTTTTGACAACTGCAGCGAGAGCGTCCGAAAACTATTTAACAAAGATGTCAAATTGCACATAAATCCCACCGGTAGATTCGTGGAAGGAGGCCCGCATGCCGATACCGGACTGACAGGGAGAAAAATAATCGTCGATACCTACGGAGGAAAAGGAGCACATGGCGGAGGAGCCTTTTCGGGAAAAGACCCGAGCAAGGTGGACCGCTCCGCAGCTTATGCCGCCAGATACATCGCCAAAAACATGGTCAAAGCGGGGATTGCAGACGAAATGCTCGTCCAGCTCGGCTACGCCATTGGAGTAAAAGACCCGGTGGGCATTTACGTAAACACCTACGGAACCTCCAAAGTAGATATGAAAGACTACCAGATCAGCAATATCATCAGCGAGATGTTTGATCTGAGTCCATACCGGATCGAGCAGCAACTCAAATTGCGCAACCCCATTTACTCAGAAACCGCAGCCTACGGGCACATGGGGAGAAAAAATAAGATGAAGAAAAAGGAATTCATCGGTCAGCCCAACTCCACCAACCACCCAAAATCCATGGATGTGGAGCTTTTTACCTGGGAAAAACTCGATAAAACGGACGAGATCAGATCGGCATTCAAAATTTGATGGACAATTCGCCCATCAATTTACTTTGTTTTGACCTTTTCATATTATCTCTCCGGCCGACCCGTTGTTGCATTGTGATATTAACCGCTCTCCAATCAGGAGCGATTCGACAAGTGAGTTGGAAAGCAGGTTTATTTTTAACTGAAAAAACCTTAATCTTATGAATATCAAGCACCCCGAGCGATTTGCCAACCGCCACATCGGCATTTGGGAACCGGATCATGAGAAAATGTTTGAAGCCATTGGCGTTCAGTCCGGAGACCAACTTATAGATGAAGTACTGCCGAAACACATCAGAGTAGATGGCAAACTCAAAGTACCCAAATCCCTCAACGAGCACCAGTACCTGCGACTGGCCAAAAAAATAGCAGCCAAAAATGAGGTATTCAGGTCCTACATCGGACTCGGTTACTACAATACCATCACTCCCTCGGTTATACTGCGAAATATCTTCCACAACCCCGGCTGGTACACGGCCTATACCCCTTATCAGGCCGAGATCAGCCAGGGAAGACTGGAGGCGCTGATCAATTTCCAAACAATGGTATCGGAACTCACCGGTCTGCCGGTAGCCAATGCATCTCTTTTGGACGAGGCCACCGCGGCAGCAGAAGCCATGGGGATGTTTTACTCCATCTCACAGCGAAAACTGAAAAAGGAAAATCGAAAGCGCTTCTTCGTAGATATCAACACCTTCCCGCAAACACTGGATGTACTGCGGTCCCGAGCCCTTCCACTGGGTATTGAAATCGACGCAGGAAACTGGATGGAGCACCCCCTGGATGAATCCTACTTCGGCGCTTTGGTCCAGTATCCAAACGGCCGTGGCGAAGTGCACGATTACAGGGATTTTGTTGAAAATTGCAAGGAGAAAAAAATAATGACAGTAGTGGCTTCCGATCTTATGGCCCTCTGTCTTTTAAGGCCCCCCGGCGACTGGGGTGTGGATGCAGTGGTGGGCAATTCTCAGCGATTTGGCGTTCCACTCGGAGCCGGTGGACCCCACGCCGCATTTTTTGCCACCAAAGAAGACTACAAGAGACAGGTGCCCGGGAGAATAATCGGGGTCAGCAAGGACCGCCACGGAAATACCGCCTACCGCATGGCACTGCAAACCCGCGAACAGCATATCAAGCGCGAAAAAGCCACTTCCAATATATGCACAGCGCAGGCACTTTTGGCAATAATGGCGGGCATGTACGCTGTGTATCACGGACCAAAGGGATTGAGAAAAATCGCGGCCTCCATCCAGGCCAAAACCTGCTGGCTCAGTGATGAACTCAAAAAACTAGACTACAACCAGTGCAACAAGATGTTTTTCGATACCATTTGCCTGGAAGTGGGTGAAGAAACAGCAGAGAGACTGCGACAGGCATCTGAAGACCACAGAATCAACTTTTTTGTGCAAAACGGACGCGTGCAAATTAGCCTCGATGAAACCGTGACCATAGAAGACCTGGAGGAAATTTACTCCATTTTTGCCTTTGCTAAGGGCAAGGAAGTGCCCCCGAGCCTCATTCCCGAAACCGCGGACACCGTCATACCGGAGGATTTGTTGCGCACCGATGACTGGCTCCAGCATCCCGTGTTCAATAAATTTCGCACCGAAACTGAATTGATGCGGTACATCAAGAGTTTGGAGAACAAGGACCTCTCACTGGTCCACTCCATGATTCCACTCGGCTCCTGCACCATGAAACTGAACGCCGCCACGCAGTTGCTGCCCGTTTCATTCGATGGATTCTCGGAGATTCACCCATTTGCACCCGAAGACCAAATGAAGGGCTATCAACAAATCGTGGATGAGCTGTCCGCTTATCTGTGCGAGATTACCGGGTTTACAGGCTGTTCATTCATGCCAAATTCAGGAGCCCAGGGGGAATTAACGGGGCTTATGGTAATCAGGGCATACCACCTGGACCGGGGAGATCACCACCGCAATGTGGCTCTTATTCCCTCCTCTGCCCACGGAACCAATCCCGCTTCTGCAGTCATGGCCGGAATGAAAGTAGTAGTTGTAAAATGCGACGACAATGGCAATGTCGATCTTGATGATTTGAGAGAAAAAGCTGAAAAGCACAAGGAGGACCTCTCTGCACTCATGATTACCTACCCTTCCACACACGGTGTTTTTGAGGAGGACATTCTCGATATATGCGAGGTGGTGCACAAAAACGGCGGTCTGGTCTATATGGACGGCGCCAATATGAACGCCAAGGTGGGCTACTCCAACCCCGGAAAGATCGGGGCCGATGTCTGTCACCTGAACCTGCACAAGACCTTTGCCATTCCGCACGGAGGAGGTGGACCAGGCATGGGACCCATTTGCGTCAACGATAAATTGATTCCGTTCCTGCCCAACCATCCCCTGGTGGAAACCGGAGGGCCCCGCGGAATTCCGGCAGTGGCAGCAGCCCCCTATGGCAGTGCCTCTATTTTGTTGATTTCGCACGCCTACATCAGGTTGCTCGGAAGAAAAGGCCTCAAAGACTCCACTTTTTACGCCATTCTCAATGCCAACTACCTGAGAGCCCGTCTGGAAAAAGAATACCAAATTCTCTATGTCGGGAAAAAAGGGCATTGCGCTCACGAGGTGATAGTCGATCTGAGGCCCTACAAGTCGGTGGGAATTACCGCCGAGGACGTGGCGAAGAGATTGATCGATTACGGATTCCATGCACCCACCCTCTCTTTCCCGGTCAACGGCACCATTATGATTGAACCGACAGAGAGCGAAAGCCTCGAAGAACTCGATCTGTTCGTGGATGCCATGCTCGGAATAAAAGCGGAAATAGACGAGATTGCAAAAGGGGAAGCCGATCAGGAAAATAACGTACTGATAAACGCCCCGCATACACTTCAGGAAGTGACCGGCGACAATTGGGATTATCCCTACTCTCGAGAGAAAGCAGCCTATCCACTCGAACAACTTCGCCACGGGCACAAATTCTGGGTGCAAGTGGGACGTGTGGACAATGCCTACGGTGACCGCAACCTGATGTGCACTTGTCCACCCATGGAAACTTACGAAGATTAAATGTCAGCAAAATGATCGCAATTACGGGAGGAGCCGGTTTTATAGGGAGTTGCCTGACGGGCTATCTCTTCAGAAAAGGAGCCGGCCCCCTCGTAGCGGTGGATGATTTCAGCCCGAAGAAAAAGGAGAAAAACTGGACGCGAACCGAGCGCCTCACAAAAATCCAAAGGGACGAATTCTTCAACTGGCTGGAAAGGGTCAAACCCGAGCTTGATTTCGTCTTCCACCTCGGCGCCAGGACCGATACCACCAGCGATGACACCGGCCTGTTTGACGAACTTAATTTCCGGTACTCCAAAAGAATTTGGGAGTATTGCTGCCGGGAGCAGGTGCCCCTGATCTACGCCTCTTCTGCAGCTACTTACGGAGGTGGATCCCTGGGCTACTCGGATGACCACGCCCTGATTCCCCGCCTGCAACCACTCAATGCCTACGCCAAATCAAAGCATCGATTTGACCGGTGGGTGTTGGAAGAGGCCACAGACCAACCGCCCAACTGGTACGGACTCAAGTTTTTCAACGTATTCGGACCCAATGAATACCACAAAGGCCGAATGGCTTCCATGGTCTTTCACGCCTACAATCAAATCCGGGAAAATGGCTCCGTCCGCCTGTTCAGATCACACCGACCCGATTTCGAAGACGGTCACCAAAAAAGAGATTTTATTTGGGTAATGGACCTCATGAAAGTCATGGAATACCTCTATGTCCACAGGCCCGATAGCGGAATTTACAACCTGGGAACCGGCAAAGCCAGAACCTTTCTCGACCTCACCCATGCCGTATTCGCCTCCCTGAAAAAAGAACCCTCCATAGAATTTATCGACACCCCAAAAGACATCCGGGACAACTATCAGTACCACACCCGCGCCGAAATAACCAAACTCCGAACCACCGGCTTCCATACCCCCTTCACCCCCCTCGAAGCCGCTATCCAAACCTACCTCCGCGACTACCTTAAAGATTCTAATTATTACTAAATTTGCAATACCTTAAGAGGTGCCGGACGGGCACATCGCATCCCTGCGGACACCCAAAGAAAATCTTTTTTGTTACATTAGTGCTATGAAAAAACAACCCGAAATAACCCAACCCCGTCCAGTCAATATCAACCCCTTCACCGATTTTGGCTTTAAAAAGCTATTCGGAGAGGAAGCCAACAAGGATATTCTCCTTCAGTTCCTGAATGATATTTTGGAGAATGACGTAGGACAAATCGTTGACCTGGAGTATTCAAAGAATGAGCACCTCGGCCCCGCTGAATACGATCGAAATGTGATCTTTGACATCTTTTGCAAGACAGCAAGTGGCAAGCGATTCATTATCGAAATGCAGA